>Ga0272447_1000162_pt1 | contig 50282 bp, 54 predicted proteins | sample YNPCB0133_FD_194589 | JGI IMG/M metagenome (GOLD analysis project Ga0272447, IMG submission 194589) | Hot spring microbial mat communities from Yellowstone National Park, WY, United States - YNP-CB-013-3 | ecosystem: Environmental > Aquatic > Thermal springs > Hot (42-90C) > Sediment | place...
ATGAAGATAACCTCGTTACGCTAAGTTCGTGCCACACCCTTCCAGGAAGATTGCTGTCGGCTACAGCCAACAGCCCTTCATCAGTATCTCGGCTCAGTAAACCTCCAGGACTATCTTACTCAAGGCTCCTTCGCTCTTCGTCGCCGGGGATGCTCCAACCGGTGCCCCTCCCAAGCCTCACTGCCTGATCCCTGGTCAGCCAACCCTGCACAATTGGGCCTGGACAAGGCCACTGCTGCTGGATAACAATAGGCAGAAACAGTACTTAACAACCAAGCCAAGTCTGCTCCAGGGGTGGCTCCGGGCGAAGCTTTGAGGTATGGCACTGCATGCGGAGTTGCACCGCCACCTAGGCGGTTCAGTTGTTCCCAGGATTTTGTGGCGCTACCTGCATCGCCACGGATCTCCCCTGGCAGAACGCTTTCCCGACTACGCTGAGTTTGAGGAGTTCTACACCCGCCCCCGCAACACCCTGGAAGAGTACCTAGAGCTGCACACCCTGGTGGAGCAGGTGCAGACTCTAGAGAGCTTACCCTATTTCGTCTATCGCCTGATCCGGGGGGCCTATGTCTTTGAAGACCTGGCCTATCTGGAAATTCGCTACACCCCCTACCTACGCACGGATCCTAGGCTGGACGAGGCCGATCGCCTCAAGCAGATGCGGCAAGTCATTGAGATAGTGGGGCAGGCCTGCCAGCAGCGAGAATATCCCATCATCACCACCCAGATCGTGTGTTTGCACTCCCGCCTGCCCAGCCACATCAACCGCGCCATGGTCGAGGCGGCTGCTGAGTCGGAGTATGTCAGTGGCATTGACCTGGCCGGGGGAGATAAGGCCTACGGCGAGCGGATGGACGAGTGGATTGAGCTCTTCAAGTACGCCCTGGCCCGTGGCCTCAAAACTACTGCCCACCTCTATGAGACGCTGGATGGCTGTTATCCAGAGCTGTTGCCCTATGTCTTGCGGATTGGTCATGGCATTCAGATCCCTCTCCACTACCCAGAGCTGCTGCCAGAGCTGGCGCGGCGGGGCCAATGCCTGGAGGTCTGTCCTACCACTTACCTGAAGACAGGTACGCTGCCCAGCTTGGAGCCCCTTAAGCTAGTCTTTGACCGCTGCTTTGAGGCGGGGGTGGATATCGCCATCTGCACCGACAACGCCGGCTTGCACAATGTGCGTCTGCCGTTTGAGTACGAGAACCTACTGACCCACGACATCATCGATTTCGATCAGCTTAAGCGGTGTCAGGAGGCGGCTTTTCGCCACGCTTTTGCCTGGCCTTACAAAGAATACCCAGCTCTGCTGTTGTCGGAGCTCCAGCGGTCGGCATCGGCTTCCTTAGTGGCTTTGTAGAACCTAGGTAGCCTGTAAGCTAAGGTTTAACGCCGCCGTTAGGTAAGGGTTTGCTCATGCGGGAACAATCGGATCTCTTGACCCGTAGCCTCATCGCCCTGATCCGAGGTTACCAGGTAGCCATTTCCCCTCTGCTACCGCCCGCCTGCCGCTACTACCCCACTTGCTCCCAATACATGCTGGAAGCGGTGCGGCGCTATGGGGCCATCCGAGGGGGTTGGCTAGGGATCCGCCGCCTCTGCCGCTGCCATCCTTGGCACCCAGGGGGCTACGATCCAGTGCCTGACTTGCCGGGATCTGCAGCCGACGAAAACTGTCGCCCCAGCCGCAACTGAACGCTTCAGTTGCTGTTATCGGTAGCAGGCCACCGCCTCGATTTCCACCAAAGCATTGAGGGGCAGACAGGCCACCTGGATACAGGAGCGGGCTGGTGCGGGCTCGGTGGCGAAGAACTCTCGATAAACCTCGTTCATGGCGGCAAAGTCTTTCATATCCGCCAAAAAGACCGTGGTTTTTACCACATTGGCTAGGCACGTTCCCCCCGCTTCCAGCACCGCCTTTAGGTTTAGCAGCGCCTGCCGAGTTTGCGAGGCAACATCTTCTCCCACCAACCTGCCGGTTTTGGGATCCAAGCCCAACTGGCCAGCAGTAAACAGGAAAGGCCCGGAAGCGACAACGCCCTGGCTGTAAGGACCTACAGGGGCAGGAGCAGCCTCGGTTCGCACCTCCCGGGGACCTGCCCCGGCTTGAGGCTCAGAACTGACCGGCTTCCTCTGCTCCATGGGGATTGGCGGAACTCTGCAGCTAACCTACCACAGGTGGATCCCCGGCAATGGCAAGATCTACTCGTCGGCCAAAAGAAGCACCTATGCCCTTAATTAAGTTGCAAACGCCGCTGCAGCCTGAACCTGCCGCTGTGGAGGAGCTGCTCAAGTCGCTCTCTGCCGCTCTGGCCAAACAGGTGGGCAAGCCGGAAGCCTACGTGATGACCGCCTTTGAAGGAGGGATCCCAATGACCTTTGGCGGCAGTAGGGATCCCTGCTGCTACGTGGAAATCAAAAGCGTGGGTCAATTTTCCGCCGAGCAAACCCGGGCCATGAGTGAGTTTTTTTGCAGCGCCATCGAGGCAGCTTTGGGGATCCCGAAGAAGAGGATTTTCATCGAGTTCACCGAGGCCAAGGGCTACCTCTGGGGATGGAATGGCACAACCTTTGGATGAAATGCCGCCCAAGAAAACTGAAACGAGGGACGGCTGCCGTTGGCAAGAACCTAACCAACAAGCTGGCAGAGGGTTTTTTGTCTTTCTCGATCCTGGTCCTCTAGCTCTTGGATGGCCTGTTGGTACACCTGGGCAGGGGTGGATCCCTGGCTGACTTGCTGCAGCCAGCGCTGGGCCTCGTTGCCCCGTTGGAGCAGAGTTTGCAGGGGAGCCAAGAAGCAGCCCAGGCCCTGGGGTTGGCCAATGCGCCAGGCTTCGGTCAGCAGCTCTTCAATCCACTCCTGGGCTGAGCGTTCGCGGCCGGTGCGCCAATCGATCAGCCGAGCTTGCAGGGACTCGCGGGCGGCAGCTTGCTCGTTAGCCTCGCAAAGGCTCTCCAGCTCCGCTGGGGTAAAGGGCCCCTGCAAAGGATCCAGAACCTCCGGCTGGGATAGCAATTGCCAGAGGCGGGCCTCCACCAAGGCAGCAATGGCCAGGACCATCACTGGATCCGCCACCAGGTCGCAGATGCGCAGCTCCACCCGGTTGAGATGGTAGGGCCGCTCCGGACCATTAGGCCGCACAGAAGCCCAGAGGTGGCGCACATTCTGCATTGTGCCCAGGGCCAGTTGCTCCTGCATCCAGGCGATGTAATGGGCGTGATCCCGGAAGAAGGGCACCTGAGCTGGCGTTTTGGGAAACACCTGCCAACGGCTGGAATGATAGCCCGTTACCTGGCCGTCTAGGAAAGGGGAAGAAGCGCTCAGGGCCAAGTAAAGAGGGGCTTCCGCCCGCAGCAGACGACAGGCGAGGAAAATGGCCTCGCTATCCGGCAGGCCAACATTGATGTGGATGCTGGCAGTTACCACCCGCGTGCCATAGGTGCGCTCGATGTAGTCGTGGTAGGGGTTGCCCGGATCCGAGCGCTCAAAGTGGTCGCTGCCGCCCAAAGCCAGGGTGCTCCCCGGCAAGAGGGTGTAAGGGCCCAGGCGGCGCAAAAACTGCCGCAGTTGCAGGCGGGGCCGAAGAAGGGCACAGAGCAGATCTTCGTAGCGGCGAAGGGGCGGGGTGATGTACTCCACGTTGCGCCGATCCGGTTCTCGCATAAACCCCGGCAGAGCTCGGCAGATGCGATCCGACAGCCCCACCACTTCCCCGGCGGCGGTGCCGGTGTACATTTCTACCTCAAAGCCCTTGGTCAACAGCACAGGCCAGCCTCCAGCCGCAGCCTCCTCTGCCCATTTTCCCAGGGTTTTGCAGGTACTACAATGTCGGCAAGGCTTGAAGGCAAGAGCAAGGCCAGATGCGGGATCCCATCTATATCCTGGGGGCAGGGCCGGCGGGCATGGCGGCTGCCTACCGCTTGACCCAGCTGGGCTTCCCCGTGGTGGTAGTGGAACGAGAAGAGGGAGTCGGGGGCTTGGCCAAAAGCATTCGCTACCAGGGGTTCATTCTCGACTATGGCCCGCACCGGTTTTTTACCAAGATCCCAGCGGTGCTGGAGTTGTGGAACCAGGTTTTGGGATCCGAACAAGTAACTGTCCGGCGGCTTACCCGCATCTACTACCGCAAGCAATATTTTCAGTACCCCATTCAAGCTTGGGAAGTCCTGCGCAAAGTGGGGTGGTGGGAAAGCCTGCGCATTGTCCTTTCCTATCTTTGGGCACAACTCATTCCGCGGCCAGCTCCCCGCAACTTTGCCGATTGGGTCAAGGGCAAATTTGGCGCTCGACTCTTTCAGATTTTCTTTGAAGGCTATACAGAAAAGCTTTGGGGGATCCCTTGCACCGAGATCAGTGCTGATTGGGCTGCCCAGCGCATCAAAGGTCTCAGTCTTGGAGAGGCCATACGAAAAGCATTGGGGTGGAATCGAGGTTTGGTGAAATCTCTAATCGATCAGTTTCAGTTTCCTCGGCTGGGATCCGGCCAGCTCTACGAAAAAATGCAGGAGTTTTTGCTGGCCGAAGGTCAAAAAGTTTGGCTAAATACAGAGGTCATTGCCCTTAGGCATGAGGGATCCCGGATTGTCAAGCTGCAATTGCGCAATCTTCAGGATGGAAGTGAAACATGGGTCTCCCCCTCCCACGTCATCTCCTCGATCCCTCTGACAGTTTTGGTGCAGAGCCTACAGGAGTTGCCTCCTCCAGAGGTACTGCAGGCAGCCCGCAACCTCAAGTTTCGCAACACCGTTTTGGTTTATCTGATTGTGGAGGGATCCCAGCTTTTCCCCGATAGCTGGCTGTATATCAACGACCCAACAGTGCAGGTCGGTCGGGTAACCAACTTCGCCAATTGGTCGCCGGCTATGCTCCCCAACCGAGAACAAACCCCCTTGTGCTGTGAGTATTGGTGCAACTTTGGGGATCCCTTGTGGCAAGCTCCCGAGGAGCAATTGCTGGCTTTGGCCGAGAGGGAGCTACGCCAAATTGGCCTGCTGCAAGGCCAGAAGATCTCTGGCGGCTTTGTGGTGCGCCTACCCCGCACCTATCCTATCTACACCGGCAGCTACAAAGAAGACTTGGCCATCTTGCGAAGGTACCTCGGCCAGTTTGAAAACTTGCAACTGGTGGGCCGCTATGGCTCGTTTAAGTACAACAACCAGGATCACAGCCTGCTGATGGGCCTATTGGCGGCCGAAAACGTTCTCCGCCCCGGCAGCCACGATCTCTGGCAGGTGAACTCCGACAGCGATTACCAAGAAGAGATCAAAGTGCCACCCGCACCCGCGAAGGTCCGACGATGAGCTTCTCGCTTGGCCCTCTTTTGCGGCAAAGCTGGCAGCGTCTTGCCCCTTTCTCTATCCAGGTTTTGCTGCCAAGCTTAGCCTTGACAGGGCTGGAGATCTTCTTGATCTCCCTCTGGAGCAAGGGGGATGACTATGCTTCTATCTTCAAGGGTTTAACCCAGTGGGATAGCCACTGGTATCTGGGGATTGTGCGGCGGGGCTATCAGTTTGTGGGCTTTGACAAGATCGCCTACGAGCAGAGCAATGTGGCTTTCTTTCCGGGCTATCCTCTGGCGGTGGCCATCATGAGCCGCCTGTTAGGAGTTGAGCCGGAGCTGGGGCTTTATCTTACTGCCCAGCTCTTTTGCTGGCTGATGTGGATTTACCTTTTCCTGTTTTACCGCCGCTGGCAGATCCCCACTCTTTGGCAGGTTTTGGCAAGTCTAATAATCTTGGTTTATCCTAGTAGCTTCTACTTGGTAGTAGGTTACAGCGAGTCTCTGTTCGTAGCCAGCCTGCTAGGTTTTTTCTACTGGTCAATGGACTTGAACTCTCTCCGGGCGGCACTTTTGGCTGGGGCCCACGGCTTGGCGATGAGTGCCACTCGCATTGTGGGCCTGCCGGTGGCGTTGCTTCCTCTGCTGCGCCTGGGGGAGGGATCCCGCCGTTGGTTTTGGACAGCCGGCACCGCTGTTTTGGCCTTGTTGGGCGGGCTGAGTTTTTTCCTCTACTGTCAGCTCCGCTTTGGCCGTTGGGATCTCTACATCGAAATGCAGCGCTACTTTGGCCCCAGTTCTTTCAGCTACTTGGCTATTATTCAACCTCGTACTTATGCCCCCTTCTTTTCTAGTCGCTATTGGCAGTCCTTGTTTTCCTTTTCCGAGGCTTTGGGGGATGGGATATGGGCAATTTCCATCAGTCAACTGTTTGTTCCCCTCACGCTGGGATCCCTAGTTGTTACAGGCTTGCTGGATGGGTTGAGTGTCCTGGTGGGCAAGAGCCGGTGCTGGCAAGAGCGACTGGGGTTTCACCTAGCCGCCTGGGCCATGTTCTCCATTTCCGTGGCTGGTATGAGTGCTGTGGCCCAGAGAAGTATGATCCGCTACTGCCTGCCAGTCCACATCCTGCAGGTGCTGACCTGGCTGCATGGGGTTAAATACACCAATTTCAGCTTCATCCCGCAACAGGTGCGTCCCTGTCTTGGCAGTGTCCTGAGGCTGGGCTACTGGATCTTAGCTTTAGTCTTCTTTGCCCTGAATCAAGTCCTCACCTGGCGCTACGTCCAGCATCTCTGGGTGGCTTGATTGAACTTCCGTAGTCAAGAAGGAGAATGCGCCAATGAGTTTGCGCCCTTGCCACCTGTTGCAACAGATTTGCAGACTTTTAGTTGGCTTTTCTGCTCGGATTTTTTTGCTGGGCCTAGCGCTGACTGTTTTGCAAGTGTTAATGATATACCTTTGGACAAAACACAGCGACTATGCTTCTGCCTTTACAGCCCTGAGCCAGCGCGATAGCTACTGGTACCTGAGCATTGTGCGGCGGGGCTATCAGTTTGTGGGCTTTGACAAGATCGCCTACGAGCAGAGCAATGTGGCTTTCTTTCCGGGCTATCCTCTGGCGGTGGCCATCATGAGCCGCCTGTTAGGAGTTGAGCCGGAGCTGGGGCTTTATCTTACTGCCCAGCTCTTTTGCTGGCTGATGTGGATTTACCTTTTCCTGTTTTACCGCCGCTGGCAGATCCCCACTCTTTGGCAGGTTTTGGCAAGTCTAATAATCTTGGTTTATCCTAGTAGCTTCTACTTGGTAGTAGGTTACAGCGAGTCTCTGTTCGTAGCCAGCCTGCTAGGTTTTTTCTACTGGTCAATGGACTTGAACTCTCTCCGGGCGGCACTTTTGGCTGGGGCCCACGGCTTGGCGATGAGTGCCACTCGCATTGTGGGCCTGCCGGTGGCGTTGCTTCCTCTGCTGCGCCTGGGGGAGGGATCCCGCCGTTGGTTTTGGACAGCCGGCGCCGCTGTTTTGGCCTTGTTGGGCGGGCTGAGTTTTTTCCTCTACTGTCAGCTCCGCTTTGGCCGTTGGGATCTCTACATCGAAATGCAGCGCTACTTTACCGGCGTGCAGGCCAATTACCAAGCCCTTTTCCAGGCTTCTACCTATGTCCTTTCCCCTGAGCGATGGCAAGTCTTGCTCTCTCCTTCTGCACCTGTGAAGGATGCTGGGCTGTGGTCTGATGCTCTTAGCCAACTGTTTGTGTCTGTTACGCTGGGATCCCTAGTTGTTACAGGCTTGCTGGATGGGTTGAGTGTCCTGGTGGGCAAGAGCCGGCGCTGGCAAGAGCGACTGGGGTTTCACCTAGCCGCCTGGGCCATGTTCTACATTGCTGTAGCCGGCATGAGTCCCCTGGGTCAGCGAAGCATGAGCCGCTACTGCTTGCCGGTTCACATCGTGCAGGTATTGGCGTTGGTGCATTGGGCTAAGTACACCGATTTTAGCTTCATCCCCGAACGGATCCGGCCCTATCTTGGCAATACCCTAAAGCTGGGGTATGTGCTTTTGGCTTTCATCTTTTTTGCCCTCAACCAAATCCTCACTTGGCGCTATGCCCACCATCTCTGGGTAGCTTGAATCAACCTGGCTAGGGATTAAGATGTGAGGGATCCCGACTTCTCACCAACTGAGAGCTGTGGCGTTTTCTTCTCTCCGCAAGTGGCCTCGGCGGAAATCGTCCCTGCGGGTGGCTCAGCCCATCGAGCCCACCAAGATCTACCCCTGCCCGTGTTACCAGCAAGGCCAGCTGCGCCTGATCACCCTAACTGAGGCCTTCGGGTGCAGCCGTTGCCAGCACATCTTCGCCATTACCCCCGACCGCCTGCACATTGAGCAGTTGGCTGTTTCCTATCCCTACCGCAAGATCTGGTTCTGGAACGGCCAGCAATGGGTGCTGCGGCGGGAAAATACCCTCCAGGGATCCATGCTCTTGGGCTTGACCCTTAGCTTGGGGGTTGTTTTGGCCGTAGGGTTTTTCGGCGCGGCGCTCTTCCCCAGTCAAACGCAGTTGCTCAGTTGGTTCCTGATTCTTTGCCTGTTGTTAACGCTGTTGATGGTGACGGCAATCCTGCTGCTGCGGCGGCCTTGAGAGGCTTGGGATCGTGGCCAGCCCCTGCGCCTCCGGGATCCTCAGTTTCAGCCCTTTGTTAGTAGTAGTCAGGAGCAGGTCTGTTGCCGGTCGGCTAGGCAAGAGGGAAGGGAGTGTTCCATCCAGGTCTTGCCCGCTCGAGACCCCGCAGCCAATCCTCAAGAGGACTTGCTGCTGTTGCTGCTGCGGCAAACCCGCTACGTGGCCGCCCCGGCTGGGTGGAGTTCCTGTTGCAGGCTAGCAAAGTGCCGATCCTAGCTACCCACCTGGGCTACACAGCTTCCTGACCTTTGGCGAAGTCGGCTTTGCTGGATCCTTTGGCTCGCTATGGCCCAGAAGGGATCTCGACCCTTGGGCTGCCAATCCATGCCGACTGGGCCGCTAGCCACCTGCCAGCTCTGGTCGAGGCTTCCCATGTCCAGGCCGCCGCTCCTATCCTGGAGGAGTTTCCGCAGCTCCAGCCGCTGGGGGAAAGGCGTCGCCATCTGCGCCTCCAGCTGTGGCGGATTTGACAGAGGCCATCGCCTCACAGCTACCATCAGTCGGAAACAGCCAATCGGCGGCCCAGCGCTTTCCGGAGGAAGTGGATGCGGCTCTCATTCTGGAAGCCCTGAGCCCGGTGAAAGGAGTGACCTAGGGCGACCTGTAGTCCCGCCAACCCCCTTCTCCAAAGCTGGCCAGATCAGGCGAGACTGAAGATAGGGATCCACTCCCAGCTTGTCATCCTAAAGAGCCCAAGCGACTAGGGGGGAACTCCTTTGGGGATTGATCTACGCAGCTACGTGTTCTTGGATCGGCTCCAGCCCCAGTACGCCGCCTACTTGGGCACGGTGGCCCAGGGCTTCTTGCCCCTGCCAGGGGACACTTCCCTCTGGGTCGAAATCTCCCCCGGCATCGAGATCAACCGCGTCATGGACATTGCCCTCAAAGCCACCTCGGTAAGGCCAGGGTTGCAGGTGGTGGAGCGCCTCTACGGCCTTTTGGAGGTTCACTCCAGTAACCAGGGGGATACCCGCACGGCTGGGCAAGCCATCCTAGCGGCTTTGGGGGTAAGCGAAAAGGAGCGCCTAAGGCCGCGCATCATCTCCAGCCAAATTATCCGCAACATCGATCCCCACCAGACTCAGCTAATCAACCGTTTCCGCCGCGGCCAAATGCTCCTAGCGGGCCAAACCCTCTACATCCTGGAGGTGCAGCCGGCAGGCTATGCCCCCCTGGCCGCCAACGAGGCAGAAAAATCGGCCCGGATCAACATCCTCGAGGTAATGCCCTTTGGCAGCTTTGGCCGCGTGTACTTGGGCGGAGAAGAGCAGGACATTCTGGCCGCCTGTCGAGCCGCTGAGGAAAGCCTGGCGGCAATTTCTGGCCGGGATCCCTTGCTGTTGCCTGAGGAGGTATAGAATGACAGGACTGCATCCCAAGCCTTCACCCAAAGCCAGCGCACCTCTGTCACCCAGTCGGGATCCCACCCTGGAGCGGGCAAGGTTGCTTGCCGAAGTGGCCGCTCCCTACCGCAGCTTGCGGCGCTTTATCTACCTGGCGGTGGGATTCTCGGCCACAGTTGGTGCGTTGGTGTTTTTCTTTCAGGCCTTGGCAGGGCGGGATCTAGAGACCACCTTGCCCAGCTTGGCCCTGCAGTTAGGGATCCTGGCTGGCGCCATCGGCCTAGAGAGGCTAGAAAACCGCTCTCACCAGAAGGTGATCAGACAGGTAAAGCAACGCTTAGGCATCCAGCAGCCCCCATCACCTGGAGAGGGCTAGTTGCCCGTCTGCCAGTTCCTTAGTCATCTTCATCCTCATGAGCCCTGGGCAAGTAGCGGCGCTGAACTTGGCGGTCGGGATCCACCTCTGCCCACTTTTGAACAATTTGGACACCCAGAAAGGTGAGAAAGGCCCCCAAAGCCACAAAGGTGAGAGGTGGGATCGCCAGGATCGCCACCGCCGCCAGCACGTAGATGGCCACCTTGGGCAGAGAGGGATCCACCCTCCAGCCGCGGCGGTACACCCAGTTGGTGAGCTGCTGATCCCAGCGGCGCAGGCGAGGGACGTTTTCTGTGTAGATCTCGGCCAAAATGGGCCAAAGACGGCGCAGCTGGCCTTGGGCTTGCTGTTTCCAATCCCGCGGCGAGTGTCTCATCGGGAGGATCCCTTGCCCTATCCTTCCTCAGGCCATCCTAGCCCAACCCCACCAGCAGTCCGCGGGGAAGACGGGGGATGTAAACATTTGCATCGGAGATTGGGGTGGCTGGACAGGACTACAGTACACTGGGGGCACCTGCGCAGTGGTTTGGCTGCCGCGCTCTTCGGTAAATTGAACTGCTCGACTGGAGAACACCAATGGCTCACACGGTCAAGATCTACGACACCTGCATCGGCTGTACTCAGTGCGTGCGGGCTTGCCCCACCGATGTGTTGGAAATGGTGCCCTGGAAGGGGAACAACAAAGCCGGCATGATCGCCGCAGCCCCCCGCACCGAAGACTGTGTTGGCTGCAAACGCTGTGAAACCGCTTGCCCCACCGATTTCCTGAGCATCCGCGTCTATCTGGGCCCCGAAACCACCCGCAGCATGGGCCTGGCTTACTAAGCAGGTTGGGTTGCAGTTTTCACTGGAGATTGCCTGCTCGCTCAAGCCCCTCCCACCATAGGAAAACAGCACCTTTAACCCTCAGTCTCTCCTCGACAGGAAAAAAAGTTGGGCGAGCCGTTGCTGTAGCCAATTGGTTTATTCGGAGAGGAGGGATCCCTCCTCTTCCTTTCTTCAAGGATCGAGATAGAGTCGGTGTTGGCGAATGTAGTGCTCCACGGCGGGGGGTACCAGGTAGCGGATGGATCCCCCTTTTTGGATCTGCTGGCGCAGGTAGGTGGAAGAAAGGGTTAGGGTAGGGGCTTCCAGGATCTCCGCCTGGATGGGTAGCTTCTCAGCCACCGCCCGCAGCACCTGGGCAGCGTCGCCAGCATCAAGGCGAGGGGCAACAATCCACTGACAGAGGCGGGCCAGCTCCTCTGCCTGGTACCACTGGGGCAGATCCCGCAGGGCATCCACGCCGATAATCCAGTACCACTGGGTGTTGGGCTGCTCCTGGATGAGGCAGCGTAGGGTCTCGATAGTGTAAGAAGGGCCGGGACGGCGGATCTCCAAGTCCGAGCAGGCAAAGCGCTCGTGGTCAGCAATGGCCAGCTTTACCATGGCCAGGCGATCCTCTTTGCTGGCGCCCCCAGCTAAGGGCTTGTGGGGCGGATCCCCTGCCGGCATCCACAGCACCTGATCCAGGTTGAACTGCCAGAGGGCCTGCTCGGCCATGATCAGATGGCCGTGGTGGACGGGGTTAAAGGTGCCGCCGAGAATGCCAACGCGGCGCTGCTTGGGAGCAGAGGAATTCATGGCTGTTGGCTGAGGTAGCTGATGGCATCGCGCAGCCAATCCTCTGTTTGCCGGGGCTGGGGTGGCAGGGCTTGGAGGGCTGCTTGGATTTCCTGGGGGCTATAGCCAAGGGCCAGCAAGGCCATTTCCACCTCTTCGCGGATAGGGGAAGGCGGCCCCCCCGACCAAGGCTGATTGGCATTCTCCAGGCCTTTTCGCCAGTGGGCCAATTTGCTTTTTAGCTCCAGCGCCAGCCGCTGGGCGGTCTTGTGTCCTACCCCTGGAGCCAGGGAGAGGAGGCGGGCATTCTCAGTTACCACTGCCTGGACCAGCTCCGGTAGGGCAAAGGTGTTGAGCAATGCCAAGCCTAGGGCTGGCCCCACCCCTGGTACTTTAATCAGTTCCGCAAACAGATCCCGCTCCGCTGCCGAGCCAAACCCGTACAACACCAGCTCGGTCTCCCGCACGAGCAAATGGGTGAACACCCGCACGGGCTCCCCTATGGGGGGCAGTTGCTTGAGAAAACGTGCCGGCGCCTGGATGCGATAGCCGATCCCTTGCACCTCTAGAGTGAGGCTGCTGCGCTCTCCCAGTTCTACCGCAACAAGATGACCTGTTAAAAATGCGATCATTTGCGTATCCAACCCGTGTTTAATACTCTGACCCGTAGCCTTCGGAGTTGGCCAGGCAAATCGACTAGGATGAAGAGAAGCTTGCGAGCAACCCTTATGGCTTCAACATCGGCACTGGCCACTCCTATCTCGGCCCGCTGGATTTGGCGAGGGCAGTCTGTCCATTATGTCGAACAGGGCGAGCAGGGACAGCCTCTGCTGTTGGTGCACGGCTTTGGAGCCTCCACTGACCACTGGCGCAAGAACATTCCCGAATTGGCGCAACACTACCAGGTCTATGCCATTGATTTGCTTGGCTTTGGCCGTTCCGCCAAGCCCAAGTGGAACTACGACGCTGAGCTCTGGAAAGACCAACTGCGGGACTTCTGTCAACAGGTGATCCGACAGCCAGTGGTGGCCATTGGCAACTCCCTGGGCGGCTATGTGGTGCTCAGCCTGGCAGCGGAGCATCCCGAATGGGTGCGGGGTGTGGTGCTGCTCAATGGAGCCGGCGGCTTTTCCACTGCCAAGGGATCCCGGCAGTGGCTGGGCAAGCTGGTGGGCTGGAGTCTGCGTCAGCCCTTGGTGTCTTACCTGTTGTTTCAGTACTTGCGCCAGCCCCAGGTGATCCGGGCCAAGCTCAAGCAGGTCTACTACAATCAGGCGGCAGTGACAGACCAGCTGGTGGAAGACATTCACCGGCCTACGCGGGAGCCGGGGGCGGCCGATGTGTTTGTGGCTCTGATGCGCGGCGGACAAAAAGGACGCTACGTGGACGAGCTGCTGCGCAGCCTAGCGCGACCCCTGCTGCTCATCTGGGGCGAGCGGGATCCCTGGATGCGGGTTCGCGAGCGCTCGCAGCTCTATCGCACTTACTACCCCACGGCAGTGGAATACTTCTTAGAGGCTGGCCACTGTCCCCACGACGAGTGTCCCGCCGAGGTTAATGCCATTATCCATCGCTGGATCGAGGAGAGGATCCCTTCCCCCTCCCCGCTAGTGCCGCCATCCATGAGGATCTAGCCGAGGTTATCTAACGGCTGTGGCGGCGAAGCTTCTTCCAGGCCGATGGTATACTTCAGCCACTTCCCAGGTATCGCTGCCGCCGCGGGATCACGGGATCTAGGGTGAGGTCTTCACCATAGCAGCCGCAGTATTGGCAGCGGTGCCCATCGCGGTGGAAGACATTGGGCTGCGTCAGGGGAATCCAGTAGTGGCGAAGACGGATGGCTGTAGGCAGAGGAAGTTGCCGTAGACTACTTTACCGTTGTGCTCGATTTGCTCAGCCTTGCCCTTGAGCAGCGCGATAGCCCGGCGCAACTGGTGATGTTGAGCGGCTCGTAGGAGGCATTGGCTACCAAAACCTTGCCCGTGCTGGGGATCCCCACCCGCTCCAAAAGGCGCCAGCTCCTAATTGAACCCAGCTTTACTGGACTGCGGCCACTTCCACTTGGTCAGCCGGCCCCAGGCTGACGCGAAACTGCCTAGCCCCCCTTGGCAAGGGATCCGGCGCTACCTCAGGCACGTCGGCAAAGGGGGTTATGGCGCGGCGCTCCCGAGCGGGCGCATTCTTTGGTTCGGCAGCCAAGGGGAATCCCGTCTCATCCACCGTTACCCAGTAGTAGACTAAGCTCTCCTGCAAACCTGGGGGAGACTGCCACTACTGGGCCGGGGTGCTTTCCAGACGCTGCTGGAGATCTCCAGCGGCTTCCGGCGCAGTGAGCTGCTCCTGGGGTGGGGAGGGAGGAGGGGGGGGATCCCTGCGGCTGACCCAGAGGCCAACCCCAGCCACCAGGGCAATCCCGCCCGCCAGCAAGGCAGCAATTGCGGTGGGCTGTCGATACCAAGCCGGCGTCGGCAGCGTTGCCAGTTTGTCCAGTTGGGGCAGATCTTCAGCCGCCTGCGAGAGGTTTTCCAGGAGGTCATACAACTGCGTCATCGACAGATCCACCTGGGCAATGCGATCCTCCCCCTGCCGCACCGTAAGGCGGTGGGAAATAAAATCCAGCGGGCGGATGGCCGCCGTACCACTGAAAGTTCCCTTGGGCGTACCGCTGAGCTGGGATTCAACGTAGCGGTCGATCACCGTGATCAAATTCTTGAGCCAAACGCTGTCTCCCTGCAGAGTTTTGGTGGTCTCTCCCTGGCGGATTTCCAGCTGACACTCGAAGTTGCTCTCAATCGCTTGTAATGGCAACCTAGCAGAGCCATCAACTGGCCGGGAAGGGAGGGGCGCTTCCCCGCGCACGGTGAGGGTCGAGGTGGGTTGGTGATAGGTTTGGCTAAGGGTGAGGCTGGGCATAATTCCAAGGCTGAGGGCTAGGAAGAGGGCAGGGCATCCGATCCTACCTTGCTGCTGGCAGGGAGATCCATCTCAGGGCGATTGAGCAAGGCTTTCCACAGCCGCTCTGCTCCTCTGGGGCTACTGTAGAACAGCAGCTCAATCAGGATGCGCAGAGCCAGTTCGGCAAGGCTATCCTCATCGCGGACATCCCCATCCACCATACGGCTGCGGTAGTGGGAGATAAACTCGCCTAGATAATCGCCCACCAGCGGCTGACGGAAAGGGCTGAGCTCCTGCTTGAGGGCAGCTTCCAGTTGCTCCAGCGTGCTACGGATACGGGCCTGTTGCTGGGCTGCCAGATAGGCAATTACTCTGGCCAGGGCGCGGGCCTCTGCGATCTCGACTTTCTTGGGTTCACCGCTAGTGCGGCGGAGGGGATTGGCGTTGCGCAGGCGCCAGAGGGCCACCCGATCGCCAATGTACTCTTCTAGGTTCAGGGCCTTGGCTGCTGCCAGAACGGCCTCGGAACTCTCCCCGCTCAAGGACTCCAGGCCCAACAACAGCAAATCCAAGTGGGCTTTGATGGCTGCAGTAGCTGTGGTGGGGCCAAGGGCTTGAGGATCTAACTGAATCTGCCTAGGTTCCACTGTCACGCTGTTAATGGGAACTTTTAGCTCGGATAGGACTCTATGATCTCCTCTCCAGGGTAAACTCGCAACCCACCTCTTTGCCTTGGGCAAGAGCTCGAACGCTAGGATGGAATTCCACTCCACCTCCCCTTAGATTGGCGATGTATACTGTAGCAAACCCAGGGAGAGGGGAAGCCCCACTTGAACTGAGCTACAGCTTCTGTGTAACGCCCTGCCTTTTTGAAGGCCAGGGCAATGCTAGACCTTGTTCCAGATGAGCATGGATGCTTCCCAACACAGCCCTGCCCCCCTAATCCTGATCTTCAAGGATCAGCTGGGCCAGCGCGGCGTTGTGTTGGACAAGATTTACTACTCGGTAGGGCGAGCCGCCAACCGCCACATCCGTCTCTATGACCCCTTTGTTTCCCGCCAGCACGCTGTCATTATCCGCGTTCCTGAAGAAAGCCAGGCTGGATACAGCTACGTGATCTTTGACGGCAGCCCTGGCTCTCGTCAAAGCACCAACGGTTTGTTCGTCAATGGGAAACGGGTTTCCTCTCATCGGCTGCAGCTTTTTGACAAGATCGGGTTTGGGCCGAGGGTAACAGCCATTGTTAGGAGCACCGACCACTTCAGTCCCGATACCTTGGCTATCCTTTTGAAGACGCCGCCCAATGTTCCTGAGCCGGGATCCCAGCAGGACACCGAGAAAGAAGCGCTCAGAGAGAACGAGAGCTTCACTGCCATCCCCTGCCTTGCGGTATCCTGAGACCAGCAGCCTAGTGAGCTTTGGGTTCCCGTGGCTTCCATTCCCCCTGCGCTGAGCAGCTACTGGCAAAATGGCTTTGACCTGGAAGCTCACCTGGGATCCTTCCTCGGCCTTGAAGCCGCCGAGCTGCAGGAAAAGCTGCGAGCTGGGCAACAACAGTTGGCAGAGCTGGGCCGGCGCGACTTCGGCTGGGATCAGGTAGAGGCCTTTTACCGGGATCGGGTGGGATCGGCCTATCTGCTGGACTTGGCCGCTTGGCACCTGAGCAGCACCGACTACATCGGTGACACCCTGCGCCTGGTGGCGGATCAGGCCCGCGGGCTGGTGCTGGATTTTGGCGGAGGCATTGGCACCCACACCATTGGGGCAGCCCTCTGCCCAGCAGTGGAGCAGGTGATTTTTTGGGATATCAACCCCATCCATCGGCAGTTTGTACAGCTGCGGGCGGAAAAATTGGGTCTAAGCGAGCGGATCCACTGTCCAGAAACCTTGCCAGAAGGGATCTTTTTTGATACCATCCTCTGCTTCGATGTGGTGGAACACCTGCCAGATCCAGCAGTGCAGTTGCGCCAGTTTTACGCTTGGCTCAAGCCGGAAGGTAAGTTGTTGATCAACTGGTATTTTTTCAAGGGGTTTAACGACGAGTTTCCTTTCCACCTGGACGACCCCCAGAAAGTTGAGCAATTCTTCCAGGTGCTGCAAAGTCACTTTTTGGAAGTGTTTCATCCCTATCTCATCACTGCCCGCTGCTACCGCAAGTGGAATAAAGGCTGAGACTGGAGAGAACCCAAGTGCTGCGCTACTTGCAGGTGTTGTGGCTGTTTTGGAGCACTTCTGTAGCAGCAGAAATGGAGTACCGGGCCAATTTTTTCTTTGCCAGCCTCAGCAGCTTAGGCGGCCTGGCGTCAGCCTTGTTTGGGCTGTCGCTGTTCTACCAGCAGGGGCACCGCTTGGGGGGCTGGAGTTGGCCGGAGGCGCTCATCGTCCTGGGGGTGTTCACCATCCTCCAGGGGGTGTCGACCAGCCTCTTTAACGTCAACCTCAATCGCATCGTGCAGCAGGTGCAGGAGGGCACCCTGGATTTTGTTTTGCTCAAGCCCATCAGCAGCCAGTTTTGGCTGTCAACGCGGGTGTTCTCTCCCTGGGGCCTGGTGGATATCGGCTCTGGCCTGTTGCTGGTTCTCTACGCCGGGATCCAGTTGGAGCTGCCAGCCTGGGCCTATGTCCTGGGGCTAGTGCCCTTTTTGCTGGGGCTGGTCATTCTCTACAGCCTCTGGTTTATGCTGGCGGCCACCAGCATCTGGTTTGTTAAGATCTACAACGTCACCGAGGTGCTGCGGGGCTTGGTAGAGGCCGGGCGATTCCCGCTGGTGGCCTATCCGGTGGCCTATCGGCTGTTTTTTACCTTCGTCGTGCCGGTGGCTTTCTTGACCACAGTGCCGGCGGAAGCTTTGTTGGGGCGAGCCCAATGGCCGTGGCTTGTGGGATCCGCCCTGTTGGCAGCAGGGTTGCTGTGGGGATCCCATCTATTCTGGCGCTTTGCCTTGCGCTTTTACACCAGCGCTTCTAGTTAAGTCTTGCCGCCTTAACTGCAGCCGACCCCACCGCCTAGGAGAGGCCCAAGGGGAATTAGGTTAAGATGAAAGTCACGACTGCGCCAAAACCCTTGGAGGCCAGGTCATGGGCGAAGCCAAACGCCGCAAAACCCGCAGCAGCCCAGATCCCGACCAAGAGTTGCTGTTTCCTAGCTTCAAAAGCATTCCTCTCACCAAAGCCCAAGCCCGCACAATCTACAACTGGACAACTCGAGGCACTTGGGCCGGCATTATTCTCCTAGCCATTGTCTGGGTGATAGTGCGATTTGTGGGGCCTGCTTTCGGCTGGTGGCATCTGGCGGGCTAGCCAGCTGGATCCTTTGAGTTTTCCCGGAGTTTCCCTATGCAATCCTACTTGGCAGCCGCCCTTCAGATGACCAGCACGCCTGATCTGGCCGGCAACTTCCAGCAGGCGGAGGAGTGGATTGATTTTGCGGCGCGCCGGGGCTGTGAGCTCGTAACCCTGCCGGAAAACTTCGCCTTCATGGGGCCAGAGGAAGAGAAAGTTCGTCTTGCTCCAGAGATCGCGCAGCGGGCGGAGGAATTCTTGGCCAAGATGGCCCAGCGCTACCAGGTATTTGTGCTGGGCGGCGGATACCCGGTGCCAGATGGAGAGGGCAAGGTGTACAACACGGCCGCCCTCTACAGCCCAGAGGGCAGAGAGCTGGCTCGCTACCGCAAGATCCACCTTTTCGACGTCAACTTGCCCGACGGCAACACCTACCGCGAGTCCAACACGGTGGTGAGCGGCAACGAGGTGGTTGTCTACCAGGAAGAACGGCTAGGCACCCTTGGCCTTTCGGTCTGTTACGACGTGCGCTTTCCCGAGCTGTATCGCTCCCTGGTGGATCGGGGGGCGGAGGTGTTGCTGATCCCTGCCGCCTTTACCGCCTACACGGGCCGGGATCACTGGCAGGTTTTACTGCAGTGTCGGGCCATTGAAAACACCTGTTATGTCATCGCCCCTGCCCAGGTGGGCACCCACTACGCGCGGCGGCAGTGCCACGGGCATGCCATGATCGTGGATCCCTGGGGGACGATCTTGGCGGATGCCGGCGGCGAAAAACCAGGTGCGGCCATTGCCGAGATCGACCCGGAGCGGCTGCAGCTGATTCGGCGACAGATGCCCTCACTGCAACACCGTCGGCTTGCCTGAGGGATCCCCTATGCCTTGGCCGCCGCTAATTCTCTACAGCAAGCCTGGCTGCCACCTCTGCGAGGGCTTAGCGGAGAAGTTGCAGCAGATCCCTGAAGTCAGGGATCTGGAAATCCGTGACATTACTTCCAACCCCCTTTGGTGGGAGCAGTACTCCCTCGAGGTTCCCGTGCTGAAGGTGGCTGGGGATCCGGAACAGCCCCTACCGCGCCCTTCTCCGCGGCTAACGGTAGCGCAGTTGCGCAGCTGGCTGGGACAACAGTTGGGTGGTCTCTCAGGAGGCTAGCGCTTCCTTGCGGGCAGTGTAGCCGGCCTGGCGCAGAGCTGCAACGGTGGCCTCGGCATCTTTCACCCAAAATTGGGATCCCAGCCGCACCCAGAGGGTGTGGGGGGGGGCGACGAGGGCAGCCACCACGGGAATGCGATTTTCTTCCTGAGCTTCCGAGCGTTGACCGGCAAGTACCGCTTGCAGACGGCGCCGCTCCTCTACGGTTCCAGCAGAGTCCAGGGGAACTTCCACCGTAACCCAGCTTACCGCTTCAATGGGCTGCAGATCCTCCACAATCAATTGCACCTGCTCATCCCGCTGGTCGACCTTAGCCCAAACCAAGAGCCGTTGATCCACCTGCAGGCAACTGCGCAAACGCTTGTAAGTCTTGGGGAAGAGCACCGCTTCGCAAGTGCTTGTCAGATCTTCTAGTTGCAAAATGGCCATGCGCTCCCCTTTTTTGGTGCTGACGGTTTTGATGGCGGTCACTAGAGCGAGAATGCCGACTGAGACCTCAGACGAGCAGGTCTTCAAGTCAGCGAGGTTGACAAGAGCTAGCAGCCGTACTTGCTCTTGGAGCCGCCGCAGAGGGTGATCCGAAACATAAAAGCCCAACAGTTCCCGCTCTAGCCTCAGCTTTTCCTGCGGCGGAAAGTCTTCAGTTGCAGGCCCTTGGGGCGCTTCCGTAAAGCCCTGACTGCTGCTGCCCAGCAAATCAAATAGGCTGGCTTGGCCGATGGCTTTGGACTTGGCCCGCTCCGCCGCCCAACTGAGGACGGGATCCAGATCCGCTATGAGCTGTTTGCGGTTGCCGGAAATACCGTCGAAAGCGCCTGCACAGATGAGCGACTCTATGGCCCGGCGGTTGACGATGCGCAGATCGACCCGCTGGCAAAAGTCGGCCAAAGAGGTAAAGGGGCCGCCAGCCTGGCGAGTGGCCAGAATGTTTTGCACCGCTCCCTCGCCTACATTCTTCACTGCCCCCAAACCAAACAAAATGCTGGATCCCTGAGGCGTAAAGTCTAGGCCGGAGCGGTTGATGTCAGGCGGCTCAATTTGGATTCCGATTGACAGGCAGTAGGTGATGTAGCGCTGGACTCTATCCTGATCCCCGCTTACAGAAGAAAGCAGCGCTGCCATGTATTCTGTTGGGTAGTTGGCTTTTAGATAGGCGGTCTGGAAAGTAATCAATCCGTAGGCTGTAGAATGGGATTTGTTAAAGCAATACTCGGCAAAAGCAACCATCTGGTCGAAGAGCTCCGTGGCTACTTCTTTAGCCACACCTCGCTCGACTGCTCCTCGAACAAACTGCTCGCGGTGTTTCTCCATTTCCGAGACCTTCTTTTTCCCCATCGCCCGCCGCAGCAGGTCAGCCTGGCCCAGGGTATAGCCGGCCATGTCCTGGGCAATGCGCATGATCTGTTCTTGGTAGAGGATAGCCCCATAGGTATCTTGAAGGATTGGCTTGAGAAGGTCGTGGGCATAGGTTATCGGCTTGCGGCCATGTTTGCGATCGATAAAGTCTGGGATCATGCCCGTATCCAATGGCCCCGGTCGGTAGAGAGCCAAGACCGAGGAAATATCTTCCAGATTTGAGGGCTTGAGCTCTCGCACCACCTGCTTCATCCCGGAAGATTCCAGTTGGAAGATCCCTTCCACCTCCCCTTTTTCCAAAAGTTGGTAAGTCTTTGGATCGTCCAGTGGCAGGTTGTCCAAATCAATCACAACGCCTCTATGTTCTCGAATTAGCTCTACAGTCCGCTGGATCAGGGTTAGGTTGCGCAGCCCCAGAAAGTCCATCTTCAACAAGCCCAAAGACTCGATGTCCTCCATCGAGTACTGGGTAATAATTTGGCCTTCATTGTTGTACTGCAAAGGCACGATCTCGTCCAAAGGATCCTTGGAAATGACTACGCCAGCGGCATGGACTCCAAAGGTTTTGTTGGTGCCTTCTAGCAATCGAGCTAGGTCAATCCAGCGGCGGGTGGTTGGGTCTTTCTCATATTTTTCCTTAAACTCTGGAGCAGGAGTGTTCTCGCCGATCATCTCCTCTAGTTTTGCCGGCTTGCCCCGGGACACCGGGATCAACTTTGCCATTTTGTCAGCTTCTGAATAGGGGATATCCAGCACCCGAGCAACGTCCTTGAGGATAGCTTTGGAAGTCATGCGGTTAAAGGTAATGATCTGAGCCACTCGCTCCTGTCCATACTTGCGGGTTACGTATTCGATCAGCTCTCCCCGACGCTCGATACAAAAGTCAGTATCGATGTCTGGCATTGATTGCCGTTCTGGGTTGAGAAAACGCTCGAAGAGCAACCCGTATTTGACAGGATCGATATTGGTAATCTGTAGGGCGTAGGCCACCAGGGATCCGGCTGCCGAACCACGGCCTGGGCCCACTGGGATCCCGTGCTCACGGGCATAGCGAACGTAGTCCCAGACCACCAAGAAATAGCTGGAAAACCCCTTTTGCTGGATGATATCCAGCTCAAAGCGCAGGCGCTCCCGATAGTTTTGGGGGATCTGATCCGGATGGGCGACGCCACAGCGCTTTGCCAAGCCTTGCCAGGCCAATTCAGCAAGGTAGCTATCGGCAGAATGACCTGGGGGAACTGGGTAGTCAGGCATGCGTATTTCCCCAAACAGGTCATAGTCCTCAATCTTTTCCAGCACTTTGAGGGTATTGGCAATCGCCTCGTCGATGACCTCCTGCTCGAGGTGATCGCGGCAGAGGCGGCGCATTTCCTCTAGGCTTTTTAGGTACTCTGTGCCCGTGTAGCGAAGGCGATTTTTCTCGGTGAGGGATTTGCCTGTCTGGATACAGAGCAGGGCATCGTGGGCCTCCACATCCCAGCAAGAAATAAAGTGGGTATCGTTGGTGAGGATGATTGGGATCCCCAACTCCCGAGCAATGCGAACCAATTGCACATTGACAAAGCGGTCTTCCCGGTAGCCGTGATCCTGGATCTCGATGTAGTAGTCATCTCCAAACTGTTCCTGGTACCAGGCAGCAACCTGACGAGCAATTTCTGGCCGCCCCTGCAAAATGGCCTGGGGAACCTCTCCAGCAAGGCAGCCGCTGGTAACGATCAACCCCTCCTTGTATTGCACTAAATACTCTTTATTGATGCAGGGTCGAGCGAAGATCCCCTTGCCTTGAACGCCGTGGAGATGGGAAATGGTGGTCAGCTTCACCAAGTTTTTGTAGCCCTGGGTGTTTTTGGCCAAGACCACTTGGTGATACTTGGGGTACTTGCGGCTTTTGTCCCGAATGTTGCCGTTGATAACATACATTTCGTTGCCGATGATTGGCTTAATCCCTTTGCTTTTACACAGTTTCACCAGTTCGATGGCCCCGTACATAACGCCGTGATCCGTCAGGGCCAGCCCTGGGAAACCCATAGCCACTGCTTGCTCAATCAAAAGCGGCAGTCGGCTAGCCCCGTCTAGAAGGCTGTACTCGCTGTGCAAGTGCAAGGGAACAAAGGCCATGGCATCGGTAGGGATAAGGGATCCCTTCAACCTTAACCCAGCGCTCTCCTTTTCCAGTTGCCGGCAGAGGCCGCTACAGTGAAGTCAAGCCCACCTTTTCGCCCTTCGCCTGATATGGAGCCTCCTATTCGCCTCACCCAGTACTCCCATGGTGGCGGCTGCGGCTGCAAGATTGCCCCTGCGCTGCTGCAGCAGATTCTCAAGGAGCTGCCCCTCCTCTGGTCGGATCCAGCCCTGTTGGTGGGAGCTGAAACCAGCGACGACGCCGCCGTTTACCAACTCAACGACGAGCAGGCCCTCATTCTAACCACCGACTTTTTCATGCCCATTGTGGACAATCCGGTGGATTTTGGCCGCATCGCTGCCGCCAATGCCCTTTCCGATGTTTACGCGATGGGGGGCACGCCCATCCTTGCCCTGGCCATTCTGGGCATGCCGGTCAACACCCTGCCCCTGTCGGTCATTCGGGAGATCATGGCCGGGGGGATCCAAGTCTGTCAGGAAGCGGGGATCCCTCTAGCTGGGGGTCACTCCATCGATTCCCCTGAGCCCATCTTCGGCCTGGTGGTGGCAGGGCTGGCCCACCCGCAGCACATCCGTCGCAACGCCACCGCCCAGCCTGGCGACGATCTCATCCTGACCAAGCCGCTGGGGATCGGGGTAATGACCACCGCCCTGAAGAAGGGTCAGCTCAGCGCAGCGGGCTATGCAGAAGTTTTACAAGTGATGACCCAGCTCAACCGCATTGGCCCGCAACTGGCCCGGCGAGCCCAGGTTCACGCCCTAACCGATGTAACGGGCTTTGGTCTTTTGGGACACTTGCTAGAGGTCTGCCGTGGCTCGGGGGTGAGCGCTGAGTTGGATCTGGCTGCCATTCCCTTTTTGCCAGAAGCCCTCTCCTTGGCTGAGGCTGGGATCTTCCCAGGCGCGGCCCGTCGCAACTGGCAAAGCTATGAGGGAGTAGAGGCCAACTCTCTGCCCGAGTGGCAGCCATTGCTCTTGTCGGATCCGCAAACCAGCGGCGGCTTGTTGGTGGCTGTAGATCCGACCCACACGGCGGAGCTATTGCAAGAACTGCAGGAGGCCGGCTACCCCTATGCCCGTCGCATTGGCCGCTGCCAGGCCGGTGAAGGGATCGCCATCCGGCTTGTCGGCGAGATCCCAAGATGAAGATTTGGTCAAGCAGGGCTGCAAAAGTTGAAGATCTCATGTAAGGGGAACGAGATATCTTGGAGGGGTATGAACGAGTCCTCTCCCAACAGCCACAGCCTGGTTCCGTGGGTTGATCCAGAGCAGCTAGTCTGCAGCCTCAGCAGTGGCCAACTGCTGATGGTGGATCCCCAGCGACACAACGCCTTGATCATCTGCAAAACGTTTCATGCCGAGTTTGCCGGGCCGGGCGCTGCGGTGGGGGGTCCTTTGGATGTGGAGTCGAGCAGTGTGGTTCCGATTGGGGATGTGGCTCTGTTGCATCCCCGGAGCTACCAAGAGCGGCAGAATGCTTATGCCAAGCGGCTGCACTGGATGCGCTGGCTGCAGCAGATTACCGACAACCCCCTGTCGGCCCAGCGGGCACGAACCTTGCTCTTTAGCCTAGAAGAGTTTTTCTCTGCTGAGGTGGTCAGCCAACTCCCCGATGAGGTTTTGGCGCGGCTGGTAGGGGTGCTGCCCCAGACCATTGCCGCATCCCGCAGGGAAGTAAGCTACCCCACGGCCAAAGCTGCGAGTCTCCGCGCCTCCTTTCCTCGATAACCTTGCCCCAGCTATTCCTTGGGCGATTGAGTCTGCCTGGGCTGGTTGGCATTACGGCTTGCCGTTGGGATAGAGCCGGTTTAGTCCTTTGCGCGCTTTGGCATGGATGTCCAGGGTGGCATTCATTTTCAGGATTTGCCGGTAAACCTGCTCAGCCCGAGCCATTTCCCCCTCCTGTTCCAGTTTCTCGGCCAGCTTGAGCAAGTTCTGGGCTGAAGGCTCTGCCAGGGATCTCGCTTGGCCTTCCTGCCCCTGCAAGCGCTGCAGTTCTTCCAGGCGCTCTAGCACCATCGGTCGCAGCAGCCAAGAGTCATCCAAATCCAAAACTTCCCGGTAGTAGCGCTGGGCCTCTTTGAAGTTCTTTTGCTCGTCGTAGGCTTCCGCCAGTTGCAGAGCCAGCTCTGCCGTAGGCCGATCCTTAAATTGCCGATGCAGTTGGTTGAGCCGCCGCACGAAGGGGGATCCCTGCTGGGGGTTTTGCAGATCCGGAGCGTGTTGAACTGGCAGGTAGTTGGCGTTTTGGGCCGGTTGTTCTCCGGAAGAGGCAGCCTCTGTGGCTTGCCCTCGCAAGGGTACCCGACGGCTGAGGCTTTTGGGATCCAGGGGTGTGGGCTTGGAGAGCTCAATTGGCTGATCCCCAGAAGAGGTGGACGGACTTGACGGCGGGATCGGCTGCGGCGAGGGAAGGGTCTTGCGAGCCGGCGATTGGGGAGATGGCTGCTTCAGCTCCTCAAGGGTGCGAGGAGACTTTGCTTTGAGAGTCTCTCTGCGCTCTTGGGCCAATTCTCGATAGAGAGCAGCTAACTGAAGGTAGCCTGCCTCCTCGTAGGCAGTGGCCAACCAAAGGGCATTTTCAGGGCTGGGATCGGCCCGATAAGCCCGCCGCAACAACTGCAAAGCAGTGCCATAGTTGCGCTCTCGAATAGCTGCCTGCCCCAAGCTGGCTGACTTGGCCGCCGTGGTATCGCTAGCCATACTTGCTGTGCCTCCCTGGGTGCTGCTGGTAGATTCCTAGGCCTAAGCATACCTTTGCCGAGCCAGACGTTAACTGCTAGGAAAGACTTCTCCTATTGGCAAACCTTTCTAGCCAATATTGACTGGCTTAAATGTGGGCAAGAAGATCTGGATGTAGGGCGTACCTTCAAGCTAGCCTGGAGTTGGGGCTCTAGAAGCAACAGATTCCGGCGCCAAGATGATTCAAGACTTTCGAGAGCGGTACCCCATGGGCAGCTTGCTCACCGATCTGTTGCGCGTGGAAGAAGGGATCTACATCGTCAAAGCCCAGGTAGTGGTGAACAACACCGTTTTGGGCAGTGGCATGGCCGGCTCAAACACCATCGAAGAAGCTGAAGATGCTGCCTTGAAGCGGGCTCTCCAGCATGCAGGATTTGGTCGCCCTACCTCCTCTTTAAGTTTAGGCCTAGACGCTGCCCCTGCCAGGGCTTCTTATCTGTCCTCTCCCAGTTGGCCAACTCCTAACTTGGGCAATGGACAGTCCCAGTCTTCCTCTACCCCTCCAACCCCTGAAGCAGCAGGGATCTCAGCCCGATCCCAGCCCCTTAAGGAAGCGGAGACGCAAAGCGACGACCTTTCGGATCTCATTGCGCAAACGGACGTGGAAATGCAGCGCATTGGCTGGGGCCGCAAGGAGGGCCAAGAGTTTTTGGAACGTCGCTTCCAGAAAAAATCTCGCCACCAGTTGACTGAAACTGAGCTGCGGGAGTTCTTGCGCTACCTCAAGCAGCAGCCCTCCCGCCTGGGCAGTGAGCCCCGCTTCTAAGTTTTGCCACCAGGGCTGACAGGCTACGGCGCCCCCACAATCACTGTGGTATTCTGCATCGTTTTGACCACCGTCTCCCCCCCTTCCGAGAGCACAACCTGCCGCTCTGGCACCGATACCTTGGCTACCTGGGCAGTTTGGTAGTTTTGCCCAGCCTGCACAACTGCGGGAAGGGTGCCAGGGGCAGAAATGAGGGCAAAGGACTCACGGCCAATTTGGATAACCCCAGAAACCTGCACGCTGCGGGCAAAAGCAGCCGGATCTGGCGTGGGTGTGGGGAGCGGCGTAGCCACGCCTACAGGCACTTCGCCCTCCAGGGGAGGCAGTTCTGGAAGGGGCGGCAGATCTAGGGGTGGTAGAGATGGCTCGGGAGCGCGCACGTTCTGGGGCACAAAGGGATCCGCCCGTCCCGCCCTACTCAGAGCCCGCTGGGTTTCCTGCTCCCGATCCACAGGTGGGATCAGGATGGAGGCAGGTTGGGTTGGCAAGGGCCGAGGCTGGTCGGGAGCAGTCTGGCCAAAGCCTTCGGGCAAAGCCGCCGTCTGTTGCCGGGCAAGAGCCCGCAGCTGGCTAGCTCCACGGGCCAGGGTAGCATTCATGTCCTGTTCCCAGCGGCCTGAGGGGTTGAGCCGCATGATCACGGGGTTGCTGTTGCCGCGAAATTCTACCCAGACTTCCGCCTCCGTGTTGCTGAGCCGGCGGGAGCGAAGGATGCGGGATCCCGGCGGCAAAAGCGGCTGCAGGGCCAGCTCGGCGTCCCGAACTGCCTGGGCGTTGGCCAAAGCGGGAGCCAGAGACATGCCTCCTGCCGACCCCAGCAGGATCCCAAGCAAAAGCAGTGGGCGAACCATAAAAACCCCTGGGAGAGCGTCTCTGGACTAAAATATCCAAAATCCTCGCAATGGGGCTAACCTCGAGCTGCCTTTTTGTCAAGCCTCTCCCACTAGAACAGCAATTCCTGACCCCAGGCAGCAAAGTTTGCCATAATTAAAGCTTGTAAACATTCTGGCTCTCCCCACTTTGGATCCCGCCAACCCTAGCCAATTACAGGAGATTGCCGAGCGGCTGCGCAGCCCACGACCAGCGGATCGGATGCTGGCCCTGGCGCAGTTGCGGGACGTCCCGGCAGAGCAGGCAGTGCCGCTGATTCTGCAGGTCGTTGACGATGAAAACCTGCAAGTGCGCTCTTTTGCCGTCTTTGCGCTCGGGGTCAAGCAAACTGACGCCTGTCTGCCTAAGTTGGTGGAGATCCTCACCCAGGACCCGGACTACAGCATTCGCGCCAATGCAGCAGGCGCTCTGGGATACCTAGAAGACCCCCGGGCTTTCGAGGCGCTGGTGCGTGCCTTCTACGAAGATGTGGAGTGGCTGGTGCGCTTTAGTGCTGCCGTAGCGTTGGGCAACCTGAAGGATCCCCGAGCTTACGACGTACTGCTGCGGGCGTTGGAGGGGCCGGAAGAGCTGCTCCAGCAGGCGGCCATCGCTGCCTTGGGGGAACTGGGGGATCTGCGGGCGCTGGATCACCTCTTGCGCTTTGCCCAATCGGAAGATTGGCTGGTGCGGCAGCGGCTGGCCCAGGCCTTGGGGAATCTGCCCTCGCCCAAGAGCGTTTCCGCCCTCAACTATCTGGCCAAGGATCCCAACGATAGCGTTGCCGCAACCGCTCTGGATTCCCTGCGACGGCTGCGCCAAAGGGGTTTTCCGGAAGCAGGATCCCCAACAGCGGATTAGAAGCAAGCTAAGCTGAAGATCGGGGTTCAGCTTGCTGGAGGGCTCCTTTGAGGAGGAGGCAAGCTTTTCTGTTCTTATCCCCTGCTCTATGGTGGCTACCAAACCCCATCCTGAGACAGCCGGACTTCCCTCTCGGCCCCGCATCGTGGCGGCTCTTTCTGGGGGGGTAGACAGCTCCACAGTGGCAGCTCTCCTCCACGAACAGGGCTACGCCGTGGAGGGGGTTACTTTGTGGCTGATGCGGGGGAAAGGCCAGTGCTGCACCGACGGCCTGGTGGATGCTGCTGCTGTTTGTGAGCAACTGGGGATCCCGCACCACATCGTGGATAGCCGCGAGTTGTTCCAAGCCCACATTGTCGATTACCTGCTAGCCGGCTACGCGGACGGGATCACACCCCTGCCCTGCTCCCGCTGCAACAGGCTGGTCAAGTTCGGTCCCTTGCTGGCCTACGCCCAGGAGCAGCTGGGCATCTCGCAGATTGCCACTGGCCACTACGCGCGGGTACGTTTCAACGCCGAGCTAGGGCGCTACCAACTGCTGCGGGCTGTGGATCGCCAAAAGGATCAGTCTTATTTTCTCTACGACCTCAGCCAGGAGCACCTGGCCCACAGCCTCTTCCCTTTGGGCGAGTACACCAAGGCCCAGACCCGCCAGATGGCTAGGCGCTACGGCTTGGCCACCGCCAACAAGCCAGAGAGCCAGGATCTTTGCCTAATTGAAACCTACGGCTCGATGCGCAACTTCCTGGATCAGCACTTGGGGGAAAGGCCAGGGGAAATTGTCGATACTCAGGGGCAGGTCCTGGGGTACCACCAGGGCATTCACCACTACACCATTGGCCAGCGCAAGGGCTTGGGCATTGCTGCCCCTCGTCCACTCTATGTGGTGCGCATCGATGCAGCCATGAACCGCGTGGTGGTGGGAGAGCGGGAAGAAGCCACCCAAGCAGAAGCCTGGGTGCGGCAGGTCAACTGGGTGTCGATCCCAGCGCCAACCGAGCCCTTGGAGGTAGAAGTGCAGGTGCGCTACCGTACCCCTGCCGTGCCGGCTACCTTGATCCCGGAATCGCCGGAACGCGTGAGGTTACAATTTGCCGAGCCCCAGTTTGGCGTCACCCCCGGCCAGGCCGCCGTTTGGTACCAGGGGGATCTGCTGCTGGGAGGTGGCATCCTCGAGCGCCCTCCTTCCTAGCTGGAAGTTTGCCAGAACGGAGCGGCAGGACCTCAAGCTGGCGGGACAGGGGCAGCCGCGGCTAGAGTCAATCGGTTGTGGCTGTTGAGGTCCATGCGCTTGGCTTTCTACCTGCGCTTGCTGCTGTTGTTGGCGCTGCTGGCCCTGTTTACAGGCCTAATTGTGTGGCTGATTCAGTCCTTTCTCGAGCTCTACTACGCCACCCGCTACCACCCCCTTTTAGGGGGTCTGTTAGTTGGAGTGCTGACGCTGCTGCTAGTGGTGTTTTTGGCCGCCTCGGTCTATTACTTGTTTCTCTTGGGCCGAGCTTCCTCCCCTCCAACCCAGCGCCTTCCTCAGCTAGCCCCCCCGACAACCCCCGCCGAAAAGTGGGAGGCGGCCCGGCGCAACCTGGCTCAGCTGGAGGCTCAAGTAGCCCAGATTCAGGATCAGGTGGCCCGAGCAGCGCTGGCAGAACGGTCAGCCCGCTTAGCCCAGCAGTTGGCCCAGCCTCAACTGAAGGTGGTGGTTTTCGGCACAGGCTCGGCGGGCAAAACCTCGCTGGTGAACGCTCTCCTGGGGCGGCCAGTGGGAGCAGTGGGGGCCACCCTGGGCACCACGCAAGCCGTGGCCGTCTACGACTGGAACCTGCCCGGGATCCTCCACCCCGTGAAGATTGTGGACTGTCCAGGCATTTTGGAAATTGGGCCGGCAGGAGCCATGCGGGAAGAAGAGGCCCAGGCTCAGGCCCAGGCTGCCGAGCTGTTACTGGTAGTGGTGGATGGGGATCTGCGCCAGTCGGAGCTGGAGCCCCTGCGCCGCCTTCTGACCTTGGGCAAACGGGCCCTCCTGGTGCTCAACAAAATTGACCTCTACACTCCCGAGGAACAGCAGCTTCTGCTCCAGCGGCTGCGGGAACGGGTTTACCCCCTTATCCAACCAGAAGATGTCCTGCCAGCTGCTGCCAATCCGGCCCCCGTGCGCCTGGGATCCCAAACCTGGCAGCCGCAACCCGAGGTGGCGGCGGTGCGGGATCGGGTGCAGGCGGTGCTCTATGCCGAGGGGAGATCCCTGGCCTTGGACAATGCCCTCCTGCAATCCCAGCAGTTGGGCGAGGAGGCCAAGCGCATTCTCCAGGCGCAGTTGCGCCGCCAGGCGGAGGAGGTGGTCGATCGCTTTCAGTGGATTGTAACCGGTGTGGTCTTTGCCAACCCCATCCCAGCGCTGGATCTCCTGGCCATTGCCGCCATCAACGCCCAGATGGTGGTGGAGCTGGGATCCCTCTACGGCTGCAAGATGAACCTACAGCAGGGGCGGGAGCTGGCCTTGTCCTTGGCTAAGACCTTGGCTGGCTTGGGTCTGGTGGAAGGGGCCATCCAACTGACCACCGGGATCCTAGCTACAGTAGCTGAGGTCAGCGTTGTTGGCTTTTGGCTGACAGCACCCATCCAGGCAGCCAGCGCTGGCTATCTCACCCGCATTGCCGGCAAAAGCTTTATCGAGTACTTCCAGCGCAACCAAAGCTGGGGAGAGGGAGGCATGCAGGCGGTGGTCAAGGCCCAGGTGGAGAGCGCCCAAAAATCCGGCTGGCTCAGGGAGTTTGTCCGCCAGGCCTGGGAACGGGTTTTCCGCTTTCGCTAGGAACCGCTCTGAAAGACTTACACAACCCCGGGCAAAAGCAGACTTTCACTCGGCGTTGAGGCTTTCTTCCTGCTTCCACGACCCGTAGCTAGTAGTAGAGTTCACCTCTACTACCCCGCCAGAGGGATCTCCACAGGCGTGACTTCCCCGCAAGCTGCAGGTAGTTGCTCCTTGCCCCCATAAGGCACACCGGCTAAAGACGGAGCCAACTTTAGCCCAGGCAAAACGCCTACTCAAGAAGATGTACCGGCTAGCCTACTCGCTCAGCCCATCTACGTCAAGGCAGAAGGTTGGTTATGCCACAAAGTGGCCAATTGTACGGACTCCGTCCCGCTTACGCGAACGGTGAATCAAGGGCTAGAGGAGAACCCCGCCTGCAGTACCAGCTCCATCCCTGCTAGGTAATGGCGTAGCATCCGCCAGCACTTCGCGGCCAGCAGCAGCGGTGGCTTGCAAGCACCACGCAGGCGGCAATACTAGCGTGCCCCTAACCCATAGGCAGGCTCCCCTTGCTGCCAGTTGCCTCTGCTCGTTATCCTAGTAGAGCTGAAAAATTGGGGAAACAGGTGAGCCGTGGCTAAAAAAAGCATGATCGAGCGGGAGAAAAAGCGCCAGCGCTTGGTTGAAAAGTATCGCGAAAAGCGCCAGCAATTGAAGGCAGCGCTGGCTGATCCCAACCTCGACCAGGCCACCCGCATGGAGCTGCATGCCCAACTGCAAAAGCTGCCGCGCTCCAGCTCGCCCACCCGCCTGCGTAACCGCTGCTGGAAAACGGGCCGTCCCCGCGGTTACTTCCGGGATTTTGGCCTCTGCCGCAACAGCCTGAGGGAGATGGCTCACCGCGGCCTGCTACCCGGCGTGGTCAAAGCCAGCTGGTAGCCCAGATGGGCTGGAGGCTGCTGGCAACTGCTCTGGAAAAGCAAGCACCTTCTCTAGGCCCGTGGCCCTGAAGCCCTTCCAGATTTGCGACGACGATCTCACCCCCGACCTGGTCAAAGCCCTGGCCGGAGAAGCCTACCTGGCGGTGGACACAGAGACGATGGGCTTGATCCCGCAGCGGGATCGACTCTGTGTTGTGCAACTTGCCAACGCTGCCGGTGAGGTGGTGCTGCTGCGGTTTAGCCGCGGCGTCAGGCAGGCCCCTCTCCTAGCCAAGCTGCTGACGGATCCCGGCATCGAGAAGATTTTCCACTATGCCCGTTTTGACCTGGCCATGCTGCGCTACCACCTGGGGATCCAAGTCTGGCCGGTCTTCTGCACCAAGATTGCTAGCAAACTGGCTCGCACCTACACCAGCAAGCACAGCCTCAAAGATGTGGTGAGCGAGCTGTGCGGGGTCGAGTTGAACAAGGCAGCCCAGAGCTCCGACTGGGGAGCTGTCCATGCCCTCTCGGCGGAGCAGTTGGAGTACGCAGCCAACGACGTCCGCTACTTGATCCCGGTGCGCCACAAGTTGGCCCAGATGCTGCAGCGAGAGGAGCGCTGGGAACTGGCGCAGCGTTGCTTCCAGCACCTTCCCACCCTCGTCGAGCTGGATCTGCTGGGGTATAGCAACGTCTTCGAGCACCAGTAGTGGCAGCCTCTAAAGCTAGTTGGCCAAGTCGGGGAAAGTAGCCCGCACGGCGGGGTGGATGAGCTTGCCGGAGCGAATGTTAAGCCCTTTGGCCAAAGCTAGATCTTGTTCCAGGGCAGCGGCCAGGCCAAGGTTGGCCAGCTTGAGAATGTAGGGGAGCGTGGCATTGACCAAGGCTTGGGTTGAGGTCCAGGGGACAGCCCCTGGCATGTTGGGAACGCCGTAGTGCAACACGCCGTAGGCTTCGTAAACCGGCTGGGCATGGGTGGTGGCCCTAGTGGTGGCAATGCAGCCTCCCTGATCCACCGCGACGTCCACAATTAGGGATCGGGGCCGCATCTGGGCCACCAGCTCCTCCCTCACCAAAATCGGCGCCCGCCTGCCCGGCACTAACACCGCTCCCACCACGAGATCGGCCTTGCGAACGCACTCCTCGATGGTTTGGGGGGTGCTGTAGAGCAACTCCACTCGCGATCCAAAGATGAGCTCCAGCTCGTTGAGCCGCTGCAGGTTAATGTCCAAAATCTGCACCTGCGCTCCCAGGCCAACGGCCACTTTGGCCGCCTCTGTACCCACGGTTCCTCCGCCCAAAATCACCACTCGTCCCGGTGGCACACCTGGGATCCCGCCCAGCAGTACGCCTCGTCCCCCCTCTTGGCGGGTGAGGTAGTGGGCGCCAAATTGCACCGAGAGCCGCCCGGCAATCGTGCTCATGGGCATCAAAAGAGGCAGGGAGCCATCGGCCAGCTCCACTGTCTCGTAAGCCAGGCAGGTGGCCCCCGAACGCAGGAGGGCTTGGGTGAGCTCGCGGCTAGCCGCCAAGTGCAAGTAGGTAAATAGGATCAGATCCGGATGGAGCAGCGGATACTCTGCAGGCAGGGGCTCTTTCACCTTCACCACCAACTGCTGCTGGTAGATCTCCTCAGGAGTAGCAGCCAGCCTGGCCCCCGCCTTCTCATAGTCCTCGTCAGTAAAGCCGGCTCCCTGGCCCGCTTGAGTTTCCACCCACACCTGGTGCCCCTGCTCAGTCAAGACCCGCACCGCCGCTGGTGTTAGGCCGACGCGGAATTCCTGCTCTTTAATCTCCCTGGGCACGCCAATGCGCATAGGGATCCCTGGAGGACTGCCTTCGAGTTTGTGCGCGCTCTGTTAAAGTGTAAGCGTGATTTACGGCCCAGATCTATGACCGTTGTCTCCGCTGCTGCTACACCCGCTGCCCCGGAGACGACTCTACTCAACGTCTGGCAAGTCCTAGCCGAGAAGTTTGCTGACCAGCCTGCCCTCAGGGATCCCCATGCCCAGCCGGTCTTTGAGATTTCCTATGGGGAACTGTTCCGCCGCATTCAGACGCTGGCTGCTGGCTTACAGGCTTTGGGCATTCGCCCTGGGGATCGGGTAGCCATTTTTGCCGACAATTCCCCCCGCTGGCTGATGGCGGATCTGGCCACGCTGTTTACAGGAGCAGTCAATGTGCCGCGCAGCGCCGTAGCGGATCCAGCGGAGCTGGGCTACATTTTGCGTCATTCTGGGAGCACCGCTTTGATTGCCCAGGATGTGAAGACGCTGGCACGGGTTCGGTCAGTTGTGGAGGAGCTGGGTCTAGAGCGGCTGCTGCTGCTTTCGGACGAAGAAGAGCCAGGAGTAGTGAATTTTTCTCAGTGGCTGCAAACAGGGCGAGAACACCGCTACGAGCCCCCCAAGTTGGAGCGATCCCAGTTGGCCACCATCATCTACACTTCCGGCACCTCCGGTCAGCCCAAGGGGGTGATGCTCAGCCACGGCAACCTCATGCACCAGGTGGAGAACTTGGGCGCGGTCGTACAGCCCCAACCGGGGAACAAGGTGTTGAGCATTCTGCCCACTTGGCACTCTTATGAGCGGGCTTGCGAGTATTTTCTCCTTAGCCGCGCCTGCACGCTGGTCTATACCAGCCCCCGCTTTATCAAACAAGATTTTCAACAGGAGCAGCCCCACTATTTGGTGGCAGTGCCGCGCATTTGGGAAACCGTTTATGAAGGGATCCAGCGGCAATTCAAAGAGAAAAGCCCCCTCCTGCAGTGGCTAATCCGTGCTCTGATGGCTGTCAGTGAAAGCCATGTGCTCTCTGGACGGATAGCTCGCAACCAGTCGATTTTGCATTACGGAGTCAGCCCCTGGGTGCGCCTCCAGGCTCGCCTGCAACATTGGCTGCTCTGGCCCCTGCATCGGCTGGCCGATTGGCTCATCTACCGCAAGGTGCGACAAGCACTAGGCCCCAATTTTCAACATGCTATTAGCGGCGGCGCATCCCTACCTGCCTATCTGGATCTGTTCTATGAAGTTGTTGGGATTTCCATCTTGAATGGCTACGGCCTCACGGAAACCTCGCCAGTGCTATGCGCGCGGCGTCCTGACAACAACGTGCGCGGTACGGCTGGCCCACCGCTGCCAGGGACGGAGTTTCGCATTGTCGATCCGGAAACCCGGCAGCCCTTGCCCCCTGGCCAAAAGGGGTTGATCCTGGCCCGTGGCCCGCAGGTGATGATGGGCTACTACAACAACCCCGAAGCCACCGCTAAAGTTCTCAGCTCCGATGGCTGGTTTGAAACCGGGGATCTGGGCTGGCTCACTCCCGACGGCCAACTGGTGATCACCGGCAGGGCCAAGGATGTCATTGTCTTGCGCAACGGCGAGAACATTGAGCCACAGCCACTGGAAGATGCCTGCCTGCAATCTCCCTACATCAGCCAGATTGTGATCGTCGGGCAAGACCAGAAAAAATTGGCCGCCCTCATCTACCCCAACCTCGACGCCCTCAAGGCCTGGGCTGCTGAGCAAGGGATCCCTACTGCCGAGACCGAGCTGCTCGTTCACCCGCAGGTGCGCCGCTTCATCTTGCAAGAAGTACGCCGCCGCATCCAAGAGCGCCCTGGCTATCGGCCCGACGAGCAAGTGGCTGACTTTCGCTTCTTGCCAGAGCCCCTGAGTGTGGAAAACGGCCTCATGACCCAGACGCTGAAAATTAAGCGCAACCCCGTGGCGGAGCGCTACGCTCACCTTATTGAGGAAATGTACCGATCTTTGAAGTAGGGCCAGCCTTCTAGGTTTGGGATCCCCGTTGTTGCTCCAGGTAGCGCCGGAATTGCTCCGGCGGGATAGCCCCCCGGTAGGCCCCACAGTAGTAGAGCGTCAGCACCGCCTTGTAGGCCCAGTCGGTCGGCACCACGTCCGGGAAGGGGCTGGGCAGCGTATCGGCTTGGTTGGCGGCGCAGGCTTGCAAAATCCGCTCCGTGGTGAGCTGTTCTGCCAAGTCCGGAGGGAGCTCCCGCAGGTTAGCCTGGGCCAGAACCGCTCCCGGCAGGCCCAAGCTGGCGAGGGTCGCCGCCCAAAAAGCGCGAGTGAAGAGGTGTTGCCAGTTCATGGCTCTCAAAGGGAAGAGTTGACAAGTGCTTTCTCTAGGGTAGTACAAGCCAGAAGAGCGCCTGGATGGGAGTAAACGCCCTCAGATCCCGCTTCTGGCATTAAGATGCAGGAAAGGGAGAGTGGGATCGCAAGCTGCCAATGGTCTCCCTGCATGGCCATGTAGAGCTGAGAGCGCGATAGGTCGCAGCCAATGAGTTTATCGCAAGGGCCGGGTTTTGATGGGGTGGATCCCCCGGATCCGAAGCTGATCGATGCCTGTGTGCATTGTGGGTTTTGCCTGACCACCTGCCCCAGCTATCGCGTCCTCGGCAAGGAGACGGATTCGCCGCGGGGCCGCATCTACCAGATGGACGCCCTCAATCAGGGCCAAATCTCTCTCTCAGCGGCAGTGGTTTCCCACTTCGACACGTGCCTGGGCTGTTTGGCCTGTGTAACGGCTTGCCCCTCGGGGGTGCGCTACGACCGGCTGATTGCCGCTACCCGACCTCAGATTGAGCGCAACTACCGCCGCAACCTCTGGGATCGACTGTACCGCCAGTTGATTTTTTTCCTCTTCCCCTATCCGGAGCGGCTGCGGCCGCTGCTCTGGCCCCTCTGGCTCTACCAAAAGATGGGGATCGGCGCCTGGATCCGCAAGGGGCTGGAAAAGATCTCCCCGCGGCTGGCGGCCATGGAATCGCTGCTGCCCCCTTTGCAGGTGGAGCACCTTTTGCCCAAGCGCTATCCGGAGCGGATCCCGGCGGTGGGCGAGCGCCGCTTTCGCGTGGGGCTGATTCTTGGCTGTGTGCAGCGCCTGTTTGCCCCCCAGGTAAATGAGGCCAGTATGCGCGTCTTAACCCACAATGGCTGTGAGGTGGTGATCCCACCTGCCCAGGGCTGTTGCGGAGCCTTGCCCCACCACCAAGGGCAATTGCAGCAGGCGAAAACTCTGGCCCGCCAGATGGTGGATGCTTTTGCCGGCTACGAGTTGGATGCCATTCTCATCACTGCCTCTGGCTGCGGGCATACGCTGAAGGAGTACGGCCACATCCTGGGTAAGGATCCCCACTACCAAGAGAAAGCAGCCCAGTTTGCGGCCAAAGTCAAGGACATCCAGGAGTTTCTTGCTCAGGTGGGGTTGACCGCTCCTCTCCATCCGCTGCAGCCGGATCCCTTGGTGCTGGTCTATCAGGATGCCTGTCACCTGCTACACGGGCAGCGCCTTAGCCAGGAGCCGCGCCAACTGCTGCGGCAGATCCCGGGCCTAGAGCTGCGGGATCCCGTCGATGCTGCCCTCTGCTGTGGCAGCTCCGGCGTCTACAACCTGCTGCAACCCGAGGTGGCGGACGAGCTGGGATCCCAAAAGGTGGCCAACCTCCTCAACACCGGCGCCCAGGGGATTGTCTCCGCCAACATCGGCTGCCGCTTGCAAATCCAAAAGCACCTGCGCCTGCAAGGCAAGGCCAGGATCCCCATCTACCACCCCATGGAGCTCTTGGACCGGGCTCTCCAACCGCCCACTCCAGAGCTAGCCAAGGCAACTGCCTAGCTAGAGCTTGAGAGCGGCGCGGGGATCGTAGGACTGGATGCGCTGCAGCTTTTCGTAGAGCTCTCGTTCCTCCTCCGAAAGCCGCGTGGGCAAATAGATCTGAACTACCGCGTAGAAGTCGCCTCGCTCGCCGTTGCCCTTGGGAAAGCCCCGCTCTGCCAAGCGCAGCTTCCGCCCTGGTTGCGTCCCTGGCGGGATGCGCAGCTTCACCAGCCCGTCTAGCGTGGGCACCTCCACCTGGGCGCCTAAGACCGCCTCGCTGGGACTAAGCGGCAGGTCGCAGTAGACGTCAAACCCCTCTAGGCGGTAGAAGGGATGCTCCTTCAGCTCGATCTTGAGGTAGAGATCGCCAGCGCCCCCGTTGGGTTTGGGGTGGCCCTGGCCGCGCAGGCGAATCCGCTTGCCCGGCGTGATTCCCGGTGGGATGCTCACCTCAAGCACGCGATCCCCGCCCACCCGCAGGCGGCGCTTTCCCCCCTCAAACGCTTCCGGGATGGAAAGGTGGAGGGTGGCCTCCGCGTCGTAGTTGGCATTGGCCGAAGGACTGCTGCGGTCTTTGCCAGAGCTGCGCACTCGCCCTAGCAGTTGATCGATAAAATCCTGAAAGTCTTCAAACTGGTCGAAATCGACGCCCCCTCCCCCCAAGCCAAAGTCCTCGCCAAAGGAGCTTTCGCCAAAGGGGCTGCTGTAGGTCTCTCGCCGGTAGCGAAAGCCACCCTGCTGGTGGTACTGGCTGAATTGGTCGTACTGCCTGCGCTTGCTGGGATCGGAGAGAACCTCGTAGGCTTCGTTGATGTCTTTGAACTTTTCCTCAGCAGTTTTGTCGTTGGGGTTGACGTCTGGGTGGTATTTCCGCGCCAAGCGACGATAGGCCTGCTTGATCTCCTCAGCAGTGGCTGTCTTGCTAACCCCCAGAATTTTGTAGTAGTCCTTGAAGCTTTGCATGGAGGCATCCGCAGGCAGAGGGCTACCAACCCCGAAGAAGGAAGGAGGCGGGCTAGTGACCCTTGCCCAATTCCCTCCCTCCTCCTGTTGAAACTGGCACCAGAAGCCGGATCCCTCCTTCCTAGAGGGATTCCGCAGGGGTTACTTGGCCTCAGTGAAATCGGCGTCAATGACGTCATCGCTGCCGCTGGCAGTCTTCCCTGCGCTAGCAGTGGAGCTAGAGGAAGCGCCAGCTTGCTGATAGAGCTCGCTGCTCATGGCGTAGAGAGCCTCCTGCAGCTCCCGCTCCTTGCTTTGGATGGCGCTGTCGTCATCGCGCTGGATGGCCTCCCGCAGCTCCCGCACTAGGGTCTCGATTTGGCTGCGCTTGCTGGAGGAGATCTTGTCTCCCAGCTCCTTCAACTGCCGCTCGGCCTGGTAGGCCAGAGAGTCGGCCTTGTTGCGGCGCTCGATTTTCTCGCGGCGGGCGCGGTCTTCGGCGGCGTATTTTTCCGCCTCGGCAATCATCCGCTCCACCTCTTTGCTATCGAGCGTGGAGGCGCCGGTGATGGAGATGCTCTGCTCCTTGCCGCTTCCTCTGTCTCTAGCCGTTACCTTGAGGATGCCGTTGGCGTCGATATCAAAGGTCACCTCAATTTGGGGCACACCCCGAGGAGCGGGTGGGATCCCTTCCAGCCTGAAGCGGCCCAGCGATTTGTTGTCGCGAGCCAACTCCCGCTCCCCTTGGACCACGTGGATTTCCACCGAGGTCTGCCCATCTTCCGCTGTGGAGAAGATCTCCGACTTGCGGGTGGGAATGGTGGTGTTGCGCGGGATCAGCTTGGTGGCGATACCGCCCAGGGTTTCCACCCCCAGCGACAGGGGAGTGACATCCAAGAGCAGCACGTCTTTCACCTCGCCCGCCAGCACCGCGGCTTGGATGGCAGCGCCGACAGCCACCACCTCGTCGGGGTTGACGGTTTGGTTGGGCTCCTTGCCCAGCAGTTCCCTCACTAACCGCTGTACCGCCGGAATGCGGGTGGAACCGCCCACCAGCACCACTTCGTTGATGTCAGCCTTGGTGAGCTTAGCATCCCGCAGGGCCTGCTCCACCGGACCTTTGCAGCGCTCTAGCAGGTCGGCGCAGAGGTGCTCAAAGTGGGCGCGCGAGAGCTTCAGCTCCAGGTGCTTCGGACCGTCGGCAGTGGCAGTGATGAAGGGCAGGTTGATGGTGGTCTCCAAGACGCTGGACAGCTCAATCTTGGCTTTCTCCGCAGCTTCTGTTAGCCGCTGCAGGGCCTGTCGGTCTTGCCGCAGGTCGATCCCTTCCATGCGCTTGAACTCTTCGGCCATCCAGTCGACGATCTTCTTGTCGAAGTCGTCGCCGCCCAGTTGCGTGTCGCCGCTGGTGGCTTTCACCTCAAAGACCCCATCTCCTACCTCGAGAATGGAGACGTCGAAGGTACCACCGCCCAGGTCAAAGACAAGGATGGTCTCGTTGGTGCGCTTATCCAAGCCGTAGGCCAAGGAAGCCGCGGTCGGCTCGTTGATGATGCGCAGCACCTCCAAGCCAGCAATGCGGCCTGCATCTTTGGTGGCCTGCCGCTGGGAGTCATTAAAGTAGGCAGGCACGGTAATAACGGCTTGGGTGACCTGTTGACCCAGGTAGCGGCTGGCATCTTCGACCAGCTTGCGCAGCACCATGGCCGAGATTTCCTCGGGGGCAAATTCCTTGTTCATGCGGGGTGAGTACAACTTGACATTGCCCCGTTCATCCCGCCGCACCTGGTAGGGAACCCTCCTGGCCTCGGCGCCCACCTCGTCGTACTTGCGCCCGATAAACCGCTTGACGGAGTAAAAGGTGTTCTCAGGGTTGAGCACTGCCTGGCGACGGGCCATCTGACCCACCAGGCGCTCCCCATCCTTGGTAAAGGCAACTACCGAGGGTGTGGTGCGGCTCCCCTCGGCATTAGCAATAACCGTGGGGACACCCCCCTCCATTACGGCGACAACCGAGTTGGTTGTGCCCAGATCAATTCCTACGACTTTTCCCATCGGCTCCTTCTTCTCCTCTTTGTGTGTACAGGACTTCGGTTACCGCCGCCAGCCCATCCGCTTGTGGGGTAGCTTGGGCAGCCAACTTGCGAAAATCCGGCAAAGGCTTAGCCATTTCCTGAGCCGATCTTAACCAGGTGGTTGGCAACGCTAGGGCGAGAATGCCGCCCATTTCTGGGGGTTGAAAAGCCGACCTATTACGGATCTCCGTACCTGCGGGGTTGGGGAGTCGGAGCTTCGGGAGTGGGGAGAAAAACTCATCCAGGGCCGCCACCGCAAGAGTTGCAGGCCCAGACCAACTTCACGTCGCCAATCACCCCTTTGCTGAGGAGCAGCCAGGCGTTCGTGCCCTTCCCCGCAGGGTTACAGCGGGGATCCATCGAGGCAAAAAAGAGCATTAGTGAGAAAGACTAAGAAAAACAGCAAAAGAAAGAGAAAGAGAGAGCTTGCTGCTAGAGCCTTTTTCAAGGAGCTCTCAAGCCCAAAGCCTTATCTGGCAAGGCTTAGGCGGTTTCCGGCACAGCCTCCCTGCTTGGGAAAAATCTTGACGCCTTCTGAAATAGAGCAATATATTGTGGATTCTGTGCGGAAATCCTGCGCTGTTCACATCTCGGTATCTGGGGGACTGCTATGCCGACTTTGACTCGTTCTCCCTGGACACTGCGAGACAGCGAAAAGCTCTATCGCATCTGCTACTGGGGGGAGCCCTACTTCCGTATCAACGCCGCCGGTCATGTGGAGGTAACCCCACAGGGCCTACAGCAGCAGGAACCGGGCATTGACCTGTACCACCTGGTGAAGGATCTGGTGGCACGGGGTTTGCAGTTGCCGTTGTTGATTCGCTTTCCCGAGATTGTGGCCGACCGCATGCGGCAGCTTTGCCAGAGCTTTCAGCAGGCCATTGAGCGCTTTGGCTACCCCAATGTCTATCGGGGGGTTTACCCGGTCAAGGTGAACCAGCAGCGCCACCTGGTGGAAGAGGTGGTGAAGCACGGTCGCGCCTACCATTTTGGCCTGGAAGCGGGATCGAAGCCGGAGCTGTTGATCGCCCTAGCTCTGCTGGACACTCCCGGGGCTTTGCTCATCTGCAATGGCTACAAAGACCGCGACTTTATGGAAACGGCCCTCTTGGCCCAGCGGCTGGGGCGCACACCCATCATCGTCCTGGAGCGGCTGCAGGAGCTGGAGCTGGTGCTGCAGGCTGCCGAGCACCTGGGCATTGATCCCATGCTGGGGGTGCGGGCCAAGCTTTCTACCCAAGGCAGCGGGCGCTGGGGCACCTCGGCCGGGGATCGGGCCAAGTTTGGCCTTACAGCGACGGAGATTTTGCAGGTGGTGGAACGGCTGCGGGAAGTCGGCAAGCTGCACTGTCTGCGCCTGTTGCACTACCACATCGGCTCGCAGATCTCGATGGCGAGTGTGCACGGGCGGGCTGTGCGGGAGGCCAGCCAGATCTACATTGAACTCGTCAAGCTGGGGGCGCCGATGGGCTACCTGGATATCGGCGGCGGCTTAGGGGTTGACTACGACGGATCCCAGTCCGCCAGTCATTTCTCCCAGAGCTATAGCGTCGAGGACTACGCCGCCACCGTGGTGCAGACAGTGCTGACCACCCTGCAGCCGCACGGGATCCGGCCACCGGTGCTGGTTACCGAAAGCGGGCGGGCCTTGATGTCCCACCAGTCGGTGTTGGTCTTTGACGTGCAGGATGTCAATGTGGCTAGCCCCTACCCCATGCCTACCCACCTCACCTCCAATGCAGAGGTGATCCAGAAGCTAAACCAGCTCTACTACGAGATCCGGCCCGATACCCTAGTGGCCGATTATCGCCGCTGCCAGGAGCTAAAAGAAGCTGCCCTGCGCCAGTTCATCGAGGGATCCCTCAGCTTGCAGGAGCGGGCCGAGGTGGAGCGGCTGTTTTGGAACTGCTCCGACAAGATCTGCACCTTGGCCTACGAGCAGTACCAGGCAGGACAGCCCGTGGCTGTAGATCTCCTGGAGCTGGACGAGATGCTGGCCAGCATCTACTACGGCAATTTCTCCCTGTTCCAGTCCCTGCCGGACAGCTGGGCCATCGGCCAGGTCTTTCCCATCATGCCCATCCACCGTCTGGACGAGGAGCCGCGCCAATGGGCTACCTTGGCGGATCTAACCTGCGACAGCGACGGCAAGATCAACCGCTTCTTTGGCGAAGACGGCCAAATCACCTCGGTCTTGCCGCTGCACGATCCCGACGGGCAGCCCTACCTGCTGGGGGTGTTCTTGGGAGGTGCCTACCAGGAGATCCTGGGGGATCTGCACAACCTCTTTGGCGACACCAACGCGGTGCATGTCCGCACCCGTCCTGGCGGCTATCACGTCTCCCAAGTGATCAAGGGAGACACGATTGCTGAGGTGCTGAGCTGGGTGCAATACACCAGCGAAGACCTGGTGGAAGCCCTGCACCACGCCACTGAAGCCGCGCTACAAAGGGGGCAGATCACTCTAGAGCAGGCTAGGGCGCTGCAGCAGCACTTTGAAGACAACCTGCGGGCCTACACTTACCTGCACCGCTAGCTGCCCCTCTGCCATCCCGGCTTTAGCTCGTGGGGGTGGTGGGGGTAGCTGAGATCTGCGCTGTACTCAGCGCCGGGAGTAGGTCACGGAAGGGGTGGGCTCTATGGCCCCCTTTTTCTCATTGGACAGCTTCCGGCCTGAGCAGAGGTTCTCTTGACCCGGCAACCTGAACTAGACACGGGTTTGATCCACAGCCAACCAAAGAAAGCAGGGTCACGCCAGCTATCCCTGCCCGCTGGCAACGTACTCTCAAGCCCGGCGAAGAAAGTTGACCAACGCCAACAAAACCAAAGCCCCAACGGTTGCCATCAACAATTTCCCCAGCAGACCTGTAGCCCATAAGCCGAGCAAGTTGAAAAGGTATTCTCCCACAACTGCTCCGCAAATGCCGACAATGATGTTACCAATCAGGCCAAAACCGTAGCCGCGCTGGATAGACCCTGCCAGCCAACCGGCAATTGCCCCGATCACCAGAGACCTTAGTACGCTTTCCATGCCCTTTGCTCCTTCTTCTCTCGAGACAAATCCACTCCACCTCCAGCTTCTTTCGAAGTCGAGACAGAGCCTGGCAGCGACCTGATAACTACAGGGATCCCTTGCTTTCCACGGCTCCCCAGCTCTACAAAAGGAAAGACTGGCAGGGTGAGATCTGCCAGCCTAGGTTAGTTCCCTGGAAGTGAGCTGAGAGCGTCGTTGCCAACGACTTCAACCCAGTTCCAGTCTCTGCCGTTTCCCCCCCTCCCGAAGTGATCCGGATCACGCGGCAAAGGTTCTTTAGAAGCGGCCCTGCTCCCCACCTCTGACCGACAAAGGTCAAAGCAATGGAGGCAGAGCCCTAGAACAAGGGCAATTGCTGCTCTTCCCAGTCGGCGGGGCCTGGAGGATCCGCCTCCTCCTCGTTGGCATTCCCTTCCGGCAAGGGATCTGCTGCTTCCGCCAGCAACTGACGGGCAGCCGCCAGCAACTCGTTGCGCAAGGGGGCCAGATCGCTGCGGTCAGCTAGATACTGCTCCAGAGCCGTCAGGGGCTCTAGATGTCTGGGATCCAAGCCCGGCAAGCGGATGCGGCCAGGGCTGACCACTTCTGGGGCAATGGTGTAGCTGAAGGCAGGGGCAAGGGCTTGGTGCAGAGCCCGCTCGTCAATGCCATCGAGCTGGTCGGGGCGAAGGCGGTAGATGAGGCGTAGGATGGAGCCGGCTACAGGGGCCTTGGCAATGGCCTCCAGGAGTTTGGCTTGCACTTCTTGGGGGGGATAGGGGGTGAGATCGAGGCGGATGGTGTGAAAGGCGCGGGCGGGCAAGGGCAAAAATTCGTAGCTTGCTCCTGTGGCCGTAACCTCTGCCACTACGCAACCTTTTTCCTCTTTTTCCTCCCCGAAGTCCACCCGCTCGATGCTGCCGGGATAGATCACCAAGGGATCCCGACAGAGCACCTGGTGGCAGTGCACATGCCCCAAAGCTACGTACTGGTAAGCTGGCCGCGCCAGCAACCAGAGGGGCACCGTCAGGCCTTTGCCTACCGAAAGATGCCGCTCGGCCCCGTGGCGGGCTGTATCTACCATTACATGGGCCAGTAAAATTGCCGGGATCCCGGGCCGTAACCTGCGGGCCTCCCCTTCCAGAGCCAGATCCAAGCGCTGTAGCAGCTTCTGGGTCAGCCCTTCAGGGTCAAGGCCCAAGCCCTCTTGGCGGGCCAGCAGGGTGGAGCGGTTTAGCCAAGGCAGGGTGGTCACCTGGACTGAGCCGCTGCGAGTTTCAATCCAATGGGTCTGCAGCCGATCCCCGACGACAAACCCCGCCACCCCCAAGGCCCGGTAGATGGCTAGGCTGTTGCCCTCCTGGCCCTGTCCGTATTGGTCGTGGTTACCCACCAAGAGAACGGTCGGGATCCCGGCATCAGCCAACCGGCGAAACTGCTGGGCAAAGAGTTCTTGGTGCCGAGGGGGCGGCGTCGCATCGGGAAAGGCATCTCCCCCAAACAGAACTAAGTCCACAGCTAGATCGAGGGCAAGGTCAATGCACCGCTGCAAGGAAGCCACAAAATCCTCCAAGCGGGTGTTCAGTCCCGTGGCCGGGTTGATGGAGCCGTAGGCTAGACCACTGCCCAAATGGACATCGGAAAAATGCAACAGCCTCACCATCTCAGCCGCCCTTCTCTAAATTCCAGGCCCAGCCTGGGATCTAAGTCTCTCGGCGCGGCCGGGCCCACTCTAGCCGCAAGGGCCGACCCATAAATTCCTGACCGTTGGCAACGTTAATGGCTTCTTCTTCCTCCGCCTTGGTGGCCAACTCCACAAATGCAAAACCCCTTGTCTGGCCGGTTTCTCGGTCTCTCGGGATCGTAACTGACTTAACGTTCCACCGCTGCTGGAAGAAGGCTTTGAGCTCTTCAGTCGAAGCTTTATAGTTTAGGTTTCCCACAAAAATGGTCATAGCAATGTAAGAAGGCAAGGCACAGGTCAGGAGGAGCAGCAGCCCCAGCTCAAGGTACTTCACTTCTACCATGACGCCTTGCTCGCTTGCCCAAAATAACAAGACGTAAAGGGATCCCTGCTCAAAAAGCTTCGCATCTCCCTATCCGAAATGCGCCCTCGTCAAATCTGTAGAACTGGACTTTTTCTGCGACTTCGTTGAGATCTCCCTCCCCCACCTAGCTACCAGGACTTGGCATCTTATTGCAGCTTGTTAAGGGAGATTGTTAAGATATGTGTTATCCTGACTGCGTCGCGCGTCAGGGGCAGGTTTGGAATAGCCCAAAGCAAGTCTCTGACCTACCCCCAAGCCTCTCGAGGTGACGATAATGGAGGAAACGCCAGGTCTTTCTTTGGAACAAGAATTTCGCCAGCGGGCTTTTGAGATGCTGGTGGCTCGCATGAGTCCCGAGCAAGCTAAGGACATCCTGGTCAAGCTGCACAAGCAAATGCTGCTGCAGGAGGCCACCTACCGCCAGTTGCTGCGCCAGTTCCTCAACGCCTAGGGGTGTATGCATGCCCTTTCATTTCCCACCTGGTGGATTCACGTGGCCAGCGTCTTGGAGTGGCTGGCGGCCATCGTTTGGGTGTGGCAGTTTGGGGAGCGAACGGGGCGCCCCGAGTGGCGAAGCCTGAGCTGGGCGATGCTGCCGGCGCTGGTGGGAGCCATGTGTGCCATTACCTGGCACTGGTTTGACAACGACCCCAACTTGGAGGGGCTGGTGACTGCTCAGGCTGGGTTTACCCTGCTGGGCAACTGTACGCTGGCGTGGGCAGCCTACCGAATTTGGCGGGCCGAGCAGGCGGAGGAACGAGATCCCAGCTAAGCAATGAACAGCTTGTTTGCTCTCTCTCTGTTTCCCTACTTGCTCTTTTTGTTTTTCCTGTCGCGGCTGCGCCGGATCCCGCGCTTGGCGGTGGCGGGCTTTTGGCTGCTGCTGCTTTTTGTTGCCGTCAGCATCCCAGCAGGGTTGTACGCCCAGAAGCACTACGGCACTTCTTTAGCCAATGTGGATCCCCTCCATGGAGGGGCAGAGGCTTTTCTCACTCTCTCCAACATTTTGGTGGCCTTGGGCTTCAAGCAAGCCCTTGACCAGAAGGCCCAGGGATCCCCGAACAGCCCTGAGCAGTCGTGAGTCCTCAGGCCTAACTTCCAGGCGTCCCCGGGGTTTGAGCAAGTGTAGAATGAGGGGACTAGCTAGACAAGCTGATGTTTGTTTTGTAAGAGACCTGCCCGATGGTGGCCACGCTTTCTGTCCCCAAAGTTAAACTCAAAAACCCACCGCTGCGCATCTATCGCATGGGGGACAAGGTGCTGCGGCAACCGGCCAAGCGGATTAGCCAAGTCAACGACGAGATCCGCCAATTGGCGCGCGATATGCTGCAGACCATGTACAGCGCTGATGGCATTGGTCTGGCAGCGCCACAGGTGGGCGTTCCCAAGCGCTTGATTGTGGTGGACATCTATCCCGACAAGCCAGAAGTGCCGCCGCTGGTACTGATTAATCCGGAGATCCGCGAGTACCTTGGCGAAACGGTGGCTGCTCAGGAGGGTTGCCTAAGCATTCCAGGCGTCTTCTGTGAGGTTCTACGCGCCCAGGGAGTGGTGGTGTCGTTTAAGGACGAAAGCGGACGGCCCCGCACAATCCAAGCCGATGACTTGCTAGCGCGAGTCATCCAACACGAAATCGATCATCTCAACGGTGTGCTGTTTGTCGATTACGTGGAAAACGAACTGCTGCTGGATCAGGAGCTGCGCAAGCATGGCTTCCAGATGCAGGATGTGCAACGCAGAGCTAATCCCCTTGCCGCTCCTGCCCTGAAACCTCGCTAGGTTATTTGCGCAGGCGCTGGGCCAAGAGCTGCTCCTCCAGGGCGGCAATGCGGTTGTAAGCAGCAGTTAGCTGCGCGCTCAAGCGTTGGATCTGGGCCTCAGGGGCAAGATCATAGGTCGGCTGGCGGTTGCCGACTACAGGCGGATCCTCCTCCAGCAAAAAGTTATGGCTCCCATCTCCGACCAAGTCGGCGTTTAGGGTGCTATAGCAGGAGGAGGCGGGCACAGCTTTTTTGGCCTCTTGCCGCACCAGCAGGGCAGCGGCCACCTGTTCTGGCAGCCGTTCAATGGCAGCTTTCAGCTCCTGAATTTGCCCCTCCAGACGCTCAAAATAGTGCTGCAAGGTTTCGCTCATAGCTGCCACGCTCTTAACTCTTTACTCCCATTGAAAAGACAGGTTTCTATCCCTCCCTCCCTTCGCCCAGATCATTTAACGATTGAACAAAAAATGCAGGATTCCCTCCCCTCCTCCCCTCAGCGAGGTTACACCTTGCCCGTGTTTGCAGTGGCTGCTGCCAAGGCAGCCTTTCACCACCTCCTCAAGATTCCCTTGCCCCAGGAGGGTGGTTGTCCCGTCGTGGCAGTGCAGGTGGAGCCTGAGGTGGGATCGGTCAGGATCCCGGTGGAGCAGGTGGCCACGTTGTCGGAGAACACCGCTTTAGCCATCACCCGCTCGGATCCCGGCCCTCACCTGGATCTCACCCGCAACACGCCGGTCTGGGGGTGGGTGGCTCTGGAGGAAAAAGATCCCACCGCTCCCCCTTTGCTTCTAGAAGCTGGCGAGGGGCTAGGGCGACACGCTGACGGCAGCCCAGCCATCTATGCCTACGCCCGGCATCTGTTTGAGGTCAACCTTTTGGCAGGGATCCCGGAGGGTTATCGCCTGCGGGTGCGCATCATCTTGCCGGAAGGCAAGCTGCTGGCAGAACGCACCTCCAATGCTGCTTTCGGGGTGCTGGAGGGGCTAGCCCTGGTGGGGACGCGGGCGGAGGTGGAGCCCTCTGCCAGTGCCGAAAGTCTGGAGCAAGCCCGGCAAGAGCTGCAACAGAAGCTCGAGCAGCACAGGCAGCTGGCCTTTTGCCTAGGCAGCCACGGGCAACAGGTAGCCCTGCGGCAAGGGATCCCGGCAGAGCAAATCCTGCGGGTAGCCAATTGGGTAGGGCCGCTGCTGGTGGAGGCGGCGCTGCGGGGGGCGGAGGCCGTTCACTTGATTGGCTACCACGGCAAACTCATCAAGCTAGCAGGCGGCATCTTCACCACCTCCAGCCATGTGGCCGATGCCCGCCTGGAGATTCTGGTGGCAGCCTTGATCCGCTGTGGGGGAGCAGCCGAGCAGGCGCGACGGCTGTTGGAGCTGGGAACGGTGGAAGCAGCAGTGCAGTACCTGGAAAGCCTGGGTTGGGCAGAGCCGGTGCTACAGGCCCTGGCTTGCCGAATCTGCGAGCGGGCAACAGCCTATGTGCAAAAGTACGCCGGCCGATCCCTAGCGTTGGCGGTAACGTTGTTTGATCGACAAGGGCAAGTTTGCGTGCAGGCGGGGCAGGGACTTCAACCTCAGCCTGCTCAAGCCCTCTAGTGGTTTTCAGCAACTCTAGGCGCTGAGCTAGGTTGGATCCGAAGCTACCCAGGGATCTCCACCAGTGGCTACTGCTTCTGCAGCTTCTCCCCAGCCTCCTCTGTCGGAGAGGGTGGCGCGCCTGCAGGCAGCCCTGAGTGCCCTAGGGTTGAGCTCTCTCCAAGTCCAGGCGCGTCTTTCCGGCCACCGCCTGTTACTGCGTTTAGAAGGGGAGCCCCTCCCGGATCCGGATTGGCTGCTGGAGAGCCTCCTGCCAACCCTAGAGGAAATGGCGCTGAGCTACCGGCAGCGCCAGGTGGAGCTGTTCGGCTTTCCCCCCAACGAAGGGATCCCGGAATGGCACCGCGAGTGGCGCTACCAGCCGCCGCCCAACCCCAACAGCCCCTTGTACCGTGCCCGGCAGGGGGATGAGGAGGCCCTCCAGGAGGTGCTCAACTACTTGCTCCACCCAGAAGGAATCCGCGCTCGGGTTCACCTGCATCCCAAGCTGGGCTGGCTGCAGATTAACTTGCAGGCTGCAGAGGCGCCGGATCCGGCCTGGGCCAAGGATTTTGTGCGGCGGGTTCTAACGCGCTTAGAATTGACCTTTGTGCAACGGCTGCGGCTTTCTGGGCAAAAGCTGAGCTCTTTCTTTCCAAGCTGGAGCCAGGAATTCGATCTCAAACAGCCCGCCTTTTGGCAGGCTCCCCCAGGCAGGCTTTCTCCCTTTCCTTCTCCAGCAGCCGACGCTGCCGATGGCGAGCCCCCTCGGCCTTCCCCCGCCGCTCTAGACTAAAGGGCAGGGCTTAGGGGGTCGGCCATGCGGGTTGTCTTCTTTGGCACGCCGGAGTTTGCCCTGCCTTCGCTCCAGGCTCTCTTGCAGCCGCCGTCTCCTTTTGAAGTAGTGGGATTGGTCTGCCAGCCGGATCGGCCCCAGGGACGAGGACAAAGGGTGCTTCCTCCGCCCACGAAGGTCCTTGCCCAAGCCCAGGGGATCCCCGTGTGGCAACCTGTCCGTTTGCGGCGGGATGCAGAGGTGCTGGCGGCGCTGGCGGCGCTGGCTGCCGATGTGTTTGTGGTGGTGGCCTACGGCCAAATCCTGCCACCGGCGGTGCTGCAGATGCCCCGGCTGGGCTGCGTCAATGTCCACGCCTCCCTCCTGCCGGCCTACCGCGGCGCTGCCCCCATCCAGTGGGCTATTGCCAACGGCGAGACCGAGACTGGGGTCACCACCATGCTCATGGACGAGGGCCTGGATACAGGAGCCATCTTGCTGCAGGCCAAGCTGCCCATCGGGCCGGAGCAGACCGGCTTGGAGCTGACCTCCCAACTAGCCCAACTGGGGGCAAGCCTGCTGGTGGAGACGCTGCTGAAGTTGGAAAAAGGAGAGCTGACCCCCATTCCTCAGGATGACTCGCGGGCCACCTACGCCCCCCTGCTCAAAAAACAGGACTTCCAGCTTGATTGGCGGCGCTCGGCCCAGGCTTTGCACAATCAAATCCGCGCCTTTTCCCCCGACTGCTTTACTGGCTTGCAGGGGCAGCGGATTAAGATTGTCCGCTCCGCCTCTCCTCAGTTGCACCCGCCACCTAATCCTCTTCCGCAGGGCAGCCCTGGAGAAGTCGTGGGACTGGCCAAGGGAGAAGGGGTGTACGTGGCTACCGGCGAGGGATCCCTCCTGATCCGACGGGCCCAGCTGCCTGGCAGGAAAGAACAGTCGGCTTGGGATC
>Ga0272447_1000163_pt1 | contig 50198 bp, 46 predicted proteins | sample YNPCB0133_FD_194589 | JGI IMG/M metagenome (GOLD analysis project Ga0272447, IMG submission 194589) | Hot spring microbial mat communities from Yellowstone National Park, WY, United States - YNP-CB-013-3 | ecosystem: Environmental > Aquatic > Thermal springs > Hot (42-90C) > Sediment | place...
ACGATTGCAGGGGATCCCCGCGGCAGCAGTCAAGAGTGCTCGGGGTGTGGTCGAGATGTGCCCAAAAAGCTGCATGAGCGGTGGCACGATTGTCCGCACTGTGGGCTGAGGATTGGCAGGGATCACAACTCGGCGAGAGTCATCAAATCCAGAGCGGTGGGGCGTCCCGTTCTTCAAGCTCAGGAAATGTCCTGCTATTGGGCAGGAGTCACTGGGAAGCCCGCACTCTATGCGTCAGCATGAGTGTGGGAGTACGTCACGAAGCCAGAAAATTGACCAGCTTTTGCAGGCGATCCCAGGCAGCGCCGCTGGCAAGGATCTCCCGCGCTTGGGCAATTCCGGATCCCCAATCGGGAACGGCTCCGGCCACCTGCAGGGCCAAAGCGGCATTGAGGGCCACCACATCCCGCTGGGCAGGCGCTCCGGATCCTTGGAGAACTTGGGCGAGGATGGCGGCATTTTCCGCCAAGTTCCCCCCCTGGAGGGCCTGGACAGGTGCGGGCGTAAGATCGTAATCTCGCGGGTTCAAAACTTCTGTTCGTACCAGCCCACCGGAAAGGATGCCCAGATCGGTGGGCTGATCCAACCCGGCCTCGTCCAGACCTTCGCGGCTGTGCAACACCACGGCCCTTTCCCGCCCCAACAGACGCAAGGCCTCGGCCATCACCGGCACCAGCTCCGGGGCATAAACCCCGACCACCTGGCGGTTGGGATAGAGGGGATTGACCAGGGGCCCCAAGAGATTAAAGACAGTGCGAACTTTAAGGGCGCGGCGGTAGGGGATCACCGCCCGCATGGCCGGGTGCCAGTGGGGGGCAAAGAGAAAGGTGATGCCCACTTCCGCCACCGCCGCCCGCACTTGCTCTGGCTCAGCGCTCAGGTTCACCCCCAACGCCTCCAGCACGTCCGCCGAGCCAACCTTGCCAGAAGCAGAGCGGTTGCCGTGCTTCACGACTGGGATCCCGGCAGCGCTGACCACGAAGGCCACGGCAGTGGAAATGTTAAACGTGCCGGCCCCATCTCCCCCGGTGCCGCAAGTATCCACCAACAGGGGCAGATCCAGGGGGGATCCCAGGGAAGCTCGCTGCAGCACCCGCGCCATGCCGGCCAGTTCACTGGCGCTGACCCCCTTGGCTTGCAGGGCCGCCAAAATCGCTCCCGACACCACATCCGGCACTTGGTTGTGCAGCCAGCCGTTCATCAACTGTTCGGCTTGGGCTTCGCTCAGAGATTGCCGCTCTAGCAACTGTCCCAAAAGCTGGGGCCAAAGGTCAGCCGTTTCCGTCATGGGGCGGGATCCGGGTTTTCAGTAAGCCCTCATCCTAGCATAGGTCTGCGGGGGCTCTTTCGGCCAAAGCGGCTAGAGATCGCGCAGCCAAGGGTCCGAGACAGGGGCAGCCGCCGCCAGATCCCTTCGCTCCCCGTGGGATCCAACAAACGCCAGGCCAGCAACCCTGCTGCCGAGAAGAAAGCCAAAGCCAGCAGCAGCGCCAGGGAGTTTTGCACGCTTTTCCAGGCGAATCCAACCTGAGATCTCCGTTGAACAGGTCGGGAGCCCTTTTGAGCGGGGGAGGGTGGTTTTGCAGAAGTTGGGGAGGGGGGCAACGGAGCAGCGGGAATGGGAGACCCTGGCAGCCGCTTCCAAGCCATAGCCACAGCCTGGGGGCGCTGGCGCTGGCGCATCCACCGGTTGAGCTCGGCCAGAGAGATGGCACAGAGGTTGGCAAGGCCCAGCCCCTGCACTCGCTCGACCAAGGGTCGGTCGTTGCTCACCACCACCACCAGGGATCCCGGCTGCTGTTGGGCCAGGGCATAGGCACACTCGGCAATGGCCTGCTCTAGGCGGACTCGCAGCGACTGCTCGCCGGCGTTGACTTCACCCACCAGGGCGCGGGCTTCTGAGACGGCAAATCCCAAACGGGGCCAGTGGCGCAAGAAGGCGCGCGCTGTCGATTCTTCTTGGGGGTCGATGGCCTGTCGGGTTAGGCGTTCTAGCTCCGCCATCACCGCCTGGGGCAGCACACACACCCCAAAACGGGCCCATTCCTGCCACAGAGCCGGGCGACCGGCCAGGATCGCAGAGCTGTCGAAAACGAGCAACGGCGAGATTTCGGCCATAGGGGGCGCCAGCGGCGGGCTCACCCTCAATTGTGCAGCTTCTCCGAGAACTTGGGGAGGCGGGATCCCTCGGCCAAACAGAGGCGGATGGCCAGCGGGTAGAGGCGGTGTTCCTGGGCCTGGATGCGCCGGTAAAGGGATTCCACCGTATCTTCCGGCAAAACCGGTACGGCTGCTTGCGCCACAATGGGGCCGCTATCCATTTCCAACGTGACCCGGTGGACGGTGCAGCCGGTGATTTTCACGCCGTACTCCAGCGCCTGCTCCACCGCCCGCAGGCCCTTGAAGCTGGGCAAGAGGCTGGGGTGGAGGTTTAAAACCCGCTCCGGATAGGCAGACAGCAACACTTGGGTCACCAAACGCATCCAGCCGGCCATGATCACCCACTCCACCTGATACTCCTGGAGCACTTGCAAGATGGCCGCGTCCAGCGCCTCCCGGCTGGCATAGTGCCGATGGTTGAGCAGAATACAAGGGATCCCTCTTCGCCGCGCCCGCTGCCGCACGTAGGCGTCTGGATTGTTGGTGATCACGACGGCAATTTGCGCCCGTAGCTCGCCAGCATCGATGGCTTGGGCGATGGCCTCGAAGTTGCTGCCGTTGCCGGAAGCCAAGATGCCCAGGATCCCCGGCTGGGGAGGAGCCGGGATCTCGCCGGGGTCTGGCCAGAGGAGGTTAGGCAAGTCCATACGAAAAACTCGAGGGAGAGTCCGCAGCCCCGCTATTTTAGACCCAGCCGGATTTGGCTGCGACCTGCTCTTGTCGGACAGAGAGTCCAAAAACTAGGCTGCCACTGATGCTATCCAGCCTGTCCAGCACCGCTCAAACCCTGGGCAAGGAGCTGAAAGCGCTGAACTGAATTGTGCAAAAGCACGAGGTGCTGATCGCAGAAACTGATGCTGGCTCCCCGAGGAGCTCTGGCTCGCTTTGACAGGCGCAGCGGTGCTATCGAGCTCCGCCCGGCTTAGCTGCAGGAGGAAACGGGAGAGATACGCCAAGAAATGCTGCGGATGTGGCAAGGGATCTGCAATTGGTGGCGGGATTTTCTGGAGTTTCTGCAAAGATAGGCCAAGCCAATTCCAGGAACTGGGCCTGGATCTTTCGCGGGCTGGTCTAAATTGGGAAAGCATTGACCTTGGTGTGAGAGCATGGCTCCCTTGAGAAAGCGACAGCGGCGATTTTGGCTTTTTGGCCTGATCGTCCTTCTGGTCGGATTGATGGGATCCCTGACGCAAGCGCAGCAAAGCCTCACCCAGGCCCAGTTGGAGCAGGCCCAATACGTGCGCAGTTGCGGCACTTGCCATGTGGCGCTGCCCGCTCAGGTGTTGCCCACCGAAACCTGGCGACGGCTGCTACAGGATCCCAACCACTACGGCCAGCAGATCCAGCCCCTGACCGGCGTGGCTTTACAACTGGCTTGGGGCTATTTGCGGCCTAATTCCCGTCCCCTGCGCCAAGGGGAACCGGTGCCCTATCGCCTGGCCGAGTCTCGCTACTTCCGCGCTTTGCACCCGCAAGTAGACTTTCCCAACCCAGTGCGGGTGAGCGGCTGTGTGGATTGTCACCCCAAGGTCGATGCGGGAGACTTTGCCAGCCTCTCGCCGGAATGGCAATCTTGAGAGGCGCAGAGACAGCATGCAGGTAGATATAGGCGCTATTCTGACCGGATATGCCCAGGGCTACTTCCTCATGGCGGACGAAGAAACCGGATCCCTGGCCTGGTATGGCACCGAGCAGCACGCGCTGATCCCTTTGGACGAGCGGTTTCACTGTCCCCGTTCGCTGCGGCCTTTGGTGCGCGGCAGTTGCTTTCAGGTGCGGATCAACGGCGCTTTTGAGCAAGTGGTGGAGGGCTGTGCCGCTCGCCCCCAAACTTGGATTAGCTCGGAATTAAAGCAGATCTACCTTGCCCTGCACCAAGCGGGGTTTGCCCACAGCTTTGAAACCTGGCAGGGAGACACCCTAGCAGGCGGGATCCTGGGCATTGCTTTGGGGGCGGCCTTTATCGGCGAATCGATGTTTTACCGCATTCCCAACGCTTCGAAGGTGGCGCTGGTCAAGCTGGTGGAACACCTGCGGGAGCGGGGCTTTCGCCTTTTTGACGCCCAGTTGATGAACCCGCACCTGGCTCGCTTTGGGGCTTTTCTCATGGACGGACGGGATTACCAGGAGCTGTTGCAGCAGTGCCTGCGGATCCCTTGCCGGTTTGACTGAGCCAGCGCCCTGGGGGGCAGGGGGTATTTATCAAGAGGGGTGGATTGGGCTAGGTTAAAGGTAGTGTTCAGCTTTTGTTCCGGCCATCCCGATGTCGCAGCCCTCTCCTGTCAGCTCCACCCCTGTTGAGAAGGGATCCTCGCCTCAGGTGAGCTATACCCGCCTGGCCATGCGCAACATGGTGCGTAAAGGCAAAACCTCCCTCCTGCACTTCACTCTGACAACAGCGGGGTTGCTGGCAGTGTTGGTAGGGCTGGCGTATCTGTTTCACTGAGTTTCACTGCCTTTGATGTTCCCTCCTAAACTTTTCCCAAAGTTAAGTGTTAGGAAGGTAAAGGACGGGCAGCGAGGGAGCCGGGTTTCGTTGGCGGCAACCTCTGCTGCTGCAGACCTCATCTTTGGCCCTTGGGACTTTTGCCTATGCAAACTTCGCTAGATCGCACCTCCACCCGTTCTGGCATTCGCCTGCTGTTGTTTGCTCAGGGTCGAGCCAATATCGAGGAACTGGCGGAGCAATTGCGTCGGCACATCCAGGGGCTGCCGGGCCAGCATCCTGCCCATCTGAAGGTGGTACCGCTGGAGGAGCACCCCTACCTAGCAGAGCACTACAAGTTGGTGGTGACGCCAGCCTTGGTGAAAGCAGAACCCCTGCCGGCTCAGGTCTTGGCGGGCGAAGATCTGGCGACGCAGTTGGAAGTGTGGTGGCCCCGCTGGCAGGGTCAGGCGGCTTTGGTTTCCTACCAGGAAGAGGCGGGTCAAGATCCTGCTCCTCCCCCGACCACCGAGGCGTTGTTGCAAATGTCGGAAGAGGTGTTTTCGCTGCGCCAGGAGCGCGCCCAACTGCGGGAGCAGTTGGACTTCAAAGACCGCGTTCTGGCCATGCTGGTGCACGATTTGCGCAGCCCCCTGACGGCTACAGCCCTGGCGGTCGAAACCCTACAGCAAGGGCGAGAAGGATCCCTGGACAAGGCGGTGGAGCGGCAGTTGTTCGAGCATGCCCGCCAGCAATTGCGCAAGATGGACAGCATGATCACCGATATTCTCGAGTCGGCCCGTGGCAGTGCCTCGGAGCTGCGGATTCGAGCCGTGGAAACTCAGTTGGCCAGCCTATGCCAGCCAGTGATCGAGGAGCTACTGCCTCGCATCCAAGCCAAGCAATTGCAGTTTCAAGCCGATATTCCGGTGGATCTGCCCACAGTTCACGTGGATCCCGACAAGATCCGCCAGGTTATTTTCAACCTGTTGGACAATGCCATCAAGTACACTCCCGCCGGGGGATCCATCCGCCTCAACATCCTCCACCGCACCAGCCAAAAGGTACAGGTGACCGTCAGCGACACCGGCCCTGGGATCCCGGAAGCCGAGCAAGAGAACATCTTCTCCGATGCGGTGCGCCTATCCCGCGACCAACAGCAGGAAGGCTATGGCATTGGCCTTTCCCTTTGCCGTCGCATCGTGCGCGCCCACTATGGCCAGATTTGGGTGGAATCGATCCTGGGCAAGGGCAGCAGTTTTCATTTCACCTTGCCGGTGTATCGACTCTGCGGTCGCTAGCCAAGCTTTGGCCCTCGCTTTTCCCTGTTTCTCCCGAGAGCATGATCGGCCAGAACCAGTGGGGGCGCATCAGGATCACGGTGTCGATGACGTGAATGATGCCGTTGTCCGCCTCGATATCCGCCTGGATAACGGTGGCATTGTTCACCTCAAACACGTCCCCCTCGATAAACAAATCGATGGGGGATCCCTCTACCGAGCCTACACGCTGGTACTTGGCCAAATCCGCCTTTTTCAGGCGACCGGGCACCACGTGGTAACACAAAATGCGAGTCAATTGGGGGATGTTTTGCACTAGGGTGGTGATGGTGCCGGGGGGCAACTTGGCAAAAGCCGCATCGGTGGGCGCAAAAACAGTGAAAGGGCCAGGGCCTTTCAAAGTATCCACCAAGTTTGCCGCCTTCACGGCTGTAACCAAGGTGGAAAAACCCTCAGCAGAAACTGCAATATCGACAATATCAGGCATGGCCAAGATCCTTGTTTTGCTGAAGTGGGAATAAAGGTCTGGACGGCAGGTTCAGAAGAGCAGTTGGGTCCAAGCAGGATCGGGAAAAGGGAAAGCCAAAACCGACCACCTGAAATCGGCGTAATTGTCCTCAACTAGCGGTAGTTTTGATCCTGAATATAGGAGAGGCGGGCTGCCTCGCGGATGCCGTATTCCGGTCGGGTGAAGCGATTGAGCTGTCCCTCAAAATAACGGCGGTTCATCATCAAATGCCGCGGGTTGGGATCGTCCAGAGGATACAAGAAAGCGGCTCTCCCCGCCTGGATCACGGCTGAAGTAACGTTGTACATGGAGCGCTGGAAGCTGATCCCAAGCTGGATCAGCATGTCGTCTTCACCACGGCAATGCTTGCGGTAATACTCCACCAAATACTGGGGCAAAAAGTGGTACATATCCTGGTGCAAAAGGGTCGGCGGGATCCCGGCACTGCCCACCGGAAACTTATCGGCGTAGAGAACCCCGTAGTGGAAATCCAATTGGTTGGTGGGAACTTCGTTGGCTTGGGCGTTGTAGGACTTGGTGCCGCGGAAGGGAGAGGTGCGATAAAACACCGCTTCCACATAGGGGAAAGCCGCCTCGTATAGCCAAGTGAATCCTTTGGATTTGGGCACAATGTCGTACCACTCTCCTCGAATGCGCACCCGGTGATAAATGGGCCGCCCGGCAACGGCGAAGATCCCGTTAACCAAAAAGTTCATCGCCTCCGGCACGCTGGTGATTTTGCCCTCGTCGTAGAGATCGCTCATCTCAAAAAAGACGGGGGCCATCACCTCCCAAAACAGGCCCAGCACCGAATACATGGTGGCCTGGCGGCAGAGTTCCAGAAACATGTCTGGAAAGAGCTTGTACAGGCCGGTCAAAAGGGGGTTGCCCTGGCAGTAGGCGCGGATGGCGCGGTCGGCATTTTGCTTGTATTCTTCCGAATCCATATAGGGATCCAGCAGGCCTCCCATATCCCGGTGCCAGAGCATGGCCCGCATACATTCTTCGGCAAATTCCATGTTGATGCGGTCATGCCAAAGGTGATGCAAAATCCGCGGCAGCTTGCGCTTGAGCTCCCCTTTTTCCATGAACTCCAGCAGTTCCGGGTGGGCCGTAGCGGGGCCGCGCCAAATGCGCAAATCGGCATTATCCCCCGCGTAGTGGTTGGCCAGCTTCAAATATTCTTCGGGAATGATGAACTTAAAAAAGGGCAAGGGATCCACAAACACCTGCTCGGCAATGTAGAGCAGATCGCGCCAGTAAAAGTCCATCGGCACCGCATAGGCTTTGTAGAGGCCGATAATTTGCATCAGGTTTTCCGGCGTATCCGGCAGCATCGATCCCCCTGCCTCGAGGCGATGCACCACCTCGGCAAAGGGATGGGTGGAAGGGGGGAGCTTGGGCGTAACCAGGGTCGTCGTCATGGAAAAAGTCTCCAACTCTTCACTGCCTTCGGCTAGGGGAGAAAGTCATGAGCTTGCGTTGTCCATCAGGGATCCCTGCAGCAAACTGGAGGGAGAAGAATGTTCGGCTTCCGCGATGACAAGCGTCTGGGCTTGAGCCACCTGGGTGGATAGAGTAAAGGCCAAGGTTTGGGGCCATTTCACCAGGTTCATGGGCTGGATCCCAAACCAGACGATCAAGGCAGTTAAAAGAAAGCCCGGGATCCGCTCCCAACCTTGCACCCGGGGGTAGTAGGCGGTGCGGTTGTCCAATTTGCCGAAGCAGGTGCGGTTGAGCAAAATCACAAAATACACCGCCGTCAAGCCGGTGCCGCAGATGCTGAGCAACGTGGGCAACGGAAAATCTTGGTAGCTGCCCTGGAAGATCAAAAACTCGGCCACAAAGCCCACCAAGCCCGGGATCCCGGCGCTGGCCATGCCGCCCAAGATCAACAGGGCGCTCACGGTGGGCAGGCCGCGCAGAGGATTGAGCAGGCCGTTGAGCACGTTCAGATCCCGCGTTCCCACCTTGCGCTCCACCAGGCCCACCAGATCAAACAGCAGCGCCAGAATCAGGCCGTGGGAGACCATCTGCACCATCGCCCCCGTCAGGCTAATCGGCGTGGCCGCCGCCATACCCAGCAGGATGTAGCCCATATGGCCGATGGAGCTGTAGGCCACCATGCGCTTGATGTCTTTTTGGGCGATGGCCGCCAAAGCCCCCGACAGCACAGCAATAGCCCCCCACCAGGCCAGCAGCCCACTCAGATCGGCCCAAGCCTGGGGAAACAACTGCAGCCCAAAGCGAAACAGACCATAGGTGCCCAACTTGGAGAGCACCCCTCCCAGCAGCACCGCCACCGGCGGGGAAGACTCGCCGTAGGCGTCGGGCAGCCAGGTGTGGAAGGGCACCAGCGGCATCTTGATGCCAAAGGCCACAATCAAAGCCAACAGGGCCAGGGTTTGGGCAGCGGGGCCCAGGGAGCTGATGCGAATCTCGGCCAGCTCAAAAGTATGGGGATCCCCCAGCCAGTAGACGGCCAGAAACGCCCCCAACAGGAAGACGGCGGAAACAGCGGTGTAGATCAAAAACTTGATGGCGGCATAATCCCGCTTGGGGCTGCCCCAGATGGAAATGAGCAAGTAGATCGGGATCAGCACCAGCTCGTAAAAGAGGAAAAACAACAGCAGGTTCTGGGCGGCAAAAGCCCCGTTGACCGACCCACTCATCAGCAGAATGCAGCCGTAAAAGAGATTGGGCCGCTTGGTCTCCGGCTCAGCCGTCAAAATGGCGATGAGAGTGAGCAGCCCGTTCAGGGCCACCATCAACAAAGCCAGCCCGTCCAAGCCCAGGGAGTAGCTCAGCCCGATTTGCGGGATCCAATCCCACCGCTGCTCCCACTGAAAGCCGGTCGCCTGCACGTCGAAGCGGGTAAACAGAAATAGCGAGATGGCCAACGGGATCCCGGCCAAGACCACCGCCAGCTTGCGCCCTCCCAAGCCCAGGAACAGCAGCAGGGATCCCAAAATCGGCAACACAATCAAGGCACTCAGCATGGTCTTTTCCCTCTTTCTTAAGGACTCCGTCCCCCTCTGCCTAGAGAATTAGCCAGCCCAGCAGGGCCACCCCCACCACAATCGTCAGCACATAGGCCTGCAACTGGCCGGAGGTGGTGTATTTCAAAACCTGACCTCCTGCCAGCACAACTAAGCTGGTCAAATTCACCACGCCGTCCACCACGTAGCGGTCAAAGAGGGCCGTAACCTCAGAAATGATGCGCACCACAAACACCACGCTGGCGCGGTAGAGCTTGGGGGTGTAGAAGTCGTTGGCCAGCAGATCCTGCCAGTCGGCCAAGAAAGCCCAGTCCACTGGCCGCCGCCCCCGCGGCAGGTACAGCCAGGCTCCCAACGCGATGCCCGCCAAGCTGGATCCGGCCATCACCGCAATCGGGATCCCCTGCAGAGCCGGCAAGAGATCCAAGGCCGCCAGAATCATCGGCACATGCAGCGTCACCCCCATCATGGCCGTGCTGGGCAACATCATCGGCCAGTGCACCTCTGGGGAGCGCTCGCTCATCTGCTGCGGCTTGCCTCCCCAAACCAGGCCGAATACCCGCGTCAGCCCCAGCGCCGTTACCGCGTTGGTGACCAGCACCACTGCCGCCCACAGCCCCTGCCCCGATTGCGCCAACTGCTGCCACAGATCCGTCAGCACCCAGAAGGAGCCGAAAGGCGGCAGGGCCACCATGCCGGCCATCCCCGTCAAAAAGCACAGGCCGGAAATGGGCCGCCGCGACCACAAGCCCCCCAGATAGCGCAGATCCTGGGTAATGCTGTTCCAGATCACCATGCCCAGGGCCATCACCAGCAAGGCCATCGCCGGCGCATAGGTGAGCAGCAGTTGGTAGGCCTGTTGCGTGTGTCCTGTGCCCACCGCTACAAAGATCAAGCCCATGTAGGCGCTCACCAGGTAGGACAAGGCCCGCTTGGCGTCAATTTGAGCCAGGGCCACAAAGGCTCCCCCCACTGCCGTCAGCCCCCCAATTACCAGCATCACCCGCAACACCGTTGGGGAAAGAGCATAGAGCGGCTGCAGCCGAATCAACACCCAAGCTCCTGTGCCCACCACCACCGCATTGCGCAAGATCGTAGAGGGGATCGGCCCTTCCATCGCCTCATCCAGCCACAGATGCAGAGGGAACTGGGCACACTTGCCCACAGGGCCGGCCAGCAACCCCAGCCCCACCAAGGCGATCAAGTTCGGATCCACAGAGATAGCTCCTGCCTGCACCGACTCTGCCCAAGCCGTCAAGTCCTCAAACTCCCAGGATCCCGTCAAAGGATAGATGGCGATGACCCCCATCAAGAGCAACAGGTCGCCGATGCGCTTGGTTAGAAAAGCATCCCGGGCCCCAGTTACCACCAGCGATTGGTTAAACCAAAAGCCCACCAACAGGTAGGTGCCCAGAGTCAAAATCTCCAGGATGACGTAGCTGAAAAACAAAGAGTCGCACAGAGCCAGAGCGCACATCCCCCCCTCAAACAGGCCCAGCAGCGAGAAGAACCGCGCCCAGCCCCAGTCCATTTCCATGTAGCCAAAGCCGTAGATCTGGGCCGCCAGGTTTAGCCCCGTCACCACGGCGCAGGCCCCCAGCGTTAGCGATGAAACCTGCAGCGGCAGCTCCAACACCAGATCCCCTACCTGCAGCCAGGGCAGCCGAATCACCTGCGCCGGCTGATCCCAAATCGCCACCAGCGCCCCCACACTGTGCAAGAACGCCACCAAGGTCAGCAGCGCATTTAGATAGCCCGCCGGTCGGGGGCCGGTGCGCCGGGTGATCCCAGGGGACCAAATCAACGCCCCCAGCCACGCCACTAGCGCATAGAGGGGAATTAACCACGCGGTTCTGACCAGCCCGTCCAAACTCATAATCCTCCTTACGGCCAGGAATCCCGCCTGACCCCATCGCCTACTGAGATCCTGTAAAAAATCTTAAGAGGCATCCTAGTGGCAAACTAGGATAGACAAAAATCAAGTTTTCCGATGAAGGCTATAGATTTCTAGCTAGGGAAGCGGAAACCTTCTCGCAGGCAACACAGACAGGCAGGAACCGTTGCCGGAGGGCTCCAGGTGGAGAGGGCCTCGGCCAAGGGACAGCTTGGCGCAAAAAGTAGAGGGATCCCCTTTTCCAGCGGGGATCCCCGTCGAGCTTTGGATGTCATCGTCGACTGTGAGCCTTGGTTCCTCAGCAGGAGGTAAGACTTGCCTTCATGGGCCTAGGTCAGCTCTCCGACTTGCTGGAAGTCTGCACGTACAAGATCACCAGGAAGATCGAGGGCACCAGAATAACCAAAATGGTGGCCAAAAGGCCCAGGTAGTTCGTCTCCATAGCTGCACACGCCGCAAACCCAACTGGCAGCTAGCATACCATTCTCAGGTACGCCTTGCCCAAAAGCGGCCAAGCCGGCTCTAGGGTTTCGTCTTCACCGCAACATCCCCCAATACCTTCGTCTGGCAGGCGAGACGATAGGTATCGGGCTTGCGCTTGAGCTTGCGGTTTTCCGCCTCGGTGCGGGGAGAGAGGTTCTCGGCTCCCTCCACGATCTCCACCACACAGGTGCCACACTGGCCGTTGCCGCCGCAGTTGAGCAGCTTGGCCATCATCTTGTAGAGGTCGATCTGGTTCTCCAGCGCCTTCAAGCGCAGGTTAGCGCCTTCCGCGACGACGATCTCTCTATTCTCGTTGACAAAGCGAATCGTTGCCATAATCTCGCCCGAAACCACGACACCTTTCAGATTGAGCCAGGAAAGCTCCAGGGTTTGCTAAGTATTGTTACACTTTAAATCATATTTTTAATCTTTGGCGAGAGATCTGGGAAGATGATGGCAGATAAGAGGGCATCCCGCCTGAAGCCGCTCAGGTCAGTTGCGTTTCGTTATACTGTTTGATGCCTGTGATGAAAATTCTGAGAGCGATGTCCTCACTGGGTGCGCTCTTGGGTTAGGTGGGTGCGGCACCCCTCGACACTGAAGAGACTGCTTAGGTAAGGATCCCAGGTGAAGATGTCGGCTTCAGTTTTTTGACTGGATATCGCGCAAGTGTTGGAGAACGTGGAGGATCGAGCTTTATGGGACTACCGTGGTACCGGGTCCACACCGTTGTATTAAATGACCCAGGTCGCCTGATCGCGGTACACCTGATGCACACTGCGCTGGTGGCAGGTTGGGCCGGATCGATGGCGCTGTATGAAACGGCTATTTTCGATCCATCGGATCCTGTCCTGAATCCGATGTGGCGTCAGGGCATGTTCGTCATGCCATTCATGGTGCGTCTGGGGGTGGTCAACTCCTGGGGCGGCTGGAATATCTACGGCGAGAGCGTGGCCAATCCCGGCTTCTGGACGTTTGAAGGGGTAGCCACTGCTCACATTGTTTTGTCTGGCTTGCTCTTTTTGGCCGCCTGCTGGCACTGGGTGTACTGGGATCTGGAGCTGTTCCGGGATCCCCGTACCGGCGAGCCGGCTTTGGACTTGCCGAAGATTTTTGGGATCCACCTGCTCTTGGCCGGGATCCTTTGTTTCGGCTTTGGGGCTTTTCACCTGACGGGGGTGTTTGGCCCAGGGATGTGGGTCAGCGACCCCTACGCGACGACAGGGCATGTGCAGCCGGTGGCGCCGGAGTGGGGGCCGGCAGGGTTTAACCCCTACAACGCTGGCGGGGTGGTGGCCCACCACATTGCCGCGGGCATCGTGGGCATCATTGCCGGCCTGTTTCACATTACAGTACGCCCACCCCAACGCCTCTACAAGGCTCTGCGCATGGGGAACATTGAGAGCGTGCTCTCCAGCTCGATTGCGGCCGTGTTTTTTGCCGGCTTTGTGGTGGCCGGGACGATGTGGTACGGCAGTGCCACCACTCCTGTGGAGCTGTTTGGCCCCACCCGCTACCAATGGGACTCCGGCTATTTCAACCAGGAAATTAACCGGCGCGTCAATGCCGCTATGGAGGCCGGGATGACCCGCAGCGAGGCCTACAATTCTCTCCCCAAGTCGCTGCTCTTCTACGATTACGTGGGTAACAGCCCGGCCAAGGGTGGTTTGTTCCGGGCTGGTCCGATGAACAAGGGAGACGGTATTGCTATCGAGTGGCTGGGCTACCCCGTCTTCCGGGACCGTGAAGGTCGGGAGCTGACGGTGCAACGCATGCCCAACTTCTTCGAGACGTTCCCCGTCATCCTGCGGGACGCCGATGGCGTGGTGCGGGCGGACATTCCCTTCCGGCGCGCCGAGTCACGCTACAGCTTTGAGCAGGTGGGCGTGACGGTGGAGTTCTACGGCGGCAAGCTGGACGGTCAGGTGTTCACTGACCCGCCAACGGTTAAAAAGTATGCCCGTATGGCTCAGTTGGGCCAGCTCTTCGAGTTCGACCGCGAAACGCCTAAGGCCGACGGCACTTTCCACACCAGCCCCCGCGGTTGGTTTACCTTCGCCCACGCGGTCTTTGCGCTGCTGTTCTTCTTCGGGCACATCTGGCACGGCGCCCGTACTCTCTTCCGGGATGTGTTCGCCGGTATTGACCCGAACATGAGCGAGGAAATGGTGGAATTCGGCGTCTTCCAGAAAGTGGGGGATCCCACCACGCGCAAGGTGCAAGAAGCGTAAGGCTTTCTCGCGGGATGACCGCCGGCACTCTGTTTCTCTGGGGAGAGGGGGTGCTGGCGGCTTTGAGCTAATCTGGAATCAAGCCCCCTTAGGATTCTGATTTGGAGGTTGGTATGGAAGCCATCACCTACACCTTTATTCTGTTTTTGACGCTGGGCCTTCTGTTTTTTGCCGTCGCCTTTCGCGAAACTCCTAGGATTCAGAAGAAGTAACCTGCGCCAGGGGCTGCTGTTGTCGGCTTGCTGAGAGTGTTGAGTGGGTTGAGGCGGCCAAAAGAGACGGCAGTTGTACCCCGTACAAGGCCGGAAAAATCCCCGGCCTTGTTTTTGTTTTGTTTTCAGAGGGCGCTCGGTTCCAGGCTGGTAGAGTATCCCCCAGGCAACCCAGCAAAGCTGTTTTCAAAACGGTAGCTGTCCTCTCCTGCTGGCAGAGGGGGTAGCTACTGGCGCTACTTTATTGAGCTTTATTGAGATTTGTTATCAGTATTTTGGAGGGGGAGCTCTTGTCCCACTGCTCGAATGGGATGGCTAGAATTGCTTCGGGATGGTTTCCAGAACTACGGGGATTGCTGCGGCTCGAGTTCGCAACCAAGTCAACTTCAGGTTAGCGATGGCAACAGTGCTGCTGGTGGAAGACGATCCAATTAACGCCCGCGTTTTCGACAAAGTGTTGCGGCGGCGAGGCGGGTTTGAGGTCTTTCACAGCCAGGATGTGGAGGAGATCCTACGGCTGGCGCAGGCGCACGAGGTGGACGTGATTTTGCTGGATGTCTCCCTTTCTCAAAGCACCTTTCGTGGCGAGGCCGTGGACGGGATCCGCATTGCCCAACTGCTGAAGGGGGATCCCAAAAGCAGCTCCATTCCCATCATTTTGGTGACGGCCCATGCCATGCGGGGCGACCGCGAGGCCTTTTTGGCTCAAAGTGGGGCCGATGGCTACATCGCCAAGCCGGTGGTGGATCACGAGGAGATGGTGAACCAGGTGCGCAGGGTGTTGGCTCAGGCCCAGCAGGGCTAACCGGCCAGGCTTTGGACAATGGACTGCCAAAAGGGGATCCCATCCTGCCCCGGCAAGTCGGGATCCGCCGCCCGCTCCGGGTGAGGCATCAGGCCGAGGATGCGACCGCTAGGGTCACAAATGCCGGCGATGTTGTCCACCGAGCCATTGGGCGCGACCGGAGCATAGCGAAAGACGATCTGCCCCCTGTCCTGCAACTGCTTGAGGGTATCGGCATCGCAGACGTAGCGGCCTTCCCCATGGGCGATGGGCAGGGTCAGGGTGGCTCCGCAAGGGTAAGCGCTGGTCCAGGGCAGGTCTTGCCGCTCCACGCGGATCCCTACCCGGTCGCAGATAAAGTGCAGGTTGGCGTTGCGCACCAGCGCCCCCGGCAGCAGACCGGCTTCTGTCAAGATCTGGAAGCCGTTGCAAATGCCCAGGACATAGCCCCCCCGCGCCCCATGCTCGGCCAGGGATCCCATCACTGGCGCAAAACGGGCCAGCGCCCCAGCTCGTACATAATCCCCGTAGCTGAAGCCCCCTGGCAGCACCACCACATCCAGCCCCGATAAATCGGTTTCCCGGTGCCAGATGAGTCGCGTCGGGCAGCCCAAGAGGCCGCGGGTTACCCAGGCCACGTCGCGGTCACAATTGGAACCGGGGAAAACGACAATGCCAAACCTTACCTTGGCCATGGGGATCCCTTGCTGTGAAAACAAAAAGGTGGTGAGGGCTAGGCGTGAGCAATCAACTCTCTACAGGATCCACTTGGATTTGATAGGTCTCGATGACCGGATTGGCCAGCAGTTGCTCGCACAGCTCGTTCACCTGCTCTCGGGCAGTTTCGGCGTCAGGGGCCTCTAGCCGCAGTTGGATGTGTTTGCCAATGCGCACTCCCTGCACCTGGGTATGCCCTAACTGATGCAAGCTAGCCTGGAGAGCAGCCCCAGCAGGATCAAGTACCGAGGGGCGCAGGTGGATCTGAATCTGGGCCTGGAACTGCATAGAATAAAGCTGGACTTCTACAAGTGTATAGCTGGATGTCGCTTGCTTGAGGTCAGCTTATGGATGCGGCGCGCGTCGTGGCCATTGCCCAGAATGTTTTCCGGGAAACGATTCGGGATCGCGTTCTCTATCTGGTGATGGTGTTTGCGGTGGCCATGTTGGGAGCCATCGTTTTGATCCCCCAGGTAGCCAACCAGGCCCACAACAAGATCATTGCCGATCTGGGTCTGGCCGCTATCCACTTCCTGGCGCTGGTGGTGGCTATTTTCGTCGGCACCGGGCTGGTGAATAAAGAGATCGAGAGGCGCACGGTCTATGTGCTGATTGCCAAGCCCATGAGCCGGGCGGAGTTTATTGTCGGCAAGCATCTGGGCCTGTCGGCTTTGCTGTCGGTGCTGCTGGTCATAATGACGGCCGTCTTTTTGCTCAGCCTGCTGTTGGTGCAGGCCCCCATTTCCCCCTGGGCCATTCTCTGGGCAGTAGTTTTCACCTTTTTGGAACTGGTGCTGATTGTGGCGGCAGCGCTGCTGTTTGGGGTTTTTACCTCTCCAATTTTGGCCACCCTCTACACCATTGCCCTGTTCATTATGGGCCACGCCAGCCGCGCCCTGCTGCAGTTAAGCAAGCTGGTGGAAGACGCAGGTTTTGGCAAGGTGTTCGAGGTCATTTACTTGGTCTTGCCGGATCTGGAGCGCTTTAATCTAAGAGATGCTGCCGTTTACGGCCAAATTCCTCCGCCCACCCAGCTCCTTGGCGACGCGCTTTACGGTCTGATCTACACCGTTTTGCTGCTCATTTTGACGGTGCTGGTGTTTGCCCGGCGTGAGTTCTAATAAGCTCTCGTGGGGCTCTAGTTGAACCTTTTTTGCTCCCTCTCTCATGCAACTTTTCCACTTCCACACCCCTGAGCAAGTCCCTCCGGCAGGGATCCCAGCCTGCGCAGTGGCCATCGACGTGCTGCGGGCCACCACCACCATCGCCGCAGCTCTGGCGGCAGGGGCAGAGGCCGTTGAGGTGTTTGCCGACTTGCAGTCCTTGCAAGCGGCCAGCCGGAGCTGGCCGGCCTCCAAACGGCTCTTGGCCGGGGAGCGAGGCGGCAAAACGGTGACGGGATTTGACCTAGGCAACTCCCCCCGCGAGTACACCCCAGAGCGCGTGCGGGACCAGCGCATCTTCATGAGTACCACCAACGGCACCCGCACCCTGCAGCGCTTAGAAAGGATCCCGGTGGTGATCACGGCGGCCCTGGTGAACTTGGGAGCGGTAGTGGAGTTTCTCAGGCGAGGAGCTTTTGCCGAGGTGTGGCTGGTGGGATCCGGCTGGGAAGGGGCGTTTGCTTTGGAAGACACCGCCTGTGCCGGGGCAGTTCTGCATCGCCTGGGCTGCTCGTGGGAGCAGTTGGGCAACGACGAGGCAGTGGCCGCCCTGGCCCTCTACCAAACTTGGCAAGACAATCTCCTGGGCCTGTTGCGGCGCTCCAGCCATGGGCAGCGGCTGCTGGCAATTAGCCCCGAAAACGACAGCGACCTGGCCTATTGTGCCAAGTTGGATCGGCTCTCAGTGGTGCCCCAGCAGGTTCAGCCCGGAGTTTTGGCCCTCGCCGGCTAGCTGGCCTGGGGTGTCTCGGCGGCAACAGCCAAAGCCTTCTGGTGCAGCCACTCCTGCCATTCTCCCGGGATCAGCTTGCTGTGAAACGCATCTCCAGAGACAAACATATCCCGCTGGTTTTGGGCCAAAACAAAAATGGAGCGGCGGTCGAAATGGGAGGTGAGCTTGTAGAGGGTGTAGGGGCCTTCGGAGTAGAGGGTTAAAGTTTCCTGATCCAGGCCGAGGCGGCTGCCGAGGCTTGGGCGGCTCGCGTGAGCCCAGTATAACTCCCGGCTCAGGCAACACTGAGCCCAACAGAGCAGGTGAGTTCAACCAAGGCAGCGGCAAATGCGATAAATAGTAAGGCAAGCCGTCAATTTTGTGCAGGCAGCCCCCATGGCCACTACGGCGCCTCGTTCTCTTCCTCCCACCGATCCCGTCCGTGTCGCCATTGTCGGGGCCTCCGGGTATGGAGGGGTGCAGTTAGCGCGGCTGCTCAGCGAACACCCCGGCGCGCAGATCACCTACCTGGCCGGTCAAGACAGCGCCGGCAAACGCTACGGGGATCTCTATCCTCACTTGGCCCAGGCGGTGGATTTGACCATCCAGCCTGTGGATGTGGAGGCCATTGCTGCTAGCAGCGACGTTGTCTTTTTGTCTCTGCCCAACGGCCTGGCGGCAGACCTGGCGCCGCCTTTGCTGGCCAAAGGGTGCAAAGTTCTCGATCTCTCAGCAGACTACCGCTTTCGCAACCTGGCCACCTACCAATCCTGGTATCGCTTGGGGCAGACGGATCCCAACTGGCCTAGCCCTGCCTATCGCCAGGCCAACGAGCAGGCGGTTTACGGGCTGCCAGAACTCTACCGGGAGGCCATCGCCCAAGCGCAACTGGTAGCCTGCCCCGGCTGCTACCCCACGGCCTCCCTGTTGGCGGTTGCCCCTCTGCTGCGGCAGGGGTTGGTGGAGCTGGACAGCCTGATTTTCGATGCCAAATCGGGCGTCTCGGGGGCGGGCCGCACCCCCAAGCTGGGATCCCTATTTGCCGAGGTGGACAGCTCGCTAGGCGCCTATGGCGTGGCCCAACACCGGCACACACCCGAGATCGAGCAGGCCTGCAGTGACCTCACCCACACCCCCATCACTGTACAATTTACGCCCCACCTCGTGCCGATGGTGCGGGGTATCCACGTCACCTTGTACGCCAACCTGCGGGATCCCGGCCTCGTGGGCGAAGATCTCATCACCATTTACAACGCCTTCTATCGCCAATCCCCCTGGGTCAAGGTGCTGCCCCGCGGCGTTTACCCGCAAACCAAGTGGGTTGCCGGCACCAACACCTGCATGATCGGGGTGGAAGTGGATACCCGCACCAACCGAGTCATTGTCCTGTCGGTAATCGACAACCTCATGAAGGGACAGGCCGGGCAGGCGGTGCAATGCCTCAACCTAATGATGGGGTGGCCGGAAACCTTGGGCCTACCACAGCTCGCCTTTTACCCCTAGCTATAATGCCGGTAATGCCCCTGAGGCCAAGTTTGCCCATGCCTGAGTTCTTCTCCCCCAATCTCGATCCCAACGCTGCCCCACCTGCCGCGCCGGCGAACTCTCCACCTTCTAGGGCCGGGGATCTGAACTGGGAGGAGCTGTGGCGGCAACTGGAGGCGGGCTGGCAGGAGCTGCCCCGACGCTCCGAAGAAACAGTGCAGCAGACCCTAGCTCGTTGGCAACTGGAGTGGGGCGGCTTGTGCCGCGAGGCGCGAGATCGGCTGCAGGCAACTCTAGACAAAGCCAGAGCCACAACCTCTCCAGAGCCCCTCCGGCGAGAGCTGCAAGCGCTTTTGCCTCTGCTCAACCCCTGCCAATGGGAGGTGGTCATCGGCTCTCTGGAACGGGCCGCCGACCGAGCCTGGGTGGCCAGCCTGCTGTATCACAGCCTGCAGGAGCCACCACACCCCGAAGCAGCCACCAACGGCATCCCTGCCTGGGCGGGGGCCTTGACCTCTGAGCAGCGCTCTACCTTGGAGGCGATGAGCCTGCGGGCCTATGGCAACAGCCGCCTACCTTTGGTGATGGACAAAAGCGGCGAGATCCAAGTGGAAGCCTCAGCCGCCCTCTTGGCCGCCCTTATTGCTGTCGAGATCGGCAGCGTGGGATCCGCAGGCGCCCTCTCTTTGCTGGGCACACCGGAGCTGCGCAAGCTCTTGAATGCCGAGGGCAAGCTGCGGCGCAGCGTCTTAAAACAGGGGCGAACTGTCCTCACAGAAGAGGAATGGCAAACTCTGCGCCAGTGGCTTGATCCCAAGGGATCCCCCCCCGACTGGTACCTCTCCCTCACCCAAGTGGGGATCCAAACCACCCAAGTGGGGGACTATCTGGCGCGGCGGCTGCGGGAGTTTTTCCAGAGCGAGTGGATCAAGCTGGCGATCCCGCCCCTGTACCACTTGGTTATCGACGCCGTGCGGCTGTTGACGGGAGAAGTGTTTCTCAGCGTGGGCACAACCCTAGAATCGGCTTTGGAGTCGGCAGAGGCGGGGCGACGCCTGGAGTTGCTGCTGCAAGCTTTGCCCCAGGCCCGGCACATTCCCAGTCCCGAGCGCATCCAAGCCGCTCTTCCCGCCGTTGTGGAGGCTGCTGAGACAACCCTCAGGCCGCTCTTGGCGCGCCAGTTGATGACGGTGGCCGACATCTTCGACCCGCCCATTCGCAACGAAAGCCTCAACGAATTGGGGCGGCAACTCAACCTCTGGAATCCCTTGCAGTTTTTGCTCACCTGGGGTACGTCTGGCTGGCTGGGCGCTCTGCTAGATGAGATCAAAAAATTGCAGCAAACCTACCCGGAAATGCCCTTGTGGGAGAGCTATCGGCAAGGGGTTGAGACGGCAGTGCAAGCGCCTCGAGTGATGGATCAGGCGGAAGCCTTGCGCCTTACCGCCAAGAGCTTGGATCCCAAGATAGAACCGTCGGACGACTAACCTAGCGCAGGCGTACCCTACCCCCTCAGCCGAAGTGCCCCCATCTGCGGGCGTATTCAGCATCGCATAGGGCACAAACTTAAGGCCGAAAAGTCCCAAAAAGTTGGACTCAAAATCTCAGCTTGGTTGATATCCTAAAAGCAGACAAACATAGAAACAATACAATTGCTCTTTTGGTAGCTATAGACTTTTTTCTATCTTCTGGCGATTCTCGAGGGAGTTGCTCTCCGGTGGCAGAGTGCTTTAAGCAAAACGGCTCAACGGACTGGGGATCCCTGCCCCATGGCGGCTATCACTGGGATGGCTGTGCCGAGCCGTTTTTCGAGGGCTGGTACAGCCGGGTCACTTTACCTGGGGATCCGCCCCTCAGCTTTGCCTTCATGTACGCCATCGACCCCAGGCGGGGAGGCATGGCGCAGGTGTTGGGGCCAGACGAGGAGCTGCATTGGCGCACCTTCCCCAGTCCACAGCGCTTCTGGGCCAGTTGGCGGCACCTGGCCTTGGGGCACGCTGGCGGGCCAGGCGAGAGCTGGCGAGGGCTGCAGGAGCCCCTCACCTTCTTCCAACACACCGCCAGCGGCTACCAATACACCGCCCGCCTCAACCAGGGGATCCTGCCAGATCCTGTCAGAGGCGAGGCCATCCGCTGGCTCTATCGCATTCAACTCTGCTCTGCCTACGGGATCCCGCCGCGGGCCACCATGGGAGCCTGGTCTTATCTGCCCATCTTCGAGCCGGGCTGGCAGATCCTGATGAGCCACGGCCTGGCCAGCGGCTGGGTGGAGTGGCGGGGCAGGCGCTTCGAATTCGAGCAGGCCCCCGCCTACGCCGAAAAAAACTGGGGACAAAGCTTCCCTCGCCGCTGGTTTTGGATCCAGTGCAACGCCTTTCCCAACCATTCCGGCCTCAGCCTCACCTGCGCCGGAGCCGAGCGGCAGGTGCTCACCCGCCCCGAAGAAGTCGCCCTGATCAGCCTGCACGGCGGGGGATCCCAGCCTTTTTTGGAGTGGCGGCCCGGCCAAGCTCGGCTAACCTGGCAGGTGGATCCCTGGGGATCCTGGCAGGTGCGCGGCGAAGACGCCCGTTGGTGCATCCAACTGGAAGGTCACACCCAGCGGCCTGGGCAAACCGTCTTCACCCCTGGCCCGGAAGGGATGCGGCGCAACTGCCGCGACACCCTGGCCGGCCATCTGCAGGTGCGGCTGTGGCAGCGCAACGGCCAGGTCTGGACGCAGGTGCTTGCGGCCAGCAGCTCCCAAGCCGGCCTCGAGGTGGGGGGAGAAGTTCCGCGATCCTGGCCAGGGCATTGTTGAACGTTGGCGGATATCTACACCCCCGTTGGACTTCCCAAAAAACGCTCTTGTGCTAGAATACCTAAGCCACATTGATAAGCTTCCATCTCTGGATAGGAGAGACGGGTCTTCAACCGTGGCTGTTTCGCTTTTCTTGCAGGTAGATAGCTTGCGCCTGTAGCTCAGTGGACTAGAGCACGTGGCTACGGACCACGGTGTCGGGAGTTCAAATCTCTCCAGGCGCGTCACGATCCCAGATGATTTTTCGTCTGGGGTATTTACCGTCCCTTAGTTGGCCTGAATCCTGTGTTAGGATTAGGCCTATCAAGTCCGCCTTGATGCAGGCGTAGGGAGCCCGAGGATCATGTTTGAACGCTTTACGGAAAAAGCCATCAAGGTGATCATGCTGGCCCAGGAGGAGGCCAGACGGTTGGGTCACAATTTCGTTGGCACCGAGCAAATCTTGTTGGGGTTAATCGGCGAGGGCACTGGGGTCGCCGCCAAAGTTCTCAAGTCCATGGGAGTGAACTTGAAGGACGCCCGCATTGAAGTCGAGAAAATTATTGGCCGGGGATCCGGCTTTGTGGCCGTCGAGATCCCTTTCACTCCCCGCGCCAAGCGAGTGCTGGAGCTCTCCTTAGAAGAAGCTCGCCAGCTCGGCCACAACTACATCGGCACTGAGCACCTGCTCCTGGGCCTGATCCGCGAAGGGGAAGGGGTAGCTGCTCGCGTCCTGGAAAACCTGGGGGTGGATCTGTCCAAGGTGCGCACCCAGGTGATCCGCATGTTGGGCGAGACCGCCGAAGTGACGGCAGGGGGTGGGTCTTCCAGCCGCACCAAGACGCCAACCCTGGACGAATTCGGCTCCAACCTCACCCAATTGGCCCAAGAGGGCAAGCTGGATCCCGTGGTGGGTCGGACGCGGGAGATCGAGCGCGTGATCCAGATCTTGGGCCGCCGCACCAAGAACAACCCCGTTCTTATCGGCGAGCCGGGCGTGGGCAAGACCGCCATCGCCGAAGGTCTGGCCCAGCGCATCGTGCAGGGGGACGTGCCCGACATCTTGGCCGACAAGCGGGTGGTCAGCCTGGATATCGGCCTGTTGGTGGCTGGCACCAAGTACCGCGGCGAGTTTGAGGAGCGCCTCAAGAAGATCATGGATGAGATCCGCAACGCCGGCAACATCATCCTGGTCATCGACGAGGTGCACACCCTCATTGGAGCCGGGGCTGCCGAAGGGGCCATCGATGCCGCCAACATCCTCAAGCCGGCTTTGGCCCGCGGCGAGCTGCAGTGCATCGGCGCCACCACGCTGGATGAGTACCGCAAGCACATCGAGCGGGATGCCGCCCTGGAGCGTCGCTTCCAGCCCATCATGGTGGGCGAGCCGAGCGTTTCAGAGACGATCGAGATCCTGTTTGGCCTGCGGGAGCGCTACGAGCAGCACCACAAGCTGAAGATCTCCGACGCGGCCTTGGAGGCAGCGGCCAAGCTGGCCGACCAATACATCTCTGACCGCTTCCTGCCGGACAAGGCCATCGACCTCATCGACGAGGCGGCTTCGCGGGTGCGCCTGATCAACTCGCAACTGCCGCCGGCGGCGCGGGAGCTGGATCAGGAGCTGCGGCGGGTGCTTAAGGAGAAGGATGCCGCGGTGCGGGCCCAAGACTTCGACAGGGCAGGCGAGCTGCGGGATCGGGAGATGGAGATCAAGCAGCAGATCCGCGCCATTGCGGCGGCCAAAAAAGCCGAGGAAAGCAGCCGCCAAGAGATGCCAGAGGTCACCGAAGAGGACATCGCCCAAGTGGTGAGCGCCTGGACGGGCGTGCCAGTGGCCAAGCTGACCGAGAGCGAGTCGGAGAAGCTGCTGCACATGGAGGAAACCCTGCACCAGCGCATCATCGGCCAAGATGAGGCGGTGCGGGCCATCTCGCGGGCCATTCGTCGGGCTCGCGTGGGGCTGAAAAACCCCAATCGTCCCATCGCCAGCTTCATCTTCTCCGGCCCAACAGGGGTAGGCAAAACCGAGCTGACCAAAGCCCTGGCGGCCTACTTCTTCGGCTCCGAGTCGGCTATGATCCGCCTCGACATGTCGGAGTACATGGAGCGGCACACGGTCAGCAAGCTGATCGGATCCCCGCCCGGATATGTCGGCTACAACGAGGGGGGGCAGCTTACGGAAGCGGTGCGGCGCCGTCCCTACACGGTGGTGCTCTTCGATGAGATCGAGAAGGCCCACCCGGACGTGTTCAACCTGCTGCTGCAGATCCTGGAGGACGGCCGCCTGACCGACGCCAAGGGCCGCACGGTGGACTTCAAAAACACCCTGATCGTGATGACCTCGAACATTGGCTCGAAGGTCATCGAGAAGGGTGGTGGCAGCCTCGGCTTCGAGTTCAACACCAACGACGAAGATGCGAACTACAACCGCATCCGCAACTTGGTGCACGAGGAGCTGAAGCAGTACTTCCGCCCCGAGTTCCTCAACCGGGTGGACGAGATCATCGTCTTCCGGCAACTGACCAAGGAGGAAGTGAAGCAGATCGCCGACATCCTGCTCAAGGAAGTGTTCGACCGCATGAAGGAGAAGAAGATTTACCTCACGGTCAGCGATCGCTTCAAGGATCTGCTGGTGGAGGAGGGCTACAACCCCAGCTATGGGGCACGTCCGCTGCGCCGTGCTATTCAGCGCCTGTTGGAAGACATCCTGGCAGAAGAGATCTTGACTGGCCACGTCAAAGAGGGATCAGAAGTCCTCATCGATGTGGACGAGGAGCGTAAGCCCAAGGTGCTGGTCACGGAGCCGGAGCGGGTGCTCTTGCCCCAGGGAGCGGAGTAAAGCTGCCGCCTCCCCTTCAGGTTCTGGTTCTTAGGAAGACAAGGGATCCGCTGCTGTTCTCGGATCCCTTGCTCTTGTCCTTCATCTGTGCTGTCGTTCTAGGAAGTTGTCTCTAGAGTCAAGGGATTGGCCGTAGGAGAACTTTGGCATGGTGCAATCGACCTACTACTATGGCGGCGCTCCGGTTCGGACTCCGCCTCCCGATTTGGCTTCGCTGCTGCTGCAAGAGCGCATTGTCTATCTGGGTCTGCCCCTGGCCGAGGAGGCGAATGCCAACGTCACCAAGCTGATTGTGGAACAATTGCTGTATTTGCAGTACGAGGATCGGGAAAAGCCGATCAAGATGTACATCAACTCGACGGGCACCTACAGCTACGACACGGCAGCTTTTGCCATTCTGGATACGATGAACTACATCAAGCCGCCGGTGCATACCATCTGCATTGGCAATGCCATTGGCATGGCGGCCATGCTGTTGGCGGCGGGCGCCAAGGGGTTCCGGGCCAGTTTGCCCAATGCCACGATCGTGCTGCATCAGCCGTATGGGGGCACCCGTGGACAGGCCAGCGATATTGAAATTCGCACCCGCGAGATCTTGACCTTGCGCAACATGATGCTGGAGGAATTATCTCGCAGCACGGGCCAGCCCATAGAGCGCATCAAGAAGGATACGGAGCGGCTGTTTTTCATGACTCCGGAAGAGGCCAAAGCCTACGGTCTTATCGATCAGGTGTTGACCAGCTCCAAAGCCCTGCCGAAGTTGGCAACAGCCAAAAGCTGAAGCAGAGGGATCCGTCGATGGTTCAGGTCCCTGTACAGCCTTTAACGGCGGAGGAGTACCTACGCCTCAAAAGCTGGCCTTATGAAGGACGGCTTGAACTTGAAGACGGGTATATTCGGGAAGTGCCAACTGAGGAGCGCATTAACACCCTCATTGAGCTGTTTCTGATTGCGGAATTGCTCAAGTTTTTGCCCGTCCAACGCCTGAGCTTGGGCCAAGTTGAGGTCGAAGTGCCCGCAGCCAAGGCTCGGTTTCGCAACCCAGATGTGATGGTTTTACATCCTGACCATGTGAGCTTGCTGGGGAACGGTCGCGGAACCCTTCGGCTGCCCATGCCCCCGCCGCTGCTGGTGGTGGAAGTGGTTTCTCCTGGAATAGACAATGAAAAACGTGATTATCAAGACAAGCGCAAAGACTATGCTGCCCGTGGGATCCTGGAATACTGGATTGTGGATCCCGCCAAGCAGTCGGTGTCGCGCTGGGTTGGCGGGGAATACGAAGACGAGGTTAAAACCGGCCCTGAACGCATTGTTTCCTCGGTTTTGCCCCAGCTAGATTTGAGCGCGCAAGACCTCTTGCAAGCGCATCGTTCTGTGTAGTGTTCTGTACTTTGCCAGGAGAAACTTATGCCGATTGGAGTGCCTCGCGTTCCCTACCGTCTGCCCGGTGAGCCCTACAGCCAGTGGATCAGCCTCGACGACCGCCTGTACCAAGAGCGGATCTTGTTTATCGGCGAGCCCATCGACGACAACCTGGCCAATACCATCGTGGGGGTGATGCTCTACCTCAACTCCCAGGATCCGCAAAAGGATATTGTGATGTACATCAACTCTCCTGGTGGCTCTGTAACGGCGGGCATGGCCATTTACGACACCATGAACCACGTCAAGCCCGACATTGTTACCGTTTGCGTGGGCCAAGCAGCCTCGATGGGGGCCTTCTTGCTGGCTGCCGGCACCAAGGGAAAACGCTTTGCCCTGCCCCACTCCCGCATCATGCTGCACCAGCCTTCCCTGGGGATGATCCAAGGTCAGGCCAGCGATATCGAAATTCGCGCCCGCGAAACTTTGCGGGTCAAGCGGCGTATGAATGAGCTCTTGGCGCAAATGACTGGCCAGCCGCTGGAGAAAATCGAGCGGGATGTGGAGCGGGATTTCTACCTCTCGGCTACGGAAGCCCAAGCCTACGGCATTGTAGACCGAGTGATCCAAGAGCGCTCGGAAGCAATGGCCGGCTAAGGGGGATTTTGGCTCGCTGCAAAAAGACGGCCTGGGCAAGATCCCGAGTAAGATTAGGGAGCTGAGGACTGGCTCGCTGTGGTTTGACCGTTTGACGGGCCTGGATTCCGGCAGGTGTGATGTTCCCCGGCTTATACGGTACTGGTTCTAGGGTGCCGGGAGAGGGGCTGAGGATCCCTGGGGTAGCTAGGATAAGGCGGAGTGGACCGAGAGATTTGCATCCGGTGAACCGAAAGCATTGGGTCAAAAGGAGCAGTGGATGGGCCAGTCTGCTGGTGTTCCTGCTGTATCCGCCGAATCAGGCCTTGGCTTTGCCCCCGGCTTCTGAAATCCCTGAGGAGGTGCTGCGGGCGCAGCCAGATTTGCAGGCTCGCTCTCCGGTCGATAATCAGCCCCTCACCGCTGGCGAAGCTCTGCAACTCCAGGCAGCCCTGGCAGCCCGGCCCGAAACCGGATCTGTTTCTCCAGAGGTGGAGCGGCTGATCTTTTTGCTCAAGCTGCGCAGGGGTTTCCGCGACCTGTTTCCTTTTTTGTTCCCATAGCCCTCCTAGCTAGCCCAACAGTTTTCCGAACCCTTAGGGGCGAGGGGGAAATACCACAGGGATCCTTTTCTGGTAGCGGTAAGGGCCGGCGCGGGATCCCCAAGTTTGTTGGCCGGTGGTGGCGTCGAAGCCGCGATCCCAGGTGATGAATTCCTGGGCTGTGAGGTCAAACTCGATGTGGATGTAGGTGCTGTCGCCGGGGTTGAGGCGGCAGCCACCGCCCGGCAGCATCTGGCCGTGGTAGCAGTCTGCGCGCTTTTCTACGAGGATGCGACAACCGGGCAAATGCTGCAAGTCAGACAGAGAAAGCTGCGCCAAGCGCTGCAGATCCTGAGAGGCACCTGCCCAAGCCGCTTGATCCCGCAACTTATAGTTCTCGATCCGCAAGGGATCCGCCAATACCTGCAGCACCCGGCTGCGGTAAAACCGGCCCGGCGTGTGCTCGTTAAATTGCTCGGTAAAAAAGCCGATTCCTTCTGAAAACAGGTGGGGAAGGCGCACGTACCAAAGGCTCACCGGTACAAACCACACCGGTTCTGCCATGGCTTGGGCGCGGTTGCTGTAGTAACCTTCCAGCCAATCGGCAAAAGTATTGAGGTCGGAATCGGAAGTTGCCGCAGCAGAAGCTGTCATATGCAAGAAGGAGGATCGCCTGTCTTCGGGATTTCTCGATCCTAGGGTTATTCTCACCCCCAACCCTGCTTCCGGAGGGAGAAGGTTGGGTGCCGAACCGGAGGGCTCAGTGTTGAGGAGCTTGCTCTGCTGAAGGCAATTTTTCTTCTACTATAGAAAGCTATGACAAAACTCACCCCCAGCTCCAGCTACAGCATTGCTCTACGTCTGCGCCTGCCCAACCAGCCAGGAGCGCTGGCCCGTGTTACCCAAGCTATTGCCGAGGTGGGAGGCAGCCTCAGCCAGATCGACCTCATCCACCAATCGGCAGCCGAAACGGTGCGGGAAATCTGCGTGGATGCCGTTAGCAGCGAGCATGCCGAGCAAATTCGCGCCGCTGTTGCCTCTTTGCCCAACGTAAAAGTGGAGCGGGTGGTGGATCGCACCTTTGAGCTGCACCGGGGGGGAAAGCTACAGGTGGTGGCCAAAAGCCGCCTGGAGAGCGCCGCCGATCTGGCCATGGCCTATACCCCGGGCGTGGGTCGGGTGGCGCTGGAAATTGCCGCCGATCCCAGCGCTGTGTATGAATACACCATCAAGGGCAATTGCGTTGGCATCGTAACCGATGGCAGCGCCGTGCTGGGCCTGGGGAATATCGGCCCGGAGGCGGCTCTGCCAGTGATGGAGGGAAAAGCAGCCCTGTTCAAACGCTTTGCTGATATCGATGCTTTCCCGCTCTGCCTGGCCACCCAGGAGGTGGGGGAAATTGTGGAGACGGTGGTGCGCCTGGCGCCGGGGTTTGGCGGCTTCAACCTGGAGGACATCAGCGCCCCCCGCTGCTTTGCCATCGAGTTGCAGCTCAAGGCCCGTCTCAACCTGCCGGTGTTCCACGACGATCAGCATGGCACCGCCATTGTGGTGCTGGCAGCGTTGTTGAATGCCTTGAAGGTGGTTAAAAAAAGCCTAGAGGAGGTGCGCATTGTCCTCAACGGGGCAGGAGCAGCCGGTATTGCGGTAACTCAACTGCTGCGACGGGCCGGGGCCAGACATATCCTGGTCTGCGACCGCCAAGGGATCCTCAGCCGCTCCCGCGCCGACCTCACCCCCGAGAAAGCTGCCGTTGCCGTTGAGGAGAGCGGATCCCTGGCAGAGGCTTTGGTGGGAGCAGATGTGTTCATCGGGGTGAGCGTGGCCAATGCTTTGACACCAGAGATGGTGGAGAAAATGGCGCCGGATCCCATTGTCTTTGCCTTGGCCAACCCGGTGCCAGAGATCCAGCCCGAGCTGGTGGCAGATCGAGTCGCCGTGATGGCCACCGGGCGCAGCGACTACCCCAACCAGATCAACAATGTGCTGGCCTTCCCAGGGGTGTTCCGCGGCGCTCTCGATTGCCGCGCCAAGCAGATCAACACTGAGATGTGCCTGGCTGCCGCTCAGGCCATTGCGGCTTTGATCCCTGCCGAAGACCTGGATCGCCACTGGATCATCCCCTCGGTCTTCGACGGGCGGGTGGTTCCCCAGGTGGCCGCGGCAGTGATCCAGGCTGCCCGCCAAACCGGCGTGGCCGGGATCCCCTGAGGGCTGCCTACGGCACCCGGTGACAAGCCACAAAATGCCCCGCGCTCACCTCGCGAAATGCCGGGGGTGGATCTTGACGGCACGCCTCTGTTACCCAAGGGCAGCGGGTGTGGAAGTTGCATCCTTTGGGCGGGTTGACCGGGCTAGGCACATCGCCCTTGAGGATGATCCGCTTGCGCCTGGCTTCCACTTCCGGGTCGGGAATGGGAACTGCCGAGAGCAGTGCCTGGGTATAGGGATGGAGAGGATTTTGGTAAATCTCGTCGCGATCCGCCAGCTCCACCACCTTGCCCAAGTACATCACCGCCACCCGGTCGGAAATGTGGCGCACCACGCTCAGGTCATGGGCGATGAACAGATAGGTGAGGCCGAACTGCTCTTGCAAAGACTGCAGCAAGTTAATCACCTGGGCCTGAATCGACACGTCCAAAGCCGAGATCGGCTCATCACAGACAATAAAATCCGGCTTCAAAGCCAAGGCACGGGCAATGACAATCCGCTGCCGTTGCCCGCCCGAAAACTCGTGGGGATAGCGGTTGACAAAGTTGGCATTGAGGCCGACCACCTCCAGCAGCTCCCTGACCCGCTCCTGCTGCGCTTTGCCCCCGGCCACCCTAAAGACTGTCAGGGGCTCCCCCACAATTGCCCCCACCGTCTGGCGGGGATTCAGAGCGGCATAGGGATCCTGAAACACCATCTGCATGCGTTGCCGCATGCGGCGCAGCTCTTCCGGGCTGAGCTGGGTCAGATCGACACCCCCAAAATACACGTTCCCGGCGGTGGGCCGATATAACTGCAAAATGGCTCGCCCAAGGGTGCTCTTGCCACAGCCCGATTCTCCCACCAGCCCCAGGGTTTCTCCCCGCCGCACCGCAAAACTCACCCCATCCACCGCCTTGACGGATCCCACCTGTCGTTGCAGGATTAGCCCCCGCCGAATGGGAAAATGCACTTTTAGGTTTTCGACGCGCACCAAGGTGGCTTGGCCGGTCTCAGGTGGGCAAGCATCGACAGAGGCGCTGGCCGGGAAAGAAGGGGGGTCAACCATGGGCCGTCCTCTCCAGCGATTCACCGTCCCCGCCGACACCGGCCACTGACCGCAGATGGGCTTTTCCTTCCGGCTTTACCCAGCAAGCCACCGCATGCTGGGATCCAACGGACTCCAGCTCTGGATTTTCGCTCCAGCAGCGGTCGATGACGAAGCGACAACGGGCCGCAAACGGACAACCCTTGGGATAGTTGACCAAATCCGGGGGCATGCCCTCAATGGGCTGCAGCTTTTCGCGGCGGCGCTCATCCAGGCGGGGGATGCTCTGCAGCAGGCCGATGGTGTAGGGATGACGGGGATTTTTGTAAAGCTGGTGCAACGGAGCTTCTTCCACAATCTGGCCGGCGTACATAACCAAGATCCGGTCGGCCAGGCCCGCCAAAAAGGCCAAATCATGGGTAATCCAGATAATCGCCATGCCGATCTCCTCGCGCAAGGCTTTGATCAACTCCACAATCTGGGCTTGGATCGTCACATCCAAGGCGGTGGTGGGCTCATCGGCAATCAACAGCTTTGGGCGGCAGGACAGGCCCATGGCAATCATCACCCGCTGCCGCATCCCCCCGGAGAATTGGTGGGGATAGTGATCCACCCGCTCGGCTGCTGCCGGGATCCCAACCATTTGTAACAGTTCAATAGTCCGCTGCCGTGCTTGGGCAGGAGTCATGCCCAGGTGCAACTGCAGAGCCTCGGCAATTTGTTGGCCCACTCGCAAGACAGGGTTCAAGGAGGTCATGGGGTCTTGAAAGATCATGGCGATCTGGTTGCCCCGGATGCGCCGCATTTCCGATTCTTTCAGCTTGAGCAGGTCTTGGCCGGCAAACAGCACCTCGCCCCCCACAATTTTGCCCGGCGGTGTTGGGATCAGCCGCATCACCGAGAGCATGGTGACACTTTTGCCGGATCCCGATTCCCCCACAATGCCCAGAGTTTCCCCCTCGTCCACGTGAAAGCTGGAACCGTTGACGGCCTTCACCACTCCATCCTGGGTATAGAACCGCGTTTCCAGCCGCCATACTTCTAACAATCGCGCCATGCTCCTGGGATCCTTGTCACCGCTACAGCAAAGGAAAAGGATTTCCCCTTATATGGCAAATTTTTCCAGAAAAATCCAGCATCCCTTAGAACCATTTAGACACAAACCAATTCAAGCTCAATCCCGACCGAGTTCAAGTCCAACCCTAAAGAGGAGCAGCACCTAAGGGTTGACGAAACCCTGCCACCATTCTTGCTCATCTCTACAGACATTTGCGTATCCATTTGCACCAAACGGGGGAACCCCATTCCCAGCAATCCAACCCTCTAGGGCTCTGCAAGCGGGATCTGGCAATACTGTGTAACGAATTACAGAAAAATCCCGTCCATCTGCTACCTTGCTGAAACGTAAACCTAAAAGAGGTCTTGATTGAGGCAAACCCTCATCCAACAAAGTTGACCTCAATCGGACCGCCGGGGGGGAACCTTACCCGGTTCTTGCCAGTCAAAGGCTGAAAATCTCTGGGATGACTTGGAGGCCATAGCGCCAGTCCCCTAGCTGAGTCTGTTTACAAGAGGTAAGTGTAAATGTCTTTTCATCCTTTCCAACGTCTGAGACTGCGGTTGGTCAAGCTGCGGCTGTGGTTGATTCCCCTGTTTGTGGTGGGAGGGTTGCTGGTTCACCAGCATTGGATACCCGTCCAGGCCCAAGCCGACGACACCCTGCGGTTGCTGTACTGGCAAGCGCCAACTCTGCTTAACCCTCACCTCTCCACAGGAACCAAAGACTTTGAAGCCAGCCGCTTGGTCTATGAGCCTCTGGCCAGCTTTGATGCCCGTGGTGAAATGGTGCCTTTTTTGGCAGCAGAAATCCCCAGCATTGAAAACGGCGGCGTTGCCAAAGATCTGACCTCTGTCACCTGGAAGTTGAAGAGCGGGGTCACTTGGGCGGATGGAGAACCCTTCACCGCTGAAGATGTGGTCTTCACCTACGAGTACGTTTCCAACCCAGAAGTGGGGGCGATTACCTCCGAATACTATGCCGATGTTGCCTCGGTGGAAGCTGTGGATCCGACCACGGTGAAAATCACCTTCAAAAAGCCGACGGTGGCTTGGTTTGTGCCCTTTGTCGGCAGCAACGGCATGATCATTCCCAAACATATCTTCAAAGACTACAACGGCCCTAACTCCCGCGAGGCCCCTGCCAACCTGGCCCCCATTGGCACTGGCCCCTACATTACCGAAGAGGTGAGGCCAGGGGATGTGATCGTCTATGTGGCCAACAAGAACTTTCGGGAAGAGGGCAAGCCCTTCTTCAAGCGCGTGGAATTGAAGGGAGGTGGAGATGCCACCTCTGCGGCACGGGCGGTGCTGCAAACCGGCGATGCCGACTATGCCTGGAACACCCAGGTAGAAGCTGCAGTGCTCGCTCAGCTAGAGGCTACAGGCATTGGTCGGGTCATTCCCAAGCCTGGCCCGAGCATGGAGCGGATCGTTATCAATTTCTCCGACCCCAACGTAGAGAAAGACGGGCAACGCTCCCACAAGGATGTGCCCCATCCGTTCCTGACGGACTTGAACGTGCGCAAAGCCCTGAGCCTGGCTGTGGATCGGCAAACCATCGCCGATCAGATCTACGGCGTGGCCGGTACCCCCACCAATGACTACGTGTTATCTCCCGAAAACCTGCGGGCCAACGCTCCCTGGGAATTCAACCTGGAGAAAGCTGCAGCGCTGCTGGATGAAGCCGGTTGGGTAGATAGCAACAACAACGGCATTCGGGACAAAGGTGGTGTAGAGATGCGCATGGTTTTCCAAACCTCTGTTAACCCGGTGCGCCAGAAAACTCAGGAGATCATCAAGCAAGACTTCAGCAAGATCGGCATCGACCTGGAGCTGAAGAGCATCGATGCCAGCATCTTCTTCGACAGCGAACCCAACAACCCCGACAACCTGGGCCACTTCTACGCTGACCTACAGATGTACACCACTGGCAACGATAACCCGGATCCGACGAGTTACCTGCGCCGTTACCTTTGCGAGGAGATTGCCCAGAAAGAAAACAACTGGGCCAAGTCCAACGACTCCCGCTATTGCAACCCCACCTACGACGCCATGTTTGCCGAGCTGGTGGCGATGACCGATGCCAAAGAACGGGAGGAGCAGATCAAGAAAATGAACAACTTCCTGACAGTAGAAGATGTGGCGGTGATTCCTTTGATCGACCGCTCCAGCCCGTCGGCAGCGGCCAACAGCCTGGAAGGGATCGATCTCACCCCCTGGGATCTGGAACCTTGGAACATCAAAGATTGGACTCGCAAGTCCTAGGGGATCCTGTCGGGGAGGGGCGGGGGTGAGGGAGGGATCCCTTGCCTCTTTTTTTCCTCTCTGGGCAAGAAAGGCTTTCCCCTAACATTTTGCTGCCAACATCCCTACCATGATGGCATTGCTTTCATTTTTGTCTCTTTGTTTTTATGACGCGCTACTTGATTAATCGCCTGTTGATCTCCATTCCCACCTTGCTGGCCATCAGCATCGTGGTGTTTGCCATCTTGGCTTTGGCACCTGGGGATCCCATGGCAGAATTTGCCACCAATCCTGCCATCACTGCGGAAGTACGGGAGAACATTCGCCGTTCTTTGGGGCTAGATCAGCCGATTTACATCCGCTATGTGAAGTGGCTGTGGGCTTTTATGCAGGGGGATATGGGCTTTTCTTTTACCAGCCGCAGCCCCGTGTTGAACTTGATTTTGCAACGGTTGCCCACCACTCTTTGGATAGTTGGCACTGCATATATTATCGGCGCATTGCTGGCGGTGCCTTTGGGCGTGATCTCTGCCCTGAAGCGCTACACCCTCTTCGACCAAGTGGTGACGACGCTGGCTTTTGTTGGCTTTTCCTTGCCCACCTTTTTTACGGGTATTTTGTTCATCATCATTTTCAGTGTGCAACTGCGCTGGTTCCCCTTCATCTACAACAGCACGCTGCGGGTAACCGATTGGGCAAGTTTTGTGGCCCAGGTGCGCCAATCGATCATGCCTGTGACAGTCTTGGTGTTGTTCCAGGCAGCGGTGCTGATGCGCTTTGTGCGAGCCTCAATGCTGGAGCAAATGAACCGGGATTACGTGCGGACGGCCAGGGCCAAAGGCTTGCAAGAATGGGTGGTGGTGAATCGGCACATTTTGCGCAATGCCTTGATCCCGGTGGTAACCCTGGTGGCCCTGGATATTCCATCCGTGTTTACCGGAGCGCTGGTTACAGAGCAGATTTTTCGCGTACCTGGGATCGGCGCTTTGTTGGTGGATTCCATCTTCCGGGGCGATACGCCGGTGGTGATGGCCATCACCTTTATCTACGCCATCTTGATCGTGATTTTCAATTTGGTGGCGGATATTCTCTACAGCATTTTGGATCCGCGGGTGCAGTATACCCGCTAGGGATCCGGCTCTTCAACAATCTTTCACCCTCAAACTTCTAGAGGTGTCCGATGTCTGCTTCGATCCCTGCTCCCCCTCAAGCCAACGTTCAGGAACGCCCCCTGCGTACCCTGTGGGGGGATGCTTGGCGGCGCTTTCGTCGGGATAGGCTGGCCCTGTTTGGGACGGCCACCTTGCTGCTCATCATCTTGGGATGTGTGGTGGGCCCGCTGATCTACACAGCTTCCCCCAGCCAGATCGACTTTTCTCGTTCTCAACTGCCCCCCAGTTGGGCCCATCCCTTTGGCACCAACGACCTGGGACAAGATGTCTTGGCGCGGGTGTTGCGCGGCGGGCGAGTATCGCTTTCAGTGGGCATTACCTCAATGCTGGTGGCCATTACGATGGGCACCTTGATCGGGGCGATATCGGGGTTTTATGGGGGTTGGATCGATGTGGCCCTGATGCGGTTTACGGATTTGTTTCTCTCCTTGCCGCAATTGCCGCTGTTGTTGTTGGTGATCTTTCTGTTTCGAGAGAGCTTGCGACGCTTGGCAGGGCCAGAAACGGGGATTTTTATCCTGGTGGTGCTGGTGATCGGCAGCTTGAATTGGATGTCGGTGGCGCGGCTGGTACGGGCCAGCTTCTTGAGCGTGCGGGAAATGGATTTTGTCTTGGCGGCTCGCGCCATTGGGGCTCCGGCCCGTCGGCTGATCTGGGTGCATATTTTCCCCAATGTGCTCAGCCCTGTGATTGTGGCGGCGACGCTATCAGTAGGGACGGCGATCATCACCGAGTCAACGCTGAGCTTCTTGGGGCTGGGGTTCCCGCCGGATGTGCCCACTTGGGGCAGATTGCTCTTCGATGCCCGCAATTACCTGGAGCAAGCGCCCCACATGGCCTTCTTCCCCGGACTGATGATTTTTTTGACCGTGCTGAGCATCAATTTTGTCGGGGATGGATTGCGAGATGCCTTGGATCCGCAAATGCGGCAACGGTGAAGTTCGTTGTTTTTCCTTCTGATTTTTTGAAACTTAACAAAGCTCCAAAGGACTCCTCCTCAAAATATTATACTATATAGAATTTTTGTATTTCTTTCACGGTTCTGGCATCAGCGGTTATCCTTAGTTCCAACTCCTTCTCGCCCAACGCTCTCTGTTGTCATGGCTAAGCCCTTTAACGTCCACATCGTTACTGCTCTCGCGGCTGCCGCCATTGCCTCTCTGCCTCAGCCAGCTTTTAGGAGAGCTCTCACGGTGGCTCTTGTAGCAGGAGCTGGCAGTGTAGCGGCTCAGAAAGTAGAGCGTAACAAATCACTGGCAGGATCCCAGGCTCAAAGAGGTCAGGTTGTCTTAGAGCTGCCTCGTCCTTCCTTTGAGCAATTTCAGGAAACGGAGGATCAGCTTCTACAGAAGGATGAGGAAACCCAGAGACAGGCACCAGAGCAGCTACGAAGCGCTCAGGCAGAGAACCTGGAACCGGGGAATTAAGCTGCACAAAAAGAGGAAGAGATCCAAAGACTGTTAGTGGATCTGCAAAAATGGCGGCAGTCCGCTACAAATTTGTCTCAGCAAGTTCAGGAAAAAGAGCATCTGCTGCGTAGTAAGCAAGACGAACTTGCACAGCTACAAGCTCGGCTTCAGCAGAGCAATGAGCAAATCCAGGCTCTGAAAGCGCAACTGGCTCAGCAGGCTCATTCGATTGAAAAGCTTCAGCTCCAGGAGCAGAGAATCAGGGATCTCTCTCAGCAAATAGAAGAAAGGAAGCAGCAACTACGCAATTACGAAAGCCAGCTCTCTGAACTACAAGCTCAGCTCCAGCGGAAGAACGAGCAAGTCACAAGCCTGGAAGCTCGGGTAGCTGAGCAAAACTGCCTGATTGAGAAGCTCCAACTCCAAGAGCAAAGAGCCGGGGATCTCTTTCAGCAAATTGAGGAGAAAGAACAGTGGCGGCAAAGTTACGAAAGGCAGCTTTCAGATCTGCGACGCCAGCTTCAACAGAAAGATGAAAAACTACAAGAATTAGAGATAGAACTAGAAGACCGGAACCAAAAGATCAAGAGTCTTGAAGAGGAGAGAGATTTTCTTAATTTAAGTGTAGAAGGTTTTCAAAAGACTCTGTCTGTGCAGTACCAATGCAAAGGGGATAAACGTTACAGAGAGCAGATCTTATCAGAATGTGATATAGTATTAAGGCTAGAAAATGAGAGAGACTTTTACCCACAAGAGGCTAAGAGCTTTATCCTGGAAATTCTACGCAGGGCAATTAACCAAGTGCACCAAGAAAGTCGAGTTCAGCATATCCTTAAAGACTTAATCCAGAGTAACGATGCATGTGAGGGCGACAGTTGCCGCCAAAGCATTAGAGAATTTGTAGACCACTGGTTTTGTGACTACCGAAAATGGAGTAATCGTGCCGAAAAAGAGCTTCAGAATTTTGGTTTTGAGCTTGTTTCAGAATCCCCTCACATCAAGATTTGCTTTTATGGGGATCGACGTTATTTGATTACCCTGTCTAAGACTGCTGGAGATTGGCGTGCCGGTCTTGAAATCGCCCATGATATTCGCAACAAAATCTTCGGCCTATAGACTGAGTAAAGCCGATTGCAGACTTATTTCTCATTCAAAGGATAGAGATCCCACTGGTTACAGACCTTGCCCGAAAAAATCACACTCAGTCTTGATAGGCTGGAGCTGACACCCGAGCGCCAGGGATCCCTGCCATGTTCTACTTACCGGTCTCGCTGTTGTTGTTTGTAGTGCTGTTGCTGCTGCTGCCGCTAGTTTGGTTGGGGTTGGCGGTGGATGTGGTGGCGCTGGCAGTGGGGAAATTGGGCTTTTCCCGAGATGGGGCGTTGTTGCTGCTCTTGGCAGTGCTTGTGGGCAGCTCGGTCAACATTCCCCTCTATCGAGTGAAATGCGAGGTGACGCTGGTGGAGGACTTAGCCAGCCTGTGGATGCGGCAATTCTGGGGGATCCCTTTGGCGAAAATCCCTCAGGAGACGGTAATTGCCTTGAACGTGGGCGGGGGGTTGATCCCGGTGCTCTTGGCCCTATATCAATTTGGGCGGGCCGACAGCGTGCTGATCCTGGCGGTGACGGCGCTGGTAACCTTGGTCAGCTACTATGCTTCCCACGTGGTGCCCGGAATCGGCATTCAGATGAATCCCTTGACCGCCCCGGCTACGGCAGCCTTGGCCGCCATGTTCTGGGCTGGAGATCAGGCGCCGGCGGTGGCCTTTGCTGGCGGGGTTTTGGGCACGGTGATCGGAGCGGATCTGCTGCACTTGCCGGAGGTGCTGCGGCGCAATTGCTCGGGCATTCTCAGCATTGGCGGGGCCGGGGTTTTCGATGGCATTGCTCTCTGTGGCCTGTTTGCCCTGTTGCTGAGCTAAACCAGCAAATAGGTGAGGGAAAGGGTAACAGCCTGGCCGGGATCCAGCCAGCGCAAGTCGGGATCCCCTTCGGGGGCACGCTGGGTCAACTCCTCGAGGAGAATTTGCGTCCATTCCAGCGGCCCATTGAGCAACAGCGGCGAACGGGCTACCCCCAGCTTGCGGGCCATGGTTTTGAGGGCTTCCAAGCTGGCCGACAAGGGGCGAGTGCTGGCCACAAACAGCAGCTCGGTCAGCCCCTGGGCATGGCAGGTGAGCAGATCGGGATTGACGGCAGAGCGCGAATTGCCAGCCATCTCAGGCAGAGGTGGCAAAGTCAGGCTGCTCTTGGCCTCCAGGCGCAGCGGCAGGGCAAAGTCCTCCTGGGGCATGGGGGCCAGCAGGTGCAGTTGCCCGCTGGAATCGACCATCAACAGGTACCCGAACAGATCCTGCTCGCCCTCGTTGCGCAGAGTGAGATAGAGGGGATCCCCGCGCATAAAGCGTGGCATGCCTGGCTCGCCAGGAGCAGCGGCCCCTTGGGCAAGCCGTGACCCCCGCAAGGGTTTGCCCTTGGTGGACAATTCCCCCACCACCGCCAGCGGCGAGATTGCCGCGTTGAGGGTAGCCCGCAGGCGCTTGGCCGCCAGCAGATGGGCCAGACGGGGCACCAGCCGCTGCACTGCCGTAGCGGCAGCTTCCCCAGCCGGCCCGCAGGAATTGAGCAGCAATTCTCGCCCCGGCCAAAAGAGGCTGTAGCTGTTGACTTCCAGGGGTTTGGGCAGAGCGTCCAATTGAAAGGCGGCGGCCATTTCGGGGGTGATGCGGCCCAGCAGGCAATCCACCTGGCGCTCGCGCGGGTTGGCCGTCTCCATCCAGCTGTAGCCGGCGATGGCGTTGGTCAGATCTACTTTTTCAACGCGGCCTAAGTTGTCTTCCAGACCCACCAAAAGCTTGAGGCTGCTGGAGAGGCTGCGCAACTGCTCCCGCACCAGCGTGCCCACGGGGGGAAATTGACCTTCCCCGTTGGCCGGCTGCACCTGTGCCAACAGGCCGCTGCGAGAACGAATCAGCAGCGGCACCGGCGAGGCGGTGGAAGGCTCGGCAGCAATGGGAACCAAAAGAGTACCTGGCTGCAAGCCGCAGAGTGCCGCCGGTGGGATCCCACCCAGCCACACCTGGGCCCGATTCCCCTTCACTTCCTGGATGGCGCCGCTGACTCCCACCTGAGGGGGGGTGAGGAAGTAGGGCGGGATGCGCCGAGCCGTTTCTTTGCCCTCCAGGATGGGGCGCTGACAAGCAAACAGGCCCAGCTCCCGCTGACCGGCCACTTGGTTGAAGGCTATCAGCAGGCGGGTGGCAGGTGTGGTCTCCCACAGGTACTGCGTCAACAGGTAGGTGAGTATCCCTGCATGAAATCCCGGCCAAGCGGCTTCTGCCGCCAAATCTTGGGGGGTGGTGGCGGCAATTAACAACCCCTTGGGCGGAGAGGGCCAAATCTGCTGCACTTCACCAGAAGGCAGGCGACCGGGAGCCACCGCCTCTGGGGAGGTAGAGGCTACTTCCTTGGGGACTTTCGGCGGGCGGGAGCGCAGTTGCAAGTTGCCCCGTACTGCGGGTGCAACATAGGTAAAGCCACAATCGAGTACGGTCGTGAGCTGGGCTGTGCCCAAGCTTTGCACAAGCTGGAAAAAGCGCTCCAGACCCATAGCCGCCGCTTCTTCAGGGCCAGCCAACAGCAGCGCCGGCTGCCAGCGCTCGGGCGAAGATCCCGCCCGCCATTGGCCGTAGCCGCTAAACTGCACCACTACCGTTTCAGCCGTCTGACTTGCACTTCCCAAGTGCTCGGCAAAGGCTGACTGGATCGCGCTTGAAGTGGCAGCTCCATCGGTGAGGATGAGAATGTCTGCCGGGTCAAAGCCAAAGCGATACCGCAGCAGCTCCCGCTGCAGCTCCACATCCGTGACACACCCCTGTAACGGGGATCCCTCGCCGGGGTAGCGGTTAATGCCTATCAAGAGAGCCAACTTGCGGGAGCTGGCCGCCAAAGCTTGCCCGTAGCGCTCAGCCTGACCCACCAACCAGCCGGGAGAGAGACCAAGGCCGGCAGCAACCAGGAGTAACTTTTGTAGAAAAGACCGCCTTTCCATGTCAACCCTGTGGGCTGCCTCGCTGGCGTAACAGCCACCCTGTTGGCGAACGAGCCACAGCTCAACTCTGCACCGGATCTGTTGCTGCCTATTTCAGGATATCCCCACCCCTCCAGCTTTTTCGAGGGATCGGGTGACAGTTTTTGGCGTTTCGTTTACATTCTTGGCGGGATCCCGCCTCAAGTCCTTTCCGTCTGGGGATACCGACGCCAAGGCCGCTTAGGAGTTCAGCTAGAAACGGCAGGAGGCCCGCCCTTTTCCTCCTGTACACGGGGGATACGGGAGCGTGTCAATCAACAGCCGCGCAGCAAAACAGAGCGTTGGCGGTCGAACAGTTGGGCGTTTTCTCAACTGAGGCAGTTTCTGCACTCCAAGGCGGTGGGGCCGGGGTCAAGGTTGTGGTGGTGCCGCCTGCCGACAGTTTGCAAACCGGCCACCGATGTTTATGGCTTGGCCAGCAGGAAGGGAAGCGTTTTCGTTGTGTGAACCCGGCCTGGGGCTGGGAAGGGGAGGCAGATTTTAACGGTGCCAATGTGATTGCGGTTTTGGGGGCTGCTGTAAGCCGGCCTGCCCCCCGTACACGGGGGGTGTGGGGGGCCCTTGGTTGGCTTGCCAACTGCAGGGCTACCCAAAGCCTGCACTCTATGTGTCAGCATGAGTGCGGGCAATTTACAAAATAGGGCAAGTGAGCCCCCCGTTCCGGCCAATGGCAGCGGAGGAAAGGGATCACGATGAACCCAGCCAAAACTAGACAGCACAGGCTGTAGTAGAGGTGAAAGCTCCCGATGGGATCCACCTGTTCCACTACCCCTCCTCCCAGGGATCCCAGCGCTAGAGCCAGGATATTGTTCAAAGCATGGGCCAGGATGGGTAAGCTCAAGGAGCGTGCTTTCAGGTAGAGCAGCCCCATCACCAGGCCAAACACCGTCAGCCCAAGTGGGTTAGGGTGCAGTAGGCCAAAGACCACGGAAGAAGCCAGCAGGCCTCTGTCAAGCCCCCACTTGAGGCTCCAGCGGTGGAGCAAAATGCCGCGAAACAGCCATTCCTCCGTTATGGGGGCCACCACTGCAATCGAGAGCCAGCGCAACCCCTGGTACACCTGCGGCCAGGCTGTCTCCCCCTCCTCTTCCCCCAGGGAGTCCAGCATCGACTCCGCCAGCTCCGGGAAAGACAGCGACACCCAGTAGAGCATCAGCAAAGTGGTGCCCATGGAGAGCACAACCAAAGCCGGCACTACCCGCAGCAGGGATCCCCAGGGAATCGCAGCTCGCCAGTTGCCCCACAGCCGCCTCATCTGCAAATGGGCTCGTCGCCCGCGCTGCCAGCTCCAGATACAAGTGAGCACAAACGTGACGCAATAGACAACGTAGGCCAGCACCGGATCGTCCGAGGGCAGAGGCAACAGCCTGGCCAAAGCGACAACCCCCAGACCCACCCCCCCGTTGATCGACAGGAAAGCCAGCAGCAGATAGCGGGCCTTCAGCGCTGAAAATCCGGCTGAACCCGGCTCGGCAGGCGGCAAGGCGGGGGATCTGGACATAAAAAAGTAAGAGGTAGGAGTTTTCCCATCTTATAAGGGTGGGGGAGAGAGCACCGACTTTGGAAAGCCAATCCTCCGGGCAAGCTACCTCGTGGAAGGGGAAAGCCCCCCTCTTCAAAGGGAGAGGAGGTCACTGCTTGCGCTGAATCCAATAGGTGGTAAATAGCTCGCCACTGGCCTGTTTCTGGATTTTGCCCCCCAAGTCGGCGATGCGCCGCTCCCACTCCTGTAGGGGCGTGAGAATCGGCTCGCTGCCTTTGAAGAGCTCAATCAACCCCCACTGTTCGGCCCACACCGACTCAGGATTGACCACTTCGATAATCACTGGCGCAGCCGGACGCAACACCCGCCTCAGTTCTGCCCAAACCGCGTCAAAGTAGTCTATCGGGTAGTAGTACAAAAATCCTGTAGCAATGGCCAGATCGAACTGCTCTGGCCCGTAGTTTTCCAGGTGATGGGCGGATCCCTGCTGCATCGACTTGAACAGCTTGGAGTTAAGCTGCGGTGCCCGCGAGCGCACAAAGCGCACGATCCCCCCGCTCAGCTCATGGCCGTAAAAGTAGGCCTGCCAATCGTTCCAGGGATAGGTCAGGAAACTCACTCCACAGCCCAGATCCAAGCAGGCTTCCCGCTTTTTGGGGGCGCGCAATTGCCAAAAGGGGATCCCCAGGCGTTCCTGGAGGTGATCCCGCTTTTGGGCTTGCCAAAAGGGCAACTGTTCCAGGTCGGGGGGAAGCTGCCAACTGGCCCGACCCAACTGCACCTCCAGCTCCCGGTTGAAGCGGGCGGCTACGGCGGCAAGATAGGGATCCCAGCGTTCCCCGCTTTGCGGTAGCTCCATCTTTGGCCGGCTCTGTTGTGGAGGCTTGGGCGCTTAACTGGCCTTTAACCTAGACTACCAGGAGGCCCGGCCCATAGGCCCCCGGCTGCAGGGATCCATTGACCCAACTGTAGCTGCCGAGGATGGTGCCGGCGGGGACTTGAGCTTGGGAGCCCAAGCGCGTGTAAGCGCCGATGTAGCAGGGCGCGTGCAATTGAACGTCAGGGTGGATCTCGGCGGTCTTGTGAACCCATACCCCTGGCGCCCGTTCTTCCACATCCTCGAGAGGGAAATCCCTCATCCGGCTCAGGAGAATGTCCAGTTGGCCGTGGTAGTAGCTGGCCGGCGTGCCCAGATCCCGCCAGTAGCCAGTGTGCAGGTAGGCTTGCAGCCGTCGCCCCTGCCGCAGCAAGTCGGGGAAGATACGCCGCTCGAAGCTGAGGGGATCCCCGCTGGGGTAGTCTTTGAAAATAGCCGGATCGAGGACATAGGTACCAGCGTTGATGGTGTTGGTGGTGAGGGTGAGGGCTTCGGCAGCAGTGGGCTTTTCCCGAAAGGATTGGATCCGGCCCCCTTCCCCTACCTCCACCAGGCCGTAGGCGGTGACGTCCTCCACCTGGGCGAGGGTGAGGGTGGCGACGGCCCCGCTCTGCAGGTGGCAGTGTATCAAATCTAATAAATCCAGATCGGTGAGGATATCGGCATTGAAGACCACTAAGGGATCCCCGCTGAAATAGGGCTGGGCCAACACCAAAGATCCCGCCGTATCCAGCGGTGTTTCCTCGACGATGTAGCGAAGCTTTACCCCCCAGGCAGCGCCATCTCCTAGGGCAGCCTCGATCTGCCTGCCCAAGTACCCAACACTCAACAGGATGTCCGTCAAGCCAGCTCGACGGCAGCGGCCAATGAGCCAGTGTAAAAAAGGTACCTCCAACAGGGGCAGCAACGGCTTTGGCTGCCATAGGGTCAAAGGTCGTAAGCGAGTTCCCTGCCCCCCTGCCAGAATTACCGCCTGCATAGCTGTCCCCAACCCATTTTCCCAGCCTAGATGGTAGGGGAAAAGGATCCGGCTTGCCAGAGCCAACTGGCTGAGCCAGAGGCAGGGAGAGCCTCCCTTTGCCGCTGTTCTGCTGGGCAGCGAAGGCCCGCTAGGCTGGCGGCGACGGCTGGGGATCCCGGCAGGCGGCCAGGATGGCCTGGGCAGCCAACTGGCCAGAGAGGGTGGCTCCTTCCATGCTGTCGATGTAGTCCTGGGCGGTGTAGCTGCCGGCAAGGAAGAAGTTGGGCACGGGAGTTTTCTGCTGCGGCCGATAGGGCTCCATGCCTGGCGCCTCGCGGTAGAGAGAGTGGGCCAGCTTGACCACGCTGTACCAGGTCAGGTTCAGTTGCCGCGAGGAGGGAAAGAGCTCATGCACTTGGTGCAGCACGTGCTGGGCAATGGCCTCGTTGGACATGGAGATAAAGGGATCCCCCGGCGTGAGCACACACTGCAGCAGGGATCCCTGGCCGGGTTTGTAGTAGTCGGCGGGGCTGGTGAGAGCCAGATCGGCAAAGCAGGAGAAATCGGCATCGGGGGTGTAGAGGAGGTTGTCGATGCCAACTGGCTGCGGGTGGTCAGCGGCGCGTTTGGCCCGGCCCTTCAGCTCCGTCACCCAGCCGTCGAAGCGCAATTGCACCGTTGCCACGGGTACGGATTCCAGCTTGTAGAGGTTGTCGAACTGGGGCCACTGCCGCCACACCTGGGGGATCAGCCGTTTCGCCCCTTCCACGGCTGTTGCACACACGTACACATCCGCTTCCACCCGCTCGCCATTGGCCAAGACCAGACCGGTTACTGCGTAGGGAGGAGAGTCGCTGACTTCAATGCGGCTGACCCCTCTGCGGGTGTAAACCTGGCCGCCGCGGGCTTGCAGGTAGCGGACGATGGGCTGGGTGAGGTAGTTGTCCGGGGATCCCTTGAGGAGGTTGAGCTTGGAGGCATCGGTTTTGCTGGCAAACATCTGAAAAATGGTCAGCATGCAGCGGGCGGAAATCTGCTCCGTATCGATGAAGCCCAGGGCATAGGCAATCGGGTTCCACATCCGCTTCAGGCTGGCCTCGGATCCCCCGTGGCGGCGGAACCACTCGGCAAAGCTCATCCGATCCAAAGCGCGAATCTGCCGCATCGCCCCCTCGTAGTCCAGCAGGCCGCGAATCAGAGGGCTGGTGCCCAGCGCCAGGGCGTTGCGCAGCTTATCGGCCCAAGAGAGCTGCTCGGTGGCAAAAAAAGCCTTGAGGCCGTTGAAGGGCGCCCCTAGCGGGAAGCGAAAATCGAGGCTGGCCAACTGCCCCCCGCGGTTGACAAAGGTGTGGGTGTGTTGCTTGGGCAGCAGGTTCTCGTAGGCCCCCACCTTCTTCATCAGGGCAAACAGGTTGCTGTAGTTGCAGAAAAAAACGTGCAGCCCCATCTCGATGTGGTTGCCCTCGGCATCCTGCCAGGAGCCCACCTTGCCGCCCACAAAGGGCCGCGCCTCGTAGATCTGCACCTGGTGCCCCGCTTCCACCAAATCCACCCCTGTGACCAAGCCGGCCAACCCGGCCCCGATAATGGCTACCCGCATCGTGATCCCCTCAAATGAGCTCAGCCAAAGGCTGAGGCAACTGCAAAGAAAGATAAACTTCTCTCATTCTGGAACAAAATGCGCCAGGGATCCCTGGCTTGACAAACGACCGCAAAACTTGCCATGATAGATGTCCGATGCGGATGTAGCTCAGTGGTAGAGCTTCTCGTTGCCAACGAGACGGTCGCGCGTTCGAATCGCGTCATCCGCTTTTCGATCCCTCACCCCCGTCCCCTCTCCCAAGGGGAGAGGGGAGGTGTTAGCGCTTGTAGAAGGTCTCCAGGCTGTCACGGTCGCCCACAAAGCGCCAGTGCCAAGGTTCGTAATTCACCCCCTGAGGGTTGTTTCTGGGGAAAGACAGCTCAAAGCCAAAGCGGGCGGCATTTCTCTCCAGCCACCGGAAGGCAGGGGTGGTCTCAAAGGCTTCTTGAGTGTCCCACTGAGGAAACTGGGCATCGCCAATATCAATGGCGTAGCCGGTGTGGTGCTCGCTGTAGCCGGGGGGAGCGCTGAGCGCAGCCCGTTCTTCCGGTCGCAAGGCTCGCGATTGGGCCAGTTGAAAAAACAAAAACTCCTGCTCCGCTATCGAGCGAAACCCAGAGATAGGGACAAGGCGGATCCCGTCGGCTTGGGCTGCTTCACTCATGCGCAGGTAGCTCTCGGCAGCCGCCTGGCGCAGGCGCACCTCTCGACCGTGGTAGCTGCCCACCACCCGTAGGCTATCTGCGGGGGCCTCGGAATAGGCATAGTGCCCCAGCAGCGAGACCCGCTCATTCTGCTCAGTTGGCTGCGCCAGAGGGGGCTGACCGGCTTTTTCGAGGACTGGGGAATCTGCTGGGGATCCCGCCAATCTCTCCAGCCACCACGTCATCCAGAGCAGCAAGCCAACTATGGCCAGCCCTACGCCCAGCCACAGGCCCCACGAAGCTGAGGAACCTTGCGCTTTTTCCGCACCAGATGGCTGGCGACGCGCAACCGGAATGTCGTCGTTCATGCGCAAGGGCTGGGATCTCAGAGAGGAACCGAAGAGATTTTACAAACCCAAGTCGGCCAAAATATCGCGGGCGTGGGTTTCGGTGTTGATGTTCTGATAGACCTTGGCAATTTTGCCCTCGGCGTCGATGACGTAGGTCACCCGCTTGGCGTAGCCGCCTCCATCCACATCGTAGGCGCGGGCGATCACCCCACTGGTATCCACCAGCAGAGGGAAAGGCAAGTTGTACTTCTCGGCAAACTTTTGGTGAGAGGCCTGGTCGTCCATGCTCACCCCCAACACCACCACGTTTTTGCTTTGATAATCAGCGTAGGCGTCGCGGAAGCCGCAGGCCTCTTTGGTGCAGCCAGGGGTGTCGTCTTTAGGGTAAAAGTAGAGGACAACGGTTTTCCCGGTAAAATCAGCCAGAGAAACTTGGTTGCCGTGGGTGTCGGTCGTGTTGAACCCTGGAGCAACGGTGCCAACAGCGAGAACCATAGACAGGTGACCTGAAGAGTGCAAGAGAGAAAGCTGCCCTCAGCATTTTCTTCAGCCCTGGTCGTCTCTGTCAAGCTGTTGCCGGCCCCGACCCGGCTGCCCGTTGCAACTCGACCACCAGCTCTTGGAACTCCACTGCCAGCCTAGAAGGCAGCCGTCGCCCCAGGATCTCCGCCAGCGACCGGTAGTACCACAGGGATCCCTCTTTGCCGCCGGAGAAGCGCTCCCAGAGCTGATCCCCCAGTTGGCGAAAGTCGCGTAGGATGCAGCGGACGTTGTGCAGCTTGTCGGAGGCGGCCACCAGCAAAACCGAGGCATCTGCGGTTTCCAAGTGCTTGAGATAGGCCACTTTGCGCTCTTTCCAGTCTTCTTTGGGCTCGCCCAGGGAGCTATCGCTGTCGGTGTCCGTGCATCCCAGGACGATCTGCAGCACCCGTTCTCCGAAGTGCTCCCGCAGCTCCCGTTCAATCTGAGCCCGCGGCTCGCCGCTGTAGCGGGGGCCATCCTCCAGGCTGTCGTGGAGGAGGGCAGCAATGGCCTCATCTTCGTCGGCGCCATGCTCCAGGGCGATGGACGCCACCGCCAGCAGGTGGCTGAGGTAGGGGATCCTTGTTCCCTTGCGGGTTTGAGCGGCATGCCAGCGGTAGGCGTAGCGCATGGCCTCGGCAAACCGCGGCGTCAACTGGGTAGACATAGGTATCTCTCCGGTCGAGGTTGGCAGTTGAGGGGATTGGTATTGGTAGGAAATCGTATCCAGAAAGCGTCTATTCCAAACCAAGCTTTGACCTGGTTGCCGAGCGGCACTCTGACTTTTGCTTCTTGGAACTTAAGCCACTTTTTCGGGTATGCTACTGAGAACATCCCCTTCTTACGGTAGCGCGGCAGGTTTGGTCTTAAACTCATTCCTTCTTGCCAGGAGAGCCTCAGCTTTTTCTTAGAGCTACTGAGTGCCTCAGCTACAGACTTACACGTCTGTTGTGCGGCGGAAACATACATTGCGATAAAGTGCTTGTTTTAGGTTCTGGCCATCTCAGCACAAAGCTCACCATAGCTTGCCCATCGCTTCGTTTTGAAATAGACTTGTCTCGCATCGTACAGAGCACAGTTGCTTATTAGACTGTTGACACAACTCTAATAGGGGGACTAGCTCCCTGTTCTTGACTCGAACCTGCTGACAGCCGTACTCCATCATTGTTGATGAGCAGTATGATAACTACAGTCTGACATGAGTAAGCGATAATGCGAGAGGAAAGTCAACGGTACAATCACTACAACCATGCTGTGGGGCTAGCGGTTGTTTATCTCATTTTTTGGCCAAAGAGAAGGAAAAAGGTCTTGGTAGGAGAAGTCAGGAAGAGGTTGTTTGAGCTATGAAACTATATCAACGACCCCCATCATGGGTAAGCGACTAAAGTGGCTAGCGGGCTTTTCCGCCCTGCACTCAAGTGCGGGGCTACCAAGCTATCCTTTTGTGTGCAGGTGGGGACTGGCCCGCAGGGCCTGGATCACCGGAGCCAGCTCGATGGCTGCGGGCCGCGTACCCAAGATCACAGAAACCAGGGGAAGGGTGGCCATAGGCTCATGGGCAGCGGCACCTGTAGAGGCTGGAAAGAGCTGATCCACTCCGCGCAGCTCATTGGGGTGAGCCTCTTAAAAACACAGGCAGCATAGGGCAGCGTTTTCCCAAGGTCACAAGCTGCCAGGATGGGGACTCTACTCAGTCAGGCTGCGAGCAGAACCCGGAAGAGGTTGTGCTCTCTTGTTCGCTTACCCCGATCTTAACTCCCCATCTGCTCCGCTGATCGTTCACCGAATATGCCAGAAAAAGGTTGACGGGATCCCCTTCCTGCAACTAGCCTAAAAAGGGCTGAAGAGATCCTCTTCGGGCTGTCCGGGTTGTTCCGGTTCAACTCTTTCGGAGGAAAACGTTCAACAACATGGACGCTTCTGGCAGTTGTAGCACCGGCCAGCGGAGATCGCTCTTAGGAGCTCAAGTCCTTGGAGATCTGCGCCTTCCTGGTGCCTTCCATTTTCCCGCTGACAGCCTCAGTCGTCGCTTGAGAGGATCCCGTTTCGCCAACGCGAAGGGACAGGAGAGCTTTCTCAAATAGCTTCTGGCTTGGGTGGCTCTCTCGGTCGGCGACGAACAGATGGGCTGAGCAGAGCTCGACCTGAGCATCGGAAAAGGGAAAAGCAGGAGTGCTTCAAAGGGGACTTCCCCTAGCCTTGGGTTTTGTATTTGTTGTTCGTGGGCCAGGGGGAGCCCTTTGGATTCCCTTTTATCGACTTGGGCTTGTGGGCGTCGAGTCGGGCCTAAGACGTTGAGAGGCGTTCAGCTTCAGGGCTCCCATGAGCCTCGGAGCAGGGGTTGGTCGTTGCCCTCCGGGTCTTTTATCCGGCTGACTCCAACCTTCGGAGGTTTGTTATGCAGCAAAACATTCTTCGCGATCTTCTCTCTCCTGCCTCTTTGGAAGCCGCCAAGCGAGCGGCCAACCGCGCCCCTATTGCCGAGCTGGTGCAGCAGTTGATGGAGATTTCTCCGCGGCAGCGGGTACTGGCTTTTCGGTTGCTGGAAAAAGACAAGGCCATGGCGGTATTTGAGTATTTGCGGCCTGAAGAACAGGCCGATCTCATCCGCAGCATGGAAAACCCAGAGGTGATCCGGCTGGTGGAAGCATTACCCCCAGACGAGCGGGTGCGCCTGTTTGAGGAGCTGCCGGCCAAAGTTACCAAGCGGCTGATCGCCAACCTCAGCCCAGAAGCCCGCGAAGCCGTGAATATCCTGCTGAACTACCCGGAGCGCAGTGCCGGTCGGCTGATGAACCTGCGCTACTTGGCGGTGCGCGATACCCTCACCGTCGGGGCAGCTTTGGCCAGTGTGCGCGACTCCCAACTGGGGGATGACGAGCTGGATGTGATCTTTGTGGTCGATGACCAGCGGTTCTACAAAGGTCTGGTGCGCACCGTGCGGCTGGTGAAGGCGGATCCCGACCTGCCCATTCGGGAGCTGATCGAGGGATCGGATATTGTTGCTCGGGTTACCGACCGGGATTTGCAAGCAGCCCGTTTGCTCAAGGATTCCGGCTTGCCGGCCATTCCGGTGGTAGACAGCGAAGGGCGCTTGGTGGGGGATATCACCTTTGAGGATGTGATCAACTTGGTGGAAGAGGAGGCCACCGATGCGGCTTTGGCCCAGGCCGGGGTGGGTAACTTGCTCAGCCGCGACAAGGTTTGGAGCGAGCGCCTGGTCAAGGGATCCCGCTGGTATGCCGTCCGTTTGCGCATCACTTTCTTGATCATCACCCTGATCGGCGGCATGTTGGTGGGGGGGGTGATTGAAACCTTTGAGGAAGTGTTGAATACAGTCACAGCCGCGGCCGTTT
>Ga0272447_1000165_pt1 | contig 50089 bp, 43 predicted proteins | sample YNPCB0133_FD_194589 | JGI IMG/M metagenome (GOLD analysis project Ga0272447, IMG submission 194589) | Hot spring microbial mat communities from Yellowstone National Park, WY, United States - YNP-CB-013-3 | ecosystem: Environmental > Aquatic > Thermal springs > Hot (42-90C) > Sediment | place...
GCAGGCGCCCGTAGCCGGGTGCGCTGGAACAGGCTAGCTGGACGAGCGGACGCAGCGACCCCGCCGGTTTGCGTCCGAGCGCTGGTGTGCGGTCTGCGCAGCACAGGACGCCTTTCAGCGGGAGCGTGGTCGCGCCCAACGATCGACGGCGAGCGTCCGCGTGTTCCCATGTAGCAACGTGCGCCTGTGGCGACGTGGGCTGCACCGTTGCACCCGTTCACTGTATGCACCCTTGCCTCTCCCCCTAAACCATGCTATGCTACAAAGAAGAAAAGTTGACCAAACGATATCGATTACCACCTATGCGCATCTCCAGCAAAGGCGAATACGGTCTGCGTGCACTGCTCGATCTGGCGCAGCGCGTTGGTGAAGGACCCATTCAGAGTCACGATATCCATTTGCGTCAGGGAATCGACGAAAATTACCTTAACCAGATCCTAATCCTGCTCCGTCGCGCCGGATTGATCGAGAGCATCCGTGGTCCGCAGGGCGGGCATCGCCTGGCACGCCACCCGTCACAGATTACCGTCCTCGATGCACTGCTCGCTCTCGAAGGTCCACTCCTGGCAACCGACAGCGGACGCGATGCGCCAACCCCGACTGAGCCGATGGATCGCGAACTGGTACGCGAGGTCTGGGACGGGGCGCGTGAGATGCTGGAACGCTACCTGGCGAGCATTACCCTCGAAGATCTCTGCCAGCGCAAGGCGCAGCGTTCCGGGAATGTGATGTATTACATCTGACTTACGAGACTATCAATCCCTGCCCTTCAAGCCAGAAGCGTCCCCACGCCATCACCCCCAGCATGATGGCGGTCACCACTAGCGCGACGGTCGCCGGGCGCGCTAGTTCAACCACGCGCGTCACCCGTCCCTCGTAGTTCATTATCAGCGCAATAATCAGCAGGTTGACCGCGAACAAAACGCCGACGATGCCGGTCCAGGCAACAATGGCGATGGGCCAGTAGGTGATGGCGACATTGCCATAGATCGCGGCATGCACCAGAAAGCCAAGCAGCAGCGCACCGCCGAGTTCACGCCAGTTGCCGATTACAGGTTGATCCATATCGGGGTTGCGCCGGAGCGAAAGGTTCAGCACCAGCAGAATGGCAACCGCCAGGGACACGCCCATGCCCAAACCAGTGAGCGTGCGCAGTTCGTTGCGCGGCGTGTAGAGGTGGGGCAGGAAGAGATCAACGAACAGTGAATTGAATCCATCAACCGCCATGACAACGACCAGCGCCACCAGCGCGGCGACGATGGCAGGCGGCGGCAGTTTCGCGGCACGCTCGCGACCGAGCAGGAGAAGATAGACAAAGGTCAGCAGAAAGCCGCTGTAGATGCCAGTGTTGCGGGCGCAGAGCGGGAGTTGTTCGCCCCCCAGCGACACATTGTGCACCTGAGCGCAGACGCCGTGAACAGCTGCGTACATCTTCCAGTTGAGCGGCACGCCGGGCCAGAGCAACATGCCTGCCAGGATCGCTCCGAGAAGACCAATGAAGGCGAAGCGCCACGGAACCTCACGCCCATCGTGTTCACGCTCCTTACGCGCGGCAATCTCGCGCCGCGCCAGTTCGATGATCTCTTCGCTCGTACGCTCCATGAAACCTCACTGTCAGCGTAATCGCTCCACCTGATCCTGCATCATCTCGAAACTCATGATGCCGATCTGACGGTGGTTGATAGTGCCATCACTGTTGATAAAATAACTGATCGGAATATTCTTTGCGCCGTACCGCTCGGCAATGTCGCCGTCTGGATTGGCGATTAGCGTGAAGGTCAGATTGCGCTCACGTGCAAAAGGAATAATGACATCTGGCAGTTCAAGGCGGTTCACCCCCAGCACCACCACATCATCGCGCGCGTCAATCCGCTGAAGGTCGGGCATTTCCTCTTCGCATGGCGCGCACCACGTCGCCCAGAAATTGAGCACCACTTTTGTGCCACGTAGATCGCTCAGGTGGCGCGTCTCACCGTCAGCAAAGGTGAAAGCGAAATCTGGCGCAGGATCACCCGGCTCTGGCAATCTGCTGCCCTGGTCGATCATTCGCGATTCAATAGCAACACCCGGTGGAATATCAACTGGCACCCTGTCGATTGCAGGCGACAATCCGCGTTGTCCGCCGCATCCTGCCAGCGCCAGGCTCACGACCAACAGTGCCAACAGACAGATTGGTCGCCACACCCGCCGACTGCCGACATTGTGTGGTCGCATCATCGCGCCCCTCCGATCCCCCACACCTGCGCCGGAAGTTCACGTTCGAGTCGGGGATAGACGACCAGCACCATCGCCAGCGCTGCCAGCGCACCAGTGATCATGCGCAGCCAAAAATTGAGCGAGCCGATGTCGTCACCACCCCCGCGCCACCCAAGGTTTAAGAGATCGCTGATGATGTGCGAACCGACATCGAGTGCCATCGGGATGAGCAAGAGCACGCCAAGAGTTAACGACGCCGGACGGATCCAGCGCCGCACCATGGAAAAGAGTACTCCGACGATGAACAGACCGCCGTAAAACGCTGTGCAGCGATGGCAGAACGCCACCTGATACCCGCAAAAACAGAACGAACGCTCAGGGCGTTGATGACACAAGGGCGTATATATGCGGAAAATGATCTCACCCGCTACTGGATGCCCATTCGCCTTCAGCCAGGGCGACACCCACGGCAGACCTGCGTAGATGCCAGCAAGGAGATTCAACGATGCAAGCCAGTGGCAAAGTAGCCAGGCAACTGCTCGATCGATCCAGGGTGCAGGGCGGGATGGAAGCTCGGTCATCATAACACATATCATTATAGCAGAGAGGGCTTCGCCACGCACCACACGATAGACTAGCATGTTTCGTTAGGCTGCAAGCACAAGAAGATCGGCGCGAACAGGGTGAAGTGTTTGTAACTTATCGCTGCCGCGTAACTTTTTCGACAGAGATGCTGTTCATGGTTGTAGAGAGAAATCACAACGAAAGTCGAAATCACGGATAGCCGCCAAGGAGCAGCCACGCACTGCTAATTGCCCCGACTGTCGGGTATTGTCGCAGGGAGAGGGAAGATATGTATATCCTGGTTGCTGATGATGACCTGCCGAATCTCAAACTGACCGCGTTTGTCCTGGAAGAAGCGGGTTACAAGGTCATTAAAGCCTACGATGGCCCATCGATCCTCCAATCGGTCGAGCAGTATAATCCAGACCTTATCCTGCTCGATGTAATGATGCCGAAGGCGAACGGGTTCGATATATGCCGTCAGATCCGGCGCACCTCTGATGTGCCGATCATTTTTCTTTCTGCTCGCTCACAGTTGCAGGATCGAGTGACCGGGTTGCAGATCGGCGGAGACGATTATCTGGTCAAGCCGTTCGAGCCATCCGAATTGCTGGCGCGGGTTGAAGCAGTATTGCGGCGGAGAAACAGCGATATGCTCAGTCCCTCGGCGCGCCTGAGTCTAGGTGGCCTGACGCTCGATCCGGTTGAGCACAAGGTACTCTTTGCCGATGGGCGCATTGTTGAACTGACGCCGCTCGAATTTCGGTTGCTCTACTATCTGATGAAGAACTCCGGTCGCGTACTGAACACCAGTCAGATCCTGAGCAAAGTCTGGGGGTACGATTACGAAGGCGAGAGCAATCTGGTTGCGGTGTATGTCCGGCGCCTGCGCATGAAGATCGAGCGCGATCCCGAGCATCCCCGCCATGTGTTGACTGTACGCAATCTAGGGTATAAGTTTGAGGCCTGAGACAGTCCAGGTATGTGCTGAGGCATTCTGAGAATGGACCGATAGGGGGAAGGTGCAGCCATGATCGCTGGAGACACGCTCACGCGACAACTTCCATACTGGTTAACCGAACGCCGTGCATATTTGGGTCAGCTGCTGGCACCAGCGCCAGCGCTAGCGCTAGTTATATGGTTAAGTGCTGCTGCACCTCCTGAGGCGCTCTGGATGGCGCTGATCACCTATGCGCTGGTGCATCTTTGGCTATTTTGGACGGCGTATCATCATCCTGCAGGCATCGATTCACGAGCGCTGGGCACCGGTTGGGCTGCTGTTGGTGTCGATGCACTGCTGGGCGCGATTGTGGTGAGTGGCACAACTGACCTTTCGTTCTTTTTGCCGGTCTATACGCTCATTGCATGGCGTGCTCTATCCGGTTATAGGCGCAACCAGGCTGCTCTTGCGCCCCTCTTCGCCATTGGACCGCTTTTCCTCTTCCAGTTTCTGCTGAATCGCGCGGGCAGCGCGCCGCTGACGGCGGGAGAACAGTGGAGTGCGGCAGGGGTGCTTGCGGGCAGCCTGGGGTGCGGCATCGTTGCCATTATGACAGGCACGCGGCAGCAACGAACGATCATGCGTCTGCGCAGCGAATTGCAGCGTGAACGCAACACTCGTGAAGCTCGCGTCGAAGAACTTGAGCATCTGGCAAACGAACTGCGGTTGCGTATGCGCGAACGCCACGCGCTCGAAGAAGGGTTGCGCGCCATTACCAGCACGCTCAGCCTCGACGACGTGCTCAATCAGATTCTGGATAGCACCGTACAAACATTCGGCGCCGAACGCACCCATGCAGTGGTGTTGACGCTGGCAACCGACGGGACGTTGACCAATCGCGTGTATGCCCGTGATGGTCAGATGCGCCCTCAGTGGGTCGAGCCGCTCATTCGTCGCGTAATGCACGATCAGGTGCCCGCAGTGATTGCCGATGCCGCTCTTAATGCTGGACTCGGTGCCATCAGTCGGAGTGGGTTGCGCTCAGTTATCTGTGTGCCGCTATTCGTCGGTGATGGTCCGCCACGTGGGGCGTTGACCGTAGTGAGCGCCACGTTCGCTGCGTTCTCCAGCAGCGATGCCCGCCATCTTGCGGCATTCGCCGCGCAGGCTGGCATTGCCATTGGCAACGCCGAACTGCACAGCCAGTTGCGAAGGCAACAGCAGTTGCTTCAGGCAGTGCTCCGCGACATGAATGATGGACTGGTCGTGCTCGATAATGAGTGCAATGTCGTGCTGGCAAATCCGATAGGTCAGGCGCTCCTCAACGATACATCGGCGCCGCAACCCTGGCTGGAGCGTATGCGTGAACTGGCAAGCCGCCTCTCCGAGGATGGTCGTCCAGTGGCGTCGCCGGAATGGGTTTTCGGCAGTCCGGATGCTGAGGAAGGTCAGATTGTCTATCAGGCGGTTGCGTCGCGGGTGCACACTGATGATGATCTGCCGGATCTGACGGCAATTGTGCTGCACGACATCACCGACCACAAAGCCGAAGAACGCGCCCGTATGGATTTTATCTCAATGGTATCGCACGAGTTGCGCAACCCCCTCCATACCCTCAATGGCTTCGTCAAACTGGTGCTCCAGGAACGCGCCGGTCCGCTGACATCGTTGCAGCAGGATTTTCTCAAGATGGCAGACGAGCAGATCGAACAACTGAGCAGTCGCGTCGCCGAACTGCTCGAATACAACCGGTTCAAAGCCGGTCGGCTGGCACTACAGCCAGAAGTGAGCGATCTTGCGCTGCTTATCGCAGGCACGGTCAACCGGTTGAAGCTGCAGGCGGAGCAGCAGCAACTGGCGCTCGTGAATCACGTGACGCAGCTGCCGCTCTGTCGGTTCGACAGTCAGCGGATTGGCCAGGTGTTGACCAATCTGATCGAGAATGCGATCAAGGCAACCCCACCAGGTGGCACGATCTCTATCTCTGCTGACGTTCACGATCAGGAAGTCCGAGTGCGCGTCTCCGATACCGGCGTGGGCATTCCGGCGAGCGAATTAGGAAAGATATTCCAGCGGTTCTATCAGGTGGCAAAACATCGTCGCACCCACGGCAACAATCTTGGTCTGGGTCTAGCAATCTGCCAGCAAATTGTTGAAGGTCATGGCGGGCGCATCTGGGTCGAAAGCGAAGAGGGAGTCGGCACGACCTTTACCTTCACCCTGCCGTTGGCAGACGGGCAAGCGTGAATGACGATTCTCTTACCAAACCATAGACGGGTGTTCACCTGGTCATCAATAAAGATGGCTATAATCTCCTCTGTGAAGATGTGATATGCCTGTGGCTTGTCGCTTGAGATTTGGTTGAGGAACCCGTGAAGATCGCTCTGGTTGCACTTCCCCGTCTTGACGAACCTCACGCAACGCCACCACTGCCGTTGTGCTATATTGCAGCATTCCTTGAACAGCAGCGACATATTGTGCGCATTTATGATCAAGCACTCTATCAGAGCGATCCTCGCGTAGATTATCTGGAGGCGCTCCGGGCATTCCGACCGCAAGTGACCATTGTTGCTGCCGATAATGTTGCGGAAGCCGCTACAGTTGCCGGGCGCGTTACCTTTAGTGGAACAGCGCTGCCATTGCTGCTGGGGGTGCGGGATCATCTGCCGCCCTGGCTGGCATCACATGCACTTGCTGAACTCAACCGTGTTCTGCCGCACGCGTCAGAGATTAAGCGCCTGGTTGCATGTGCGCTCCTGGCGCTTGATGACGACCTTGACCGGTTGCCATTCCCGGCACGGCATCTGCTTGCACTTGAACGCTACCCGTCGACGACGCCGGAAGGTGAGTTGCGAACGCCGGTCCTGATTGGGCGGTTGCGCAGAGACGGAACGCCAGCGCCCCGTCAACCAGCGCTGCTAATGACGGAACTGCGCTCTCTCGTTCAGGAACATGGAGTGCGTCATGTCGTGCTGAGCGGGTTGGCGCTTACCGATGATCTGGACTGGTTGTACGCTGTGTTGTCGCACCTCTCCGACATGCATCTTGGCATCAGATGGGAAGGACGTGTTTCGTACACGCGGCTCACTCCTACCCTCCTGGAGGCGTTTCGTCGCAGCGGGTGTGAGGCATTGACCTTCGAGTTCGCAGCACTTGCAGTGCTTGAATCCAAAAGCGAACGCGATGCAGTGATCCATGCCGTGCGTCAGGCACGTGAACTGGGGATGCGCGTCACTGGACACATTGCACTCGATCCCCAGTACCCTGCGATCCCTGCCGTTGTCGATATGTCAGCCACATTTGGGTTAGACGAAGTGCGCTTCTTCGTCGCACATCCGGTCGAGGCTTATCGGCACGAGGAGGCAGCGGACATCGCAGCGTTGATTGCGCTCGCCCGAGAACACTACCGTGCAAGCCGCAGTCGCCAGTATTTCATCGACCGGTTTGGTGCCTATCTCGGAACGATGATCTGGTATGTCGGACGAACTGGTCTCTTTGGTAAGCGCTGGGCGCACCCTCACGAGGCGCAAACCGAAATCGCGCTAGAACATGGACGCTGACAATCGGTCCTTCCTGTGCTTTTCCTTGCACGCCTGGGCGACTTTTAGGGAGGTGTGCGCTGCTATATCAAGCGCTTTTCCGTCAACAACGCCTGTGTTCTGTATCTCAATGCTCTTGTGCCCTGCACTGCCCGACGCTCTCATCCCGCTTAGAAATGGGTTTTCTAGCGCTATAACCGGTTTTGATCCCCCTGTTCCTCTGTATGTTATAATCATACTCACACCCCCAAATCATACTCAATGCCGTCAGGAGGACGAGGTATGCCTGTGTTCAAGGATTATGCTGAGCTGCATCTATGCCTGAGCACGTTGTACGACAAAGCAAAGTGCGATGCGCGCATTGCCCCAAAAATCCGCGACTCGCATCTGGTGATCCAGTTTCGCTACGAAGAACCGAGCGCTGTGGTGACCATCAATGCGGCAGCGCCGCCGACACAACCCGGTGCGTATTTTGATGTCTTATGGGGCGATGATACCGGATTGAAGCCGGATGTTGAGATGAGTATGAAGGCGGATATCGCTCATCAGTTCTGGCACGGCAAAATTAATCTGATGACAGCATTGGCGCGACGTCAGATTATTGCAAAGGGTCCGATTCCAAAAATCTTGAAATTGTTGCCTGCGGTTGAGCCTATGTACGAAATGTATCCACGTCTGCTCCGCGAAATGGGGCGCGCAGATTTGGTGTTGACTTAGAACGGTAAGCACACACGGTGATACAACATGTTGAGGCTGCTGATCGACCAGTGTTCCGGGTCATGACAACGGTCACAGGTCTCATGCACTACCTGAAGAAGCAGGTCCCCTGCCCGGCAATGTTGTATGCCCAATGATTACATGCCGGTTTGTTGTGTCAGCTAGTGGAGTAAACGTCTCTATGACATGGTGTATGCTGGTGGTTTGCCACGGTCTATCGTCATAAGTGGACCCTGATGGTCATCACACGAGCCGATGAGCAGCGAAGACATGTACGAACGTGGTGTGGCGGATGCTGAGCGTGGCGAGCTGCACCCGTTCTACTACCAGCATTACTACCATTACCGCCGAGGTTACGAGCAGGCACGGCGACGTATGCGCCGCACTCCACTGTCGTTCCTGACTAGGCGCGGCTGGTTGCTGACAATTGGTATCGTGCTCGTCATAGCGCTGGCGGTTGTCCTCGGAAGTGCGTTTCGCAGGAGCAGTGCAGAGGATCTGTCATCGCTTGCAGCACCGGAAGCAGAGACCGTTGCAGCGGAATCGTCGCAACCGACTCGCACGCCCCTCTTCCCCACGGTGGTTCCGAGCGCAACACCTGAACCAGTTGTGCGGACATTACGGGTTGGCGGGTCGGCGCAGGTGGCGAATACCGAAGGTCGTACACTCCGTGGACGCGCCGCGCCGGGTTTGAAGGCGCCAGTGCGTGTCGCCTTCGCAGAAGGCGAACAGGTGCGTATCCTGGAAGGACCAGTGACTGCCGACGGGTATGTGTGGTGGCGGGTCGAAGGTTGGAATGGCACAGGATGGGCGGCGCAGCAATCGCTTGAGGGCGTCGTCTGGCTTGTTCCAGTCGAATAGGTGGTCGTGCAGAGGATTTGTGTATCAAAGTCGCAACGTGTGTCCGGTGCATGTTTACTTCCAACTTCGGTCAAAACGTCGTATAATCGGTAGTGGCGCTGATGTTGATTGGAGGTTTCCTATGAACTGGGTAGTTGTCACCTTCATGTTCCTGCTCGTGCTGGTTCCGTTCCTGCCGCTGGCATGGTCGCTGGCGTATACCTGGGTCACGGCGCCTGAGACGAAATCTTCTGAAGAGTAGGTGCCCGGTCGGTCTGGAAGTATCCGGGTGGATGCCAGCGACGCTTGAGATGTTGGGTTTAGTTGAGCCCATTCCCTTGATCCATGAGGGAAAGTAAGAGGGTTTCTTTCCCGTTTCGTAGTGCGCAGCAGCCCGTGTTAGGGGCTGCATTTTTGTTGCCGATGATACTTATGCAAAACATGTGCAAGGTATTGACAAAAAATCGAGGGTGGAGTATGATAGTTGGCAAGTTTACTGAACAGTCAAGCAGAAGAAGGGGTTTATGAACTTGCGGTCGCCCAGACTCTTTTTGTTCCTAACCGTCTTGATCGACCTGCTCGGTATTGGCATCGTGTTGCCGCTGATGCCGTACTATCTCAAGATCGTTGAGCAGTCGAGCATTCCATGGCTAGCAGCCAATCGCGCGATCATCGTCGGCGCATTGATGGCATCGTTTGCGCTGATGCAGTTTCTCTTCACACCAGTGCTTGGCGCTCTGTCCGACCGGTATGGGCGGCGACCGATTCTGCTCATTAGCGTCCTGGGCAGTGGGCTATCGTATGTGCTGTTCGGGCTTGCCGAATACCTGTCGTTTCTTGGGGTCGAAACGGTTTTGGCAATCCTATTTATCGGTCGTATGCTGAGCGGAGTCACCGGTGCAAGCATTTCGACCGCGCAGGCATATATTGCCGACACGACAACCCCCGAAGAGCGCACGAAGGGCATGGGCATGATCGGTGCAGCATTCGGTCTGGGTTTCATGCTTGGTCCGGCGCTCGGCGGATTGTTGAGCACTATCAGCCTGGAGGCGCCAGCGTTCTTTGCTGCAGGTCTTGCGTTCGCGAATGTAATCTTCGGTTACTTCAAGTTGCCGGAGTCGCTACCGCCCGAGCGGCGCATGGTCACGCCAATACGTGAGATGAATCCGGTATCGCGTCTGAGTGTGCTGTTGCAGCGATCCAGTATTCGCCCGCTGCTGGTTGGTCTCTTCCTGCTCAATATGGCATTTTCCGGCTTGCAGAGCAACTTTGCAGTATTCAGTGATGTGCGTTTCGGCTTTGGTCCGCTCGATAATGCGCTGATCTTTACGCTGGTCGGGTTGCTGGCAGTGGTGATGCAGGGTTTTCTGATCCGCCGTTTAGTGCTTGCCTTTGGTGAGACGCGGCTGGCAATCGCTGGCATGACGATGATGGCATGTGCATTCATTGCGGTCGCTCTGGTGCCAGAGGCATGGATGCTCTTCCCGGCGGTTGGCGCCATCGCTATTGGTGATGGAATGGCAACACCAGCGTTGACCGGTCTGATCTCGCGGCGGGTAGACGCGCACGAGCAGGGAGCGACGCTTGGCGGCGCCCAGGGGCTGATCAGCCTGACGCGGATCGCTGCGCCGATCCTAGCAGGCACAGCGTTTGACCTGATCAGTATGAGTGCGCCGTATTATCTGGGCGGTGCACTGATTGCCATGGCCGTCGCAGTTGTCGGTTCAGCGTTGTTGCCAGCATTGCGGAGCGGCGTTGGTCATGATCAGCCACAGGGTGCAGTGATGATCGGAAGTGCGAAAGCAGAATAAGCGGCTGAACACTGCTCTTTATAGGGGTGCGCGCATAAGAGCGTTGCACCCCGATTTTGTTCCCCGCAAATGCCAGGCAGACTGGAAAACACGCAAGATCCATTCGTGTCTCTGCAGCGTACATCGGTATGTATGACGAGGTGACATCACACTTGCTCACAATGCAGGAGCTGCATGCGCGCTGTTATTCTGGCAGGTCGAGGACAGGCGGAACCCCGAACGGGCGCGACGCTCATTCGTCTGGCGGCGCATTGCCGTAAGGCCGGTATTGCCTCTATTGTTGCTGCTGGATTTCTCCAGCACCAGCGCCCTTTCCTTAGTGAAGTGCTCGAACAATGCATTGCCCGAGGCGCCCGAGAGGCAGTCATCGTACCATATACATTGTCACTGGCGAAGGAGGACTGGGTGGATCTGGAACGCACGGTGCAACGCGCGCGCCAGACTTACCCGCACCTCGCGCTGCGTGTGGCTGAGGCGCTTGGGCATCACCGCGCGTTGATAGAGGTGCTCATCCAGCGCGTGATCGAAGCCGATTATGTGGCTGCGCATCATATGCATCACGGTCGCATCGCCTGGCCCGGATGGCATAAGCAGCGTGCCATTGGATTGCTGATCGTCGGAAAAAGGCTGCCCGACATCCCTGCGCCTCTGGAAGAAGCGATAACCACGTGCTGCCCAACTGCAACGCGGTATACTGCTGTGCGCTTTTACGCTGCCGATCAAGACAGAGAAACCCTAGAATCATCTCTCGAGGCGTTGATTGAGCAGGGTTGCCACGCAATCATTGTTGCGCCATACGCTCTGGAGCAATGTGGGATGATGGTACCTTTCATCGAGCGCGCTATCGCCTGCGTATCTGCCAAATATCCTGAGGTGACCATTATTCAGGCAGAACCTCTAGCGTATGATCGCCGGTTAATTACAGCGATTGCCGACCGGGTGCGTGCTGCGCTCGATGTGTCGTAGGCCGCTAGCACCATTTTCCGGTCAGGATTGTTCATCCACCGGCATTTCGGCCTGACGGAGCGCGTGTTCCAACAATTTGCGCAACTGTGCCAGATGTTGCTGTTTGCGCGGTTCTCGCAACGCGCGCGCCGTCGCTGTCCAGTAGCGGTGGTTCTCTATGAACGCTACCTGCGTCATGTACCACTGGACATCGCTCATCGGTCCGTCGAACGCTTCGTTTTCGGCGCGCAACTTTTCGCTCTGCTTCCAGAAATGCTCACTGCCAAGCGTATCAAGGTCAGCATCTGCCAGAATCTGTTCCGTCAGCGTCTTCGGCGACTGAGGAATGCGCGTTGCCATAATCATCCGACAGATTTTGTCGATCTGTGCTGGCGTGTAGCCAAATTGAGGTAGAACCCGGGCAGCAATCTCTGCACCTGCCTGTTCATGCTCTTCGCGGCGCACGACGAATCCTAGGTCATGAAAATATGCAGCCGTGCGCAGGAGCAACAGGTCTTCGCCGTTGACCCCCTCGGCAAGTGCCAGGCGCTCGACGGTCGGCACGACATCATCGCGCGTGTGATGCACTGAGTGATATGTTACAGTTTCTGGCAATTCATGTGTCAGTCGCATGAGGGCGTATGTTCGCGCACCCTCGAAATCCGGTTCAGTCATGATTATCTTTCCTCAGGCGTAGATTCCTGAACGGGGAAAGATCATTCAACGCCTTTGTTGTATCGGCAAACGATCTCACCCAATGCCTGTATGTCATTATATGCTACCTGACAAGCTTGTGCATAGGGCAATATGTAGTATCTTGTGCGATCAGGCGATTGAATGGCGCATTGCCGCAAGTGCTTGACGCGCCCCTGCACTGAAGAATTGCGCATCGCTGCCGCTCATTATCAGGGTCATACCACGCTCTCGCCATATAGCCGCCTGCTGCGGGTCACTGCTGTGGATGCCGCATGCGATGCCAGCACGCTGCGCGGCACCCAGCACCCGCGCGATTGCCGACTCAACTTCCGGCGCGGTGACGCTCTCCGCCCCCAGTGAGATCGTGAGGTCAAACGGTCCGATCAGCCCGGCATCGACGCCCGGCACGGCAAACAGATCGTCGATGCGCTGCACGGCAGCTTCCCGTTCGATCTGGAGAATGATGAGCGTATGCTCATTCATGTGACGCACCAGATCGCATGGCGCGACGCCACGGTAGTCGGTGTGACCGCGACCAGCAGCTGCTCCACGTACACCCTCTGGTGGGTACTTTGCGTATCTGACCAGCGTCTGCGCCTGTTCGACAGTCTCAACGCGCGGCAGCATGACTCCCATCGCACCGGCATCAAGGGTGCGCGCTACCAGATCGTATGCCAAGTCGGGAATCCGCACCAGCGGCGTGAGACCAGTCAGGCGCGCCACCCTGATCATTTCGGCAACAGCGCCGAGATCGTAGACGCCGTGCTCCATATCGATAAACACGAAGTCGTACCCGGCGTGCGCCAGCATCATGACATATGCCGTGGAAGCACTCTCGACGAGCATGGTTCCGTATACTGGCTGGCCAGCTTTGAGCGCCTGTTTCACGCGGTTGATCGGCAGCATTTGGTTTCTCCTTTCGTTTGCATTCTACCGCGCTTTGGCATAGGATACGCACCGGACAGCGGGAAAATTAACAGGCGCCGGGGCAGATCAAAGATGTGCCGTAATCGACCGCTGCAGGGAGGGATGTTGCACTGTAACGTCGCTCCCTGCTGCCAGTGCGACTGGCGCGAACGAACGTCGAAGAAGCATCGTCTCTCACAGGTCTGGCATTGTATCAACCCGAAAACATCCACGAGAAGCGATAATGTGGGGAGAGGAGGTTCACCATCGTATGCAGGCATCATTTAGCGGCACGTTGACTGAACGTGACTGGAAGCGGCATATCAGCCATCCTTTCGAGGTTCCATCCGGTGCGACCCGGCTGTTCATTCGATTGCGCTTCGAGCCGCCAGCGTTCGATGGTATCAACACCATGCTGTGTCTCTCACTCTTCGATCCAGCCGGTTTCCGGGGCGCCGGGCATCGTGGCGGCGCGCAGCATGATGTGGTCATCGATGCGTTGCACGCAACGCCAGGCTACATGCCCGGTTCGCTTCAGGCTGGTCAGTGGGATGCAGTCATCGATACCCACATGGTTGCTCCCGGCGCCCCCTGTCACTACACACTCGACATTTCGACGACCGATGAGCCGGTTGCACCGGTTGCACCACCTACACCGACGCCGGTCACCCACCTGACGAAGACTCCCGGACGCGGCTGGTATCGCGGCGATCTGCATGCCCACACCATTCATTCGGACGGCAAATGGGATATACCAGCGCTGCTCGAAGCAGCGCGCGCCCGTCACCTGGATTTTGTGGCGCTGACCGACCACAACACCATCGCGCAACTGCACAACCTCGACGCACTGACAACCGATGATCTCCTGGTGATGGGGGGTATGGAGTTGACGACATTCTGGGGACATGCGTTGAGCCTGGGGACGCGCCGCTGGATCGACTGGCGCGTCCGCACTGGTGAGCGCAGTATGCCGCAGATCGCTGCCGAAATTGAAAAAGAGGGCGGGTTATTCGTCATTGCACATCCGCTTGCGCCCGGCGACCCCCCCTGCACTGGCTGTGACTGGCGCTATGTCGATATGATGCCGGGAACGGCGCGCGCCGTCGAGGTGTGGAATGGATTGTGGAACGGCGACAGCAACAACGAAGCAGCGCTGGCGTTGTGGTATGAATGGCTGAACTGGGGCTTGCGGATTACCGCAACCGCCGGAACCGATGCGCATGGTCCTGCACCAGCCGAGGCGCGCCCTGGATTCAATGTTGTCTATGCAACCCGACGTGACGAAGGAGCGATTCTGCGCGCTATCGCTCATGGCCGACTCTATCTCAGCAGTGGTCCGGCGCTTGAACTGACTGGCACCAGCGGCACGACGACCGGTATGATGGGGGATATACTTCCCAGGGGTGCGGCAACTATTCAGGCGCGCTGGCGTGATGTTCCTCCTGGCGCGCGGTTGCGCCTGATTGCCAATGGCGCACAGATCGACGAGGATATCGCCACGCCAGGCGGGGAACGCTCATGGATGCTGAACGGGAGCGAAGCGCAATGGTGCGTTGCGGAAATTCGCGCAGCAGACGGCGAATTGCTGGCAGTGACGAATCCGATCTACTTTGAGCCGGGAGAGTAATCAGGACGCCCACACTCCCCTTCTCCCCTTGCGTCGCACGCGGAGATGTAAGATGCGATGGTTTCAGGCATCAGGATGCCCACACTCCCCCCTTCTCCCCTTGTGGGAGAAGGGGGTTGGGAGGATGATGGGCAAAGGTGCATGGGGAAATCGTGTCGGCAGGCTGACGCCTGCAAATAGCGGAGTGCACAGCGTTATCGATGCCTGGCATCCTGTTCGCGACGGTATGATTCGTCGAGCACTTCGACGACGTGCATAACTCTAGCGTTTAGGCCCACCTTGCGCACCCCGGCGATCAACTGTAAATGGCAACCGGTATTACTCGTGACCACCAGCGTCGCGCCAGTTGCTGCGACATCCTTCATCTTCGCATCGAGCACCTGATCGGCAATATCTGGTTGCATAATATTGTAGACGCCAGCACTGCCGCAGCAGCGATCAGGCTGGCGTAGTTCGACCAGTTCCAGCCCCGGAATGGCACGCAGCAGGTCGCGCGGCTGGCGCGATACTCGCTGACCATGGCGCAGGTGGCATGAGTCAACATAGGTTGCGCGTATGCGCATTTCACCACGCGGCGGACGGTGGAGATGGTCGGCGAGGAACTCGTTCACATCTCGCACCAGCGACGCAAATCGCTTTGCGCGTTCTGCGTAGAGCGGATCGTCTGACAGCAGGTGCGGATACTCCTTCAATGCCAGACCACATCCGCCAGCATTGACAACAATCGCCATTACATCTTCCGCCAGGAACGCATCGATATTGCGCCGCGCCAGTGCGCGCGCAGCGTCGCGTTCGCCGATGTGCACATGCGCTGCACCGCAGCATGTCTGCTGCATTGGCGTGATCACCTCGAACCCATTGCGCCGCAGCACCCGTCGTGTCGCCTGATTGACCGGCGCCAGAAACGCTTCCTGCACGCACCCGATGACGAACGCCACCCGTCCGCGCTGTTCGCCGACCGGTGGAGCAGGCGTGCTGTAATCCGTATAACGCGGCGTTAATGGCGGGATGATCGCTTCCATTGCGCGAAGATGGGGCGGAAGCACATTCAGGCGGCGAACGAGACCCTGGAGACCGGTCTTTTGATAGAGCCACAGCGCCGACGCCATCAGTTTCAACCGCCTGCGATGCGGCATCAACTGGTGCAGACCAATCCAGCGGAGCGCTCGTTCTACGGGAGACAGATCACGGTGATGCTCGACGAGTTCTCGCGCCGGTTCAAACAGCGCGCCATACTGCACGCCGGAGGGACAGGCTGTTTCGCAGGCGCGGCACGCCAGGCAGCGGGTGATGTGGGTGGCAAATGCGCCATTGATCCGATCTTCCCCGATCTTTCCTTCATGAACTGCCCGCATAAGCGCAATGCGCCCGCGAGGAGAGTCCATTTCCGTTCCGAATACATCATACGTTGGGCAGGCTTGCAGGCAAAGACCGCAGTGGATGCACTGGTCCAGTTTTTTGCGGTATTCCTCGCTGCGCAACAGTTCGATGATCTGGCTCATAACGCTCCTGGGTGATCGTTACAGGTCAGGCGAGCACGCACCGACACACCAGCGTCGCAGTGCGCGCTGCCAGCGTGTTCTTTAACATACACACGCACGTTCAGGCATAATACAGACTGCCCCTGTTCTTGTAAAACCGGGGGATTCGATCAGGCTGTGGTTTCTGGAATGGTGTATCGATGCTTCTCACCATTGTACTACGAATCGGTCAAGGCATGATAAGATAGCAGCGTGTATTTCTCCGAGGTTATGCCATGAACGATGATCAACCCGACTGGTGTTTGCAGACCAAACTGGTGCATGCAGGCGAACGCGCGCCAGCGCCCGGATCGACGCCGACTGCTACTCCCATCTACACGAGCGCAACATATCTGCACCCCGATCTGGCAGCGCTCGATACAGCGCTTGAAAGCGGCAGCGGGTATGTGTACACCCGTTATGGAAACCCCACGGTAGCTGCCCTGGAAGAGGCGATGACGGTCGTTGAGCGTGGCGCGGGCGCGACAGCGTTTGCTTCCGGGATGGCGGCGCTGTATGCGGCGTTGCTGGCGGCAGGCACGCCGCGTGGTGCAACCGCGCCCGCGCCGCGCGCTATTCTGGCGGCGCGCGATATGTATGGCGCGACAACCCTGCTGTTGCAGGAGTTTTTCGCCGCGCGCGGAACGCGGATTGCCACGTGTGATATGTGCGATCTGGACGCGGTCGATGCGGCGCTGGAAGCGCACCGTCCTGATGTGCTGCTGGTTGAGCAACTCTCCAACCCGCTCTTGCGCGTGATCGACATTCGGGCGCTGGCGCAGCGTGCACGGGCGGCAGGCGCTCGACTGGCAGTGGATAGCACTATTGTGACGCCGGTGTTGCAGCAACCACTGACACTCGGCGCCGATCTGGTCATTCACAGCGCGACGAAATATCTCGGCGGACACGGCGATGTCGCTGGCGGCGTGGTCGTGGCGCGCACCGGTCTGATCCGCGATACGTTACGGCGCCAGGCGCGATTGCTGGGCGCATCGCTGGGACCGTTCGAGGCATACCAGATTCTGCGCGGCTTGAAGACGCTGGCGCTGCGTGTGCGCCAGCAGTGTCGTTCCGCTGCTGAGATTGCAACCTGGTTAACCACCCACCCGGCGGTTGCAACCGTGCACTATCCGGGTCTTGCCAGCCATCCGCAGCATACGCTGGCAACCGAAATGTTTGGAGGGTTGTTTGGCGCGCTTGTCACGTTTGAGTTGCGCGCAGCCAGCCGTGAGGCGCTGCATCGTTTCTTCGATGCACTGCGTCTCATTTTGCCTGCCACGACTCTCGGAGATGTCTACACCCTTGCCAGCGCGCCGTCCATCGCGTCGCACCGCGAACTGACGCCGGAACAGCGCGCCGAGCGCGGTATCAGCGATAGCATGGTTCGTCTCTCGGTGGGAATCGAGGAGACTGCTGACATCATTGCCGATCTGCGTCACGCGCTCGACCGCCTGATCGACGGAGAGACTCCATATCCGTGGGTTTGATGAAGATTGGAGAATAACAGCATTTCTCAGAGGGTGATCAGAAACCCGGACTTGAGGTATCATGATAGCAACCATGCCGTTCTGATGAGGAGTAATCTGTTATGCCGCAACGTGAGCTTCGATCCTATCCAACGAAGTATGCGACCGATCTGACCGATGCGCAATGGGCCGCCATCGCGCCGCTAGTCGTCACCTCGTCGCCAAAAGGCGGGCGTCCGACCGAAATCGATCGCCGGGCGATCGTCAACGCGCTGCTCTACAAGGAGCGTGATCAAAAACTAACATTTCGGATAGAGCCGATTCAGAAGCATTGCGATAGAACTAAGATAAAGAAAGGCTTCGCTTGATTCTGGATTGCGGTTGTATTCCTTACTCGCCAAACGATTGCGTCTCGCCCACGCAATTGAGCGTTCCACCACCCATCGCTTCGGGATGACGGCACATCCCTTTTGCCCAGGCGGTTTTTCAATTATATTCAGGCTTATCGCAGTATTTTTTTAGCGATTCATCTAACCCTTTTTTACCCCTCATCCACCCGAATCTCTTGCATTCGCGGAAATGAGTGATGATGTGCGGCGAGAAGCCATTCTGCACCCTCGGTATCTGAAATGTCCGCCGGATGGACGAGCACGAGCGACAGAAACCCCTTTGTATCAACCCAAAATTGCCGTTTGCGCCCATTGACCTTTTTTCCCCGTCATAGCCGCGCTCTCCGCCTACTTCGGTCGTTGTGACAGATTGGGAGTCCAGGACGCTGATAGACGGCTCTGGATCGCGATTTAGCGTTGTCGCGCCAGTTTCCGCAGCGTATCATTGATTTTGATGAAGGTTTATCACGATTCCATTTGTCGAAATAGTATCGAACCGAACTCATCGGCGGCGCAGCGCATATCGACCAGATAAATGAACAAATCGGTGAGCGCCAGCGATTTTGCCCGAACCTGCTGCACATCGGCTTCGAGCAGCAGATCGACGCCGGATTCGAGCGCTGCCACGCTCAGGATCGGCGGTGTGCCGCACAGGTAGCGACCAATCCCCGGCGCTAGCTCATAGATCGATGTAAACGCAAACGGGTTGGCATGACCCATCCATCCCGAAAGCGGTTGCCACCGGCGCGCAACGAACAGGTAGGCAGGCGCCCAGGACCTCCGTTGAGATATTTGTAGCCGCACCCGACCGCAAAATCGACGCCAGCGCCGTTCAGATCCATCGGGATCGCCCCTGCAGAATGCGCCAGATCCCACAGCGTGAGCGCACCATAGGCATGCGCCCGCTGCGTCAGGGCAGGCAGATCGAACATACGCCCCGTCTTATAGTTGACGTGCGTCAACATCAACACCGCAATCCGATCGTTCAGATATTCCGCGATCCTTTCACCATCCACCATCCGCAGTTCATACCCTCCGCCGAGATGCTGGATCAATCCCTGTGCAATGTAGAGAAGAGATCGGTCGGGAAATTATCGCGCGTCGAGAGGATCACCCGGCAACCAGGATTCAGGGTAAGTGCGGCTGCCAGCGTCTTGAAAAGATTGATCGACGTTGAGTCGGTGCAGATCACTTCGTCCGGCCGCGCTCCGATCAGGCAGGCAATCTTCGCGCCAATCCGCGCTGGCGCGTTGATCCAGTCGCATGCCGTCCATCCCTTGATCTGCATGCCGCCCCTTTCTTCGTGCAGCGTCCGATGCATTCGCTCGACGGTTCGTTTTGGCAGTTGACCAAGGAAGTTGCTGTCCAGATAGATCAGGTTGTCAGGAACATGGAAGTAATCGCGGGAGTGCGCCAGCGGATCGGCGGCGTCGCGCGCCACGAGCGCAGCACGAGAGATGGTGGGCTTTGCGACATAATGATACTCTCCTATCCAGATGCGGGCGCCGGTCGCGAGATGGTGGCAGCCTCACCGACTTGTGTTTGCGTTGCGGCAGAGCGCTCATACGGGGCGAGTCGCGGATTCTTCGGGCGCAAAGCGTGGGCGGCATTATAGTACGAGCGAGGTTGAGCAATGCAAACGTTGTGTCGGTCTATTTTCACTGTTTTATCTTGACAAATCGATTTTATTAGGATATGCTAACCAACGTCATGCGATGGATCGATTTTCTGCATTATGTCCTGCCAAACCGCTTTAGGTGGTGGCGTAAGGTGCAGTATTGGGCGTCGCATTGGTGAAGCAAAAGGTCTGTCCAGAACAGGAAACCATGATGAACCACGTGTCTCGCCTTCTGGTTGCCAGTTTCCTCGCGCTTGCAATAGTCGCCTGCGGGCAGGCGACGATGCCAGCGGCGACGCCCGATACCGCAGAAACTTCCGACCTCAGCGGTATAAAGACCTATCTGATCGAACAATGCCGTGCACTCACCGAGGCAGCAACAGAACTCCAGGTCGCGTCTGATCGCTACTATGCCATTGCCAGTGAAGTCGGATTCGATTACGCAGTACTGTGGAGTACGCGCAAAGACGCAGCAATTGCCGCGCTCGACGACGCTCGCGCCACCTGGATGAAAGCCAGTGCGCTGTACGAAAAGATGGAAGGTATTGTCGCCAGAACTTCCAGCCTGTCACAGTTCGATGTTGATCTCGATGCGGGCGCAGCAGGCGTTGATGATCCAGAGAATGCCGTATCGTTCGACCTGAAGTTGCCGGACGGTCGTGTGCTGCCCAAACCCGGCAATCTCTTCGGTGTCACAGAGAGTGCGCTGTGGGGAACCGAACCGGCGTATGGCACAGATGTCGCTGCTGACTGGAATGGCGATGGCATGATCGCCTTCGGTGAAACGCTGCCGGATGCCAGCGTTTTGAAGGGGAGCGTCGATATGCTAGCTCAGATGGCGAACGATCTTCAGGCGGCTGCTCAAGCGTGGACACCGACCGAGTCGGATGCGTTTACCGCGCTGGTGGTCATGGTGCCGACGATGAGCGAATATTTCGCGTCCTGGCGCGACTCGCGTTTCGTTCTGGGGGATGCTTCAACGCAACGAGACTTCAACGTCATTTCGCGTCTGGCTGACATCCGGGACATCCTCGGCGGATTAGAGGTCGTCTACGCGCAGGTTCGTCTGCGAGTCGAAACGGTCGATGCTGATCAGGCAAATCAGATCGTAGAAGGACTGCGCGATCTCAGAGCGTTCTTTGCCGACATCTACGCGCAGGAGCAGGGCGGCAAGCGCTTTACTCCCGAAGAAGCTGATCTGCTTGGTGCAGAAGCTCAGAATCGGGCGACTGCGATCACCGGTTAGATCAGTCAGGTTGCCGGTGTGCTCGGCATCCGTATTGTCGAGTAACAGCAAGGTGAACTGTTCGCAACATCGCGAGCGTCGAACCCGAATAATGCAGTAATTCGAGGGAGTAATGCGTCGGTTATCTTTCTGGACAGTACTCTTTGCCCTTCTCATGTTGCTGACGGCGCGTGTAGCGCAGGCGCAACAGTCGCCATCGCCCGGACAGGCAGCGGAAGCCATTCGTACCACGCTGGTTCAGATTCTGTTGCATATGCGCGACGATCCGGCGGGCGCGCGCGTGCGCCTTGACACAACTCGTACACGTTACACGACGACGCTGGCGCCAGAATCGCCGCATACGCTGCGCAATCCGATGCGCACGCGCGCGCTGGCTTCTCTCTTGCCGATCAGGTGCTTGTTGAAGGAGATGAGGCAGCATTTGCCGCTGCTCGCGCGCAGATATGGACGGCGATCCTTACTAGCGGATACCAGGTTGTGATCGGTTCACTCCAGGCAGGGGAGGTAGAGCAGGCGCAACAATGGTTGCTCAGGGTGCGTTGATAGCAATGGCGCGCTTGGTGAGATGCTTGAGGCGATTGTGTCGCTCATCGCGGTTGCTGTGCTCTTGTTGATCACCAACTGGTTCTTTCACGATGTGTACTGGAAAGACTGGATGGCTGCGTTTCATCAGCGGAAAAAGTGCATCCTCGGCAAGCATGCCGGTCAGTGGCTCGGACTATCACGCTTGGTTTCGCCAGTATCTACCAGGAAGGATTTGAGACGGTGCTCTTCCTTCAGGCGTTGACGCTCGAAGGTGACGCAATGGTTATGCTCGTCGGCGTTGCGCTGGGTCTGTCGGGAACATAGTCGGACTGGCGGTGTTCGTGATGCAGGCGAAACTGCCGCACAAGAAGATGCTAATCGTGACCGGTATTCTGATCGGCGCCGTGCTGCTTCAGATGGTGGGGAAAACGGTCAATATGTTGCAAGTCATCGGTTAGTTGCCGCTCCACCCGATTCGCTGGCTGGAGTTGCCGTACTGGACAGGATTCTGGTTCGGGTTGTATCCGACATGGGAAGGGATGGGGTTACAGGCTGCGGCAGCTATCTTCGTCATCGGCAGTTACTATCTGGCGGAATACATGCAACGACGGCAGCGTCGAATCGCGCTGGCATCGGAGATGGCGCCACGCGGTTGAAATTGTGGGGCAGGGATGATGATCGCAGGCGTGTTTGATGATCCGGGTGCGGGGATCGACTGGATCGCCCTGATCCAGATTGCGCTGGCATTCGCTCTGCTATCAGTCTGCTGCTGGTTGATCGGGGTAACCTTGCAGATGCGATGGCAGAACCGCCGCAGGCAGCGTCGCGCTGCAACCGATACCACCCTTCCTGCCTCGGCTCGACCGCCTGCTGCCGCCGGTCATCGACAACGCTGCCCGTTGACCGACATCGATCCGCTCGACGCATCTCGCCCGTCTGATCCTGCCCGGCATCGCTCGATCTCTGGGGATCTCTCGTAGGAGGATACTGCATATGATCAGGGTTACACCGCGCAATCGGCGCCTCATAGCGCTTGTCGATCAATTGCTCGATGAGGAACTCTCCCGGCTCTCCGTTGATTCTCAGAACGACGGTGTCTCACTGTCGCCTTCCGCGCGCGCTGCGGTTATTGAGATTGTGACCCGTACCATCGAACGTGTCGCACGAGAAAAGATGACAGCACACCTTTGCAAGCGCGCCAGCGCATCCTGACGATGCGCCGTGTCTTTCGCGCCTACCAGGATCACTTGATGGCAATCTCGCTGGTAGCGGTTAAACCGGAGGTCGTATGAATGCCACAACGTTTCTTGATCTGGCGGAGCAGGTTACTATTCCTGAAGACGGTACGATCAGTCGTACACTCTATCAGGACAGCGGGTTGAAGGTGGTGGTGTTCGGCTTTGCAGCCGGACAGGAATTGCCGGAGCATACGTCATCCTCGTCGGCTATCATGTATTTCATCCAGGGCGAAGCGCAGGTGACGCTGGGAACCGATATGATCGATGCGCGTCCCAATACCTAGGTTCATATGCCAGCGCACCTGCCCCACAGTATTTATGCGAAGACGCCGGTTGTTATGCTGCCGCTCCTGTTGAAAGGCTCCCAATGATGCCATCTGGCACATTGCGGCTTGTCTCTGCATAGTGCGGAAAGGCTCGTCTGGTGCTGTATCTGACTATTCTCACACTGCACAACCTGATGCGATGGGTGGTTTTGCTGGCAGGGTTGTGGGCGTTATATCGCGCCTACCATGGCTGGATTGGCACCCGTCCATGGACTTCGGATGACCAACGTGCCGGACGCTGGTTCGCACTGGCGCTCTCGCTCCAGTTGTTGATCGGCGGCGTCTTTTATTGTCTGCCAGAGTCTGTTGCCTGGCTGGCATGGACGAATCCGGAGACTGTCACGCGCGAGCCTTCACTCCGCTTTTTTGTGGTAGAGCACACAGTACAGATGTTCGTCGCCCTCAGCCTGGCGCACGCAGGAAGTGCACTCGCGCAGAAGGGACGCAATGACATTCAGCGTCATCGACGGGCAGCGCTCTTGTTCTCGGTCAGTCTTCTCATCACCTTTGTCGCTATCCCCTGGCCCTGGTCGCCATACGAACGTCCACTCGTGCGGTTGGGATGGGGATAATTATGGAGGGTGTGTATGGCAGAAGCAACGACTGGTCCGGTTCGTCTTCGCCCCATCGCCCTGCCCGTCGAGCATGGCGGATGGGGGTTTCTTGGCGCGCCTATCGTACTTGGTCTGTGGGTTGCGCCGTCGGTCTCCGGAGTCTGGCTTGGTCTGGCGGCGCTGGGCGCTTTTCTCACGCGTCAACCCTTGAAACTTGCGCTTGGTGATCGACAGCGCGGCAGGCGGTATCCGCGTACCGTGTGGGCGGAGCGGTTCGTTGCGCTGTATAGTGCTGGCGCTCTGATAGCGTTGCTGACCGCCTGGTCAACAACGGTGCATCCGTTCTGGTTGCCGCTCCTGCTGGCAGTTCCACTCGCAGTTGTGCAGTTACGCTATGATCTGCTCAAGCAGAGTCGATCATTGCTGGCAGAAATATGTGGCGCCAATGCGCTTGGTGCGCTTGCGCCCGCAATAGCGTTGTGCGGTGGATGGCGGATGACGCCAGCGTTTTTGCTCTGGCTTTTGCTGGCGCTCAAAGCCACAAGCGCTATCATCTACGTGCGCGCCCGGATTCGTCTAGCGCGTGGTGTACCTGCCGGTCGCGCACCGGTCTATCTGACTCATGCTGTGGCGCTGGCGCTTGTTGTCGGGTTGGCCGTGATTGACCTCGTTCCCTGGCTGGCGGGCGCTGCATTTGGTGTATTGCTGCTGCGTGCTGTGCTTGGGTTGCTTCCGCGTAGTCTGGCGACGCCAACGCCAATCGTGGGGGTGCAGGAGCTCGGTATGAGTCTTCTGACCGTCTCAGGCATTGCGGTAGGTTTCCAGATGGGTTGGTAGGCCGCGGTCACCTTACCCCTGGAAGAAGCGTTCGACCGGCACGGGCAGGGTGACCGCTGACGACGGCAGGCGCGCCTGCCTGCGAAAGACGCCGTGTGAACGATACCCACCCTGATTGAGCGTCAGGAGTTCCACCGTCTGCGCGCCGGGATCGACGATCCAGTACTCACCCACGCCTGCCCGCGCATAAGCGTCCTGCTTTTCGCGTCGGTCGTACCCCGCCGTGCCGGGGGAAAGGATTTCGACGACCAGGTCGGGCGCGCCGATGATGCGACTGGGGGTGATGCGATCGAGATTGGCGCTGAGAACGACCACAATATCCGGTTGCACGACCGTATCCGGCGCCAGTTCAACATCGACCGGCGCTGCGAAGACTCGTCCCAACCCCGCAAACTCAACGTGAGTTACGAGAAATGTCACCAGTCGAGCGCTGACACTTTGATGCCCGGTACCGGGGGCTGGCGTCATATAGAGCACTCCTGCGATGATTTCGTACCGGTTCCCATCGTCGGGGAGCGCCGCATAGTCGGCATATGTCCAGCGTCCCTGGGGCGGACCGACGAGGGGGGCGGCAGCCGTGACAACCGGCAGGACGTCGAGCGGAGCGGACGTCGTCATAGCGCTCTCCTTTCGCCTAGTGCTTAGGACATTGTAGCACACGCGCACGTGTCCGTCCGGGAGGGTAGAGTTCTTTGGAGAAATCAATGGATCAGCAGTGCTGGCGTCTTATCGACCATACCCGGACATACTGATGCCAAGCAGGGTTGCGGCTGTTGCAAAACGCTCTGTCCAGATGCGCGCGCGCTGATCACCTGCACGTGCACGCGCTGCCAGTTCGGCGTAATGGGTTGCACGGATAGCGAAGACATCATTCTGGGCACGCCACAGATCTATTGCGAAGGGCAGCGCGCGCACCAACCGTGCCAGATTCAACAGGCGGTCGAGCAATGCAGACGACTCCGGGTCGGTCAGGAGACGCGCAGTTACCTGTTCGATGGAGCGGCGCAGTTCGCCGATCAGCGGTTCACGTGCCAGTGATACCCCAGCGCGATGTGCCGAGTCGATCAACGACCGCGCCCGCTCGAAGTCGGGAGGGTCTGCCGTGAGCGCCCGATAGATTGCCATGCTCATAGCATACTCCGCTGCTGTAGCCACCTCAGGCGGCAGCGGGATACCCTGGTTGGTCAAGAACGAAATCAGCGGCGTATGGCGGTCGTAGAGCCGCTGGTAGGCAGCAGCAGTCTCTTCAAGAGCGGGCGCCAGGATCGCCCGAACAATAGCCCGCTGTTCATCATAGAAGACCGACTTGAGTGAGTAGTCAAGGCGCCCGAAATGTCGTGTTAATGTCTGCACGACCTCAGCGAGATCGGCACGTTCGAATGCTGGCGAAATAGTGTGCAGCAGATCGGCGTAACTCTCAGCACCATCCTCGGCGCGTACAGCGCCGATCAGGTTCTGGTCGCCGAGATGCAGCACGCCATAACGCAGTTCCGCCGATTCGAGCGTAATCGTTGATGTGACTCGCGCCACTCCCAGCGCCAGTTTTGCATGCCCGGCTTCCATCACCCGGTGGCGTCGCTGCTCGACAGTATAGCAGTAGACCCGCTGTGGATCGGTCTGAATGTTGAACAGCGACGTCGCGGCGTAGTGCGCTGCCACCTGGCGCAGGTCGACCACGTGAGGTAGAACCAGTTGTTCGTAAACGCCGCGACCATTGACAAACTGTGGTATGTTACTGGGCGCTTCTGCAAGCCGCCGCAAGAACTCTGGTTCCAGATCGTCGCCGTCGAGCGCACGTGCAAGCTGAATTGCGCGTGCGGCGTATTGCAGCACCTGTACCGTTTCGATCCCCGATAGTTCGGCAAAGAACCAGCCGCAACTGGTGTACATCAGCATTGCCTGGCGCTGGATCTCAAGCAGATGCAACACTTCAATCCGTTCTTCAGTGTTCAGTTCACGGGTCGCATGCTCGGCGAGAAAAGCGTTAACCGATTCAGGCGATCGGTCGAGCACAACACGGATGTAGTCGTCGCGTGCCGTCCATGGATCGAGCAGCAATCGCTCGGCGGCAGTCTCGAACCGCGCTGCAAGCGTATCGCGCAACCAGTCGAGCGCGGCACGAAGTGGCGCGCGCCACGTTTGCTTCCATCCCTCGCGCCCACCAGTGCTGCAGCCACAGTCACTTCGCCAGCGCTCAATCCCGTGGAAGCAACTCCATGAGGTGCGTTCAGCAATCTGCACCTCGTGCGTTGGCGGATGAAGAGCCAGGAACGCAGAATAGTTTGTCAGACGAGCCAGGCGCTCGCGTTCGATATAGTGGAGTGCATATGCCAGCGCCATATCACCGCGAGGATGGTGATGTCCATAGGTCTCACCATCGGTAGCAATGTGTACCAGTTGGGGTCCCATGCGATCGTGAAACCCGCCGATCAAGCGATGGGCAAAGTTGTCGCCGTTGTAGAGCAATCCCTCGAATGCGACTGCGCGCGAGATATGACCATTGTAGAAAAAGATGACGATTGTGCGACTGGACGGTAGATGCTGAAGATACGGCATCGTCGTGTCAATTCTTCCACCGCTCACATCCTGCCAGGTCGTTGCACCAATCTTCCGAACGGCGCGCGCCTGATAGGGCGACAGGATGGTGAAGCGAATACCGCACTCCGCTAGCGTTTCGAGCGTTTCGATATCGACAGCTGTTTCTGGGAGCCACATACCTTCCGGCGTCCGCCCAAAGCGACGTTCAAAGTCACGGATCCCCCAGATCACCTGCGTCCGCTTATCGCGTCGGTTTGCCAGAGGCATGATTATGTGGTTGTACGCCTGGGCAATGGCGGATCCATGACCGGCGAAGAGCATCCTACTCTGCCGGTCTGCCTCGATGATCGCGTGATACGTCGCGGGAACGTGCTTTTCGAGCCAGGCGAGCAGGGTAGGACCGAAGTTGAAACTGATGCGACTGTAGTTGTTGACAATATGAATGATCCGACCGTCGCCATCAAGAATGCGAGACGCCGTATTAGGCGTGTAGCATTCGGCAGCGATGCGCTCGTTCCAGTCGTGGTATGGATGGGCTGAATGTTGGGGTGCTATAGTTTCGAGCCACGGGTTTTCTCGCGGCGGCTGGTAGAAATGTCCATGAATGCAAACGTAGCGTTCCACTCCTCACTCCTGCTTCTTCCGCTCTTCCCACAGTTCGGTAAATGTCTTTGGCGCAAACGGTGGAAAATCACGTTGTTTCGTCCATCCGTCGAGTGGCGGTGGCAGCCATCGCACTGCTCCGTTCCACCCAAGCAGGCGAGTGCCGAGAGAAGCCATCTTCCCGCCCAGGCGATAGAACGCCGGGTTGGTCATCACCTGGCGCCAGCCGAACATTGCCAGCGGTTCATAGACTTCGTAGTTGCCGTTTTTCACTGCATCGGCGCGTAGACGCAGCAGCAGGTCGGGAATGGCGATCTTAACCGGGCATGCCCATTCGCACGCGCCGCAAAGACTGGAAGCGTGTGGCAGTTTGTGTGCATCGGGAATCTCCGGTTGCAGCAGCGGCGTCAGGATCGCGCCGATCGGACCGGAGTAGACTCCACCATATGCATGCCCGCCGATTGACTGGTAGACTGGACAGGCATTCAGGCAGGCGCCACACCGAATGCACATTAATGCCTCAGCGTATGGTCCGCCGATGATCTCCGAGCGGCGATTATCGAGCAGCACTAGGTGGAACTCATCTGGTCCATCCGGTTCGTGCGGACGGCGCGGTCCGCTGATGATCGAGGTATATACCGAGAGACGCTGCCCGGTTGCTGAGCGTGCAAGTACCTGCAACAATACGCCCAGGTCATCAAGGCTCTCACAGATGCGCTCGATCCCCATAATAGCGACATGGATACGTGGCGCAGTTGTCGTCAGGCGCGCGTTGCCCTCATTTTCGATGATGACGATCGCCCCTTCGTTCGCTACGCCGAAATTTACTCCGCTGATGCCCATATCTGCCTGGAGAAAGCGCTGCCGCAGAACAGTACGCGCTGTGCGGGTCATTGTCGGGATGTCATCAGTTGGCTCCATGCCCAGATGGCGCACGAACAGGTCGCGCACCTGCTCGCGGGTCTTGTGGATTGCTGGTGCAATAATGTGAGATGGCGTCTCACCAGCGAGCTGGATGATATACTCTCCGAGATCGGTTTCAATGACTTCCAGCCCAGCCTGTTCGAGCGCTTCATTGAGATGGATTTCTTCCGACGCCATCGACTTTGATTTGACAATCGTGCGCACCCCACGCTGCCGGGCAAGGTCGATGATGTACTGGCGCGCAGCAGCGCCGTCCTCCGCCCAGCAGACGTGCCCGCCGTACCGTTCGACATTTTCGGCGAGACGAACCAGCAGTTCATCGAGGCGCGCCAGCGCCCCAGCGCGAATGGCGCGCGCTTGATTGCGTAACGCCTCGAAATTATCAACATCGGCGACGGCTCGCGCGCGATTGCTGGTGAAACGAGTCGTTGCCCGCTCCAGAGCAGTTTGCAGTAACGGATCGTGCAACGCGCCATCCACTCGCTCAACGAAAGCAATTGTCTGTGACGACATACCTGCACGTCTTTCTAGTTGCTGTTCGAACCACTAAATCTTTACCCGATTTGCCAGCACTTCGGCAAGGTGGCACGCCCGCACCCGCGATTTCGACCGACTGAGACCGCCAGCAATCTGCGTCATGCAACTTGCATCGCTGGTGACAACCAGATCGCATCCACATTCCATAATGTGCATCAATTTACGGTGCAGCATTGCTTCGGAGATCTGGTGTTGCTTGATCGCAAACAGACCGCCAAAGCCGCAGCATTCGTCACTTCCTGGCAGGGCAACGATCCGCGCGCCAGCAACATGATTAAGCAACGTGCGTGCCTGTCGCCCCAGCCCCATGTAGCGCATCCCGTGGCATGCATCATGAAACGCAATAACGCCATTGTATCGCGCGCCGACATCGGTGACGCCAAGCACATCGACCAGATACTCGCTCAACTCGTAGGTGCGGCTCGCCAGTTCTTTTGCTACTGTTGCATGGCGAGTGCCATGAAACAGTTCGTGATACAGATGGCGAATCATCGATCCGCATGATCCGGAAGGGAGCACCACATCTCCCTGGTTGCGCAGGATCTCGATGGTTCGCCCTGCAACAGCATAGGCATCGTCGCGAAACCCGGCATTGAACGCCATCTGCCCGCAACATGTCAATCCACGAGGAACGTGCACCTCAACACCCTGACGTTCGAGCAATTCGGCAGCAGCGAACCCAATGTCAGGATAGATCTGATCAACGATGCAGGTAACGAACAGTGCGGCACGTCGGCGCGGCTGCGCGGTCATCAATGACCTCTTCTCTTGCTGATACAAAACTCGTTCAAATCGCATTATAACAAATGTCGCCTAGTATAGTGCGCAACGCCAGTTCTCATAGAACTCTCATCTTCTGATAGCATCCTTTGTACCGCCTGGCGCGTCAATCATAGTGAATATAGATGTCGCGGCGGTTATCAACTATCAGCAAGAATTGAATCATTGACCAGACCGACAGCGAATGCCGCCGCCATATCCCCTCTTTCACGGTCGCTCATAAGCGACCGTTTTTTGATTTGTTGGGAACGGCAACGTACTACGGAAGTCCGTCCTAATCCAGCATGTGGCGTAGGCTTCTAGGAGGAACGCTGCATCATTGGCAGCGGCAGTGGCGCATCAAATGGCAGGAGCATGCTGGCACCCGCAGCAGAAAGGGCGAACGCTGCGCTATTGGCAGTGGCAGTGGCGCATCAGACAGCAGGAGCGCGCCCGCATCCGCAGCGCAAAGGACGAACGCCGCATCATTGGCAGCGTCGGTGGCGCATCAGATGGCAGGAGCGCGCCTGCACCCGCAGCGAAAAACGCATCGAGATCACGCCCCGGTATGAACGCCCCTCGTGTGAACGACCGTACTCTCCGCTCCCAGTTCTCGAGTTCTCAGTTCTTGATTCTCAGTTCTCCTCATCCAGCGACTCGATCAGCAATTCTGCCATATCCTTCCGTGCCAGTTGCTCATCAACGCCAGCATTCTTTGCCGCATCCTCGAACATGATCATGCAGAACGGACATGCGAGCGCCAGCGTTTGCGGCTTCTCCTGCATTAACTGCTCCAGGCGGATTGCGTTGACGCTACGCTTTCCCCATCCTTCCATCCAGACGTTGCCACCGCCGCCTCCGCAACACATCGCCCGTTCACGGTTCCAATCTGGCGCTTCGACGAGTTGCACGCCGGGTATAGCTCGCAACACTGCGCGTGGCGAGTCGTAAATATCATTGTAGCGCCCAATGTAGCATGGATCGTGGTAGACGACCTTCTGATTGATCGGTCGTTTCGGTGTAAGTTTCCCTTCGCGCACCAGTTGCGCCAGAAAGTCGGTATGGTGGACGACCTGATAATCGATGCCAGCGCGCCCGCCAAATTGCGGATATTCATTCTTGATTGTATTGAAGCAGTGTGCGCAGGTCGTTACGATCTTCTTGAACCTGTACTGATGCATGGTTTCGATATTCGTCTGCGCTTGTGCCTGGAACAGGAGTTCCTCTCCCATGCGACGCGCTGGATCGCCAGTGCAACTCTCCTCCTCACCGAGGATTGCAAAATCGACGCCAGCGCGGGTCAACAGTTGCACCATCGCGCGGGCGACACGTTTTGAGCGTTCATCGTAGGCGGGAGCGCACCCAACCCAGTACAGCACCTCAGCGCTCTCCTTCTCCGCCATCGTTGGCACGTCCAGACCATCCGTCCAGGCAGTGCGCTCACGTGCTGGCAGGCGCCACGGATTGCCAGCGCGCTCGATGCCTTCCAGCACACGCTTGACATTCGCGGGCACCTCACTCCGGATCATGGTCAGGTTGCGTCGCACATCGACGATCAGGTCTACATGTTCGATCATTGCCGGGCACTCTTCCATACAGGCGCGGCATGTCGTACACGACCAGATCTCGTTCTCGGTATAGATTCCGTGTTCAATCAGCGGCAGCGTCTCGCGGTCACCCTCGATCGTCGCGTAGACTGGTGTACGTTCGGCGACCGGTTTGGGGGCTTCGTTATACTGGTCAGTGCTCAGAACCGCATGCGCTCGCCCCAGACTGCCGTCATGCAACAGCACTGGCTCGCCGCGTTGCAGGTTCGCCATTTTAGTGATCAGAAACTTGGGCGACAGTTGTGATCCCGAAGCATATGCCGGACACTTCGACTGACACCGCCCACACTGCATACAGGCATCGAAGTCGAGCCGCTGTTTCCAGGTGAAATCCGCCAGCGTCGCTACGCCAAGCCGCGGTTCGTCCTTCTCAATTTCGGCTTCCAGATTGGGAATGGGAGTCAGCGCCCCTTTTGGCTCCAGATCGCGGAAGAATATATTAAGCGGCGTATAGATAATGTGTTGAAGTTTCGAGAACGGTATCGACGCAATGAATGCGAACGATGCCAGTGTATGACTGAACCAGAAGAACAGGTGCAACCCCAACCCAACCGGGCTTCCATCGCCAAGGCCGATATTGCGAAACACGATTGCCAGTCCATAGCCCACAAACGCACGCGGTGCCCAATCCTGGGTGAACACCGGCACGCCGCCGATCGTCTGGTTCGCCAGTCGCAATCCCTCGATGAAGTACCCGCTGAAGCCGATATACCCCAGCACTGCCAGCGCCCATAGATCGGTGCGCCGGTTGTGCAGCCGGTCGGGATATTTGGTGTAGCGACGGTACGCCATCCAGATCAGACCGGCGATAAAGAGCAACCCCATGAAATCCATGATCAGTTCGTAGTTCTTGTAGAACTCACCGACCAGAATTTTCCCGGCGTTCTCTCCCATGAGCGGCACGGTAAAATCTTCCTCGACAGCGATGATATCGGTGCCGATGAAGAGCGCGATGAAACCGAAGAAGACGATGGCGTGCATGATGCCCGGTCGCCGGTCTTTGAGCGTCTTTTTCTGCCCGAACACCTGTACCACGAACTCGACTGCGCGTTTACGGAGATTGTCGATCCGCATATCGGGGCGACCTTTGCGCCAGCGATTAATGTCGCGCAGCACCCCCCACGTCATCACTGCCAGCACGATGAGTGCAGAACCATACACCGTCAGCGAGCCGACCGTCTCGCCGACATTCCAGTAAATCTCACGGAAGGCTTCGGTCATACGGAGCTCCCCAGGGCCTCAAGGCCAGAAACAAGAGATAGTCACACGAAACCGGATCGTCGCTGCTTATTGAGGATTGCTGCCGCTCAGCGGAAGCGCTGTGCTGTCCGAATGATAGCAGATGAGTCGACGCCAGTGCAGCATATCACGTAGGGTGCACCGCGCTAAAATGGCACATACAATACACAGAACATAGGCAAATGCTTTACATGACGTGGGTGTCCTGTGCAGACTATTCTCATCGTCATTATGGCATATCGTCTCGTCGCATGGAGGGAAGAGGAAATGTCAGGGAGTTAAAGATTCGTAACCGGTTTCTAACATGGGGTGAGTTACACAGAGGTCGCTTGCAGGAAGTCTGGCGTGCTCTGAGACGGTCGAGCAATCACCATGCTCTGCACTGGATGCAAACCGGCTTGACGCGGCATCCCGGCGAGCTTGGTCAGATCTGGCAGGCGATCATGAGCCACTGCGCCGCCCGTCTGCTGATGTATCGTATTGATCGCCTCACGACTGCTGGCATGACAGATGACCAGGGTTCCATCCGGCGCCAGACAGCGTCGCAGAGTGCATAACACGCCAACTTGAAATGCGGCAGAACCGCATTACAGATGATCCAGTCGAACACATGATCGTGGATCGGCGGCAACCTGGCATCTGCCTGAATGCACAGATCCGCTCCGCTTCTGCTTACGGCGTGGCTCAGCATTTGCCTGGAAACGTCCAGCCTGATCAATTGCCCGCTAGCGCCAATATTCGATCGAATCAGTGTGAACAATACTCCTGTGCCGCAACCGACATCGAGCACCCGAGAGCCGGGGCGAATCCTGAGCCTGGTGATAATCTCGGCCAAACGAGCCAGCGTTTCCTGATCTGTCCTGGCATCCCAGGTATCAGCCAGTTGGTCGAAGAACGCCTGTTCGTCGCGCCATCCCATGGCAAACGCCTCTCTGCTGAGATGGTTTCTTTCTAGCAACAGCATTATGGGGATGATTCCGTCAATCGGTACGCCACAGCTCCCTTTGGTCGAACATGATGCGCAGTATATCGATTGTTGAGCATTTACTCTTCAGGCTGCACAGGCGGCTTCGCCTTGCTTGGTCAAGGGGTGCACCCCAATGGCATGTACCAGTCTGCGCGGGCGAGCTTCGCCACGCCTCACCGAGGGCTTTAGCTCTGCGGCAAGAGATAAATACCGGTTTATACTCTGCCCAATGGGCGAATTCTCAATCTCCATTAGCCCTACGGCAAAGGAGAATACCAGTTTATTTTTTCATTCTTCGCTAGCCCTACGGAAAGTTCGCAGCATACCGGATTATAGCAGTTCTTACAAAGCCTTTGAATAACTGCTCCAGTATAGCCCGCTCAGGTAGGCTTCGCCCTGCATAGCCGAGGGCCTTAGCCCGACAGCGAGAGGCGCATACTAGATTGAATTCTCAGTCTCCATCATTTCGGTCTACGAGAGAAGTGCGCCGAAGTGTATTTCGGCATACCGTAGTTTTCCCAGAGACTGAACAATATGCCAGAAGCAGGCGCCTCGTGCGATACGACAGACGTGAACGATGTCTCTGAGAAATACGGTAATTCTCGATATTTCCTCACATTTGCGCTATTTTTTTGTGGCGAAGGCAGGAATGCCTCTACGGGGCAGCCGGAGGTATGATTTCGCTCCCGTGACAGGTTACACCGCATCCATGCTGGCAGGACGCCCACATACCCGGCATGTCGAAACGTCGGGAATGTGTGCAGCAGACGAACATGTGGCAGAACACCTGTGCATCCAGTACGCATGCGGTTCAACGCTGAAGCGCTCACCTTAGAAAAAGAATACAGGGAGAGGTAAAAACCTCTACCCACCTCATTGACAGCGATCACGTGCAGTAGTGCGCCGTTACTCCCCTACCGGGATTCCGGTTTCCCTGACATGATCATGGATAGGAAGAAGAGGGTAGCAATAATGAGCACAACGGTGAAGAAAGCCGCCAGAAACACTCCCATAGATAACCCCCTGGATAATAATGGTATTTTACAGGAAATCCGATCTATTTCTCCACAAAGGAACTCATTACTTGCACTTTCCAGTATATCACAAACCTCATGAAGGTGCAAGGCAATGTGACGTTCGATCATCCGGTTTTATGCCTTTTTTTACACTTCTAACAAATATCAAACACAATTCTAACAAAACGAGAAGAAGCCCATTATCTTCCATCAGTGTATTCCAGCGCGAGACAAAGGGTGTAGTCTCCGCAGCTGAGGTGTTACGCGACGCGCAGCACGATCTTCGCCGCGTGCGTTGCGCCCGCCAGCAATTCTTCGAATGCTGCCGGTCCTGTCGCCAGCGGTCGCTCTTCGAGCCAGTCGCCGTCGAGCGAGACGTGCCCTTCTGCTAGCAGCGCAAGCGCGCGCGCGAAATCATTGTCGCTGTAGGTGAAACTGCCAGTCACAGAGATTTCCTGGCGAACGATATAGTTGGCAGGAAGCATCGATTCTTCTTCGTGGAGACCAATGAAAACAACGCGTCCGCCAGGGGTAACGGCGCGCACTGCCTGATCGCGGGTAACAGTGAGACCCACTGCGTCGATGACGGCATCGGCGCCACCGGGAGCAAACGCCTGCACTGCGTTGAGGACGTTGTGACGTGCATTGACGGTCGCAGTGGCGCCCCAGGCGCGCGCCACTGCCAGTCGCCGATCAGAGACGTCGGTCACCAGGATGTATTCGATCCCTGCGGCGCGCGCGGCAACCAGGCAGAGTAGCCCGATCGGACCGGCGCCGAGAATAGCCAGGCGCTTCGGTGCTCCGGTGTGCGCTACAGCGCGGACACTGCACGCTAGCGGCTCGGTGAGCGATCCCAGCGTCAGCGACACGTGATCGGGCAGAGGGACGCAGAGGCGTGCTGGCACTGCCACGTAGGTAGCGAATGCGCCAGGACGATGAGCGCTGATCAGTTGTCGGTTGCGGCACAGATTGCTCTTTCCTGCCCGGCAACGATCACACACGCCGCACGTTAGCAACGGATTGAAGGTTACGCGCACGCCAGCGCGCGCTGGCGACCCGTCACTCAGCGTGGCATTGCTGTCGAAGGCAATCCAACCCGCCGCTTCGTGCCCCATGATCAGCGGTGGTTTCCGCAAACTGTTCTGTCCAAGGTACCCGCTCAATTCCGATCCGCATATGCCAACTACTGCCACTGCCACAATCACCTCACCCGGTTCGGGCGTTGGCACAGGCTCGCGACGCAGCTCCATCTTGCGCGGTCCAAGCCAGACCAGCGCTTCCATCGTAGGTGTCATCATCAAATATACTCCAGCTGACTCACCCGCCGTCGCCACTCCGTCTTGATCTCTACCTGCGTTCCATTGCTTGCCTGAAAATCCATCAACAGACGGTTGAACACATTCGGTTGATCGAGGAAGGGAAAATGGTTGGATCGCGGTAACCTGATAACCTGTTGCATGGAAGCGTGGTCTTCGCACAGGAAGCGCGCCTGATCAGGCGACACGATCACGTCCTTCTCGCCAAACACTGCCAGTAGCGGCATCTCCAGCCGTTCGAGATCTTCGCGCAGATCGGTCTCCGCAATCGACGCGATCACACGCTGAACGACTGTTTCGGAGAGGCTATCAGTGTCCTCGATAATCTCGTTCAGGATCTGCGGATAATCGACATTGAGTTGTCGCATCAACCGTGTCCAGATATTACTCGGGGCAGTACGTCCGAGGAGGCGTGACAGGGCGCCCGGTTTGACGTGGTTCTGGATCTGTGCACCCTGGATCGGCGTACTGACGATCATCAAGCGCGTGAACCGATCCGGATGCTGACTTGCAGCACGCAGCGCCACCATGCCGCCCAGTCCATGCCCCACCAGAGTCGCTTTTGCGATACCAAGGTGGTTCATGAAGTCTACCACCATGCCGACATACTCAGCGATTGTAAATGCTCCATCACGTCGGTCAGACTCACCAAACCCCCAGAAATCGATGGCGAACGTGCGGTAGCGTTCCGACACATGCTCCATCGTCGGCAGCCAATAGCGCCACGAGCCAAGCCAGCTGTGCAGAAAGATCATCGGTGCGCCACGCCGACCAACGACCTCATAGTGCACCAATCGGTTGTCGATATGGATCGCGCTCATGACCAACTTTACTCTGGCATCCCCGATGATGCTTCTGACGTGGATGGTCTCAGCGGGATGATGAAACTGAATGTGCTTCCTTTACCAAGATCGCTTTCGACCCACATCTGGCCGCCATGCAGTTCGACGAATGATTTGGCGATCGACAGCCCTAATCCCGTGCCGCCAGCTTCGTCGCGCAGCGGGTTGTCGGCGCGGTAGAATCGGCGGAACAAATGCTGCTGCTGTTCCGGTGAGATACCGACGCCATTATCAATAACATCGACCTGCAGCAGACCCGCCGGGTTCAAGCCAGCGCGCAGTTTGACGATCCCTTCGGGATAGGTGTATTTCACCGCATTTGACGCCAGATTCAGCACGATCTGCGTCAGACGGCGCTTGTCTGCGAAAACAGGCGGCGTGTCTGCGGCAACCTCGAAAGTGAACGACAGGCGTTTTCGTTTGATCTCGGCGCGCAACGTTTGCTCCACATCCCGGAAAATATCACCAATGACCACCTTCTCAAAGGTGAGCTGGATTTTATCGCTATCGATCCGACCAATCTCCAGAATATCGTTGATCAGGTCCATCAACCGGTTGGCATTGTTCTTAACAACGCCCAGCGACTTCTTCTGCTCTTCGTTGAGCGGTCCGTTGGCACCGAGCAGCATTAGATCGACGTATCCCTTGATCGAGGTAAGCGGTGTACGCAATTCATGGGAAACGCTGGAGATAAAATCGCGCTTAGCGCGGTCGGCTTCAACTTCGCGGGTAATATCGTGCAAGACGATAACGCTGCCGTAGATTGCGTTGCGTGGACCGACCCAGGGTGCAAAATTCAGCATGATCGACTGCGTCGGCTCTGGAAGTTCTAACACCCGATTATGGTTTTTTGGCGTTTCGGTCAGCGCTCGCAATCCCTGTTGCAAACCCTCATAGATGCGTTTCGCGCGTTCAGCGACTGCGTTGCCGTTGCGGTATTCAGTGATCCGTGTTAGCGGTTGATCAACGACGAATGTTGCTGGTATCCCTAAGATTTGCTCGGACGCTGCATTGTAAATCACAATCTTTTGCTCTTCATCGACTACGATAACGCCTTCACCCAGGCTTTGCAGGATTGCCTGGTTCTTACTGTTTTCCTCGCGCTGCTGCAACAAGAGATCGCTGCGCTCGGTGGCGATTTCATTGATGATGGTGTAGAGCGTAGCGTTGTTAATGAAAATAGCCACTTCGTTGGCAATCGTGGTCAGCAACTGCATCTGATCCTGATTAAAGAAATCGACTTCTGCGCTGGTCACAATCAGCACGCCAATCGGATCCTCCTGCGCCATCAATGGGGCGGCAATGACCGAACGTACATCTTCAGCGCGTCCTTCTTCCTGTAACCAGCGATCATCCTTGCGCACATCGCCAATGCAGGCTGCCTCTTTATGACGCATAACCCAATCGGAGAGTCCCTTATTTTTTTCAAAGGAGACCGGGAAGTTCTTCGCCTCGACCGAACCATCGGTGTTGAGAACGGCACGGCAAATGAGTTTGCCGCTTTTGAGGTCCTTGAGCATAATCGAACCGCGTTGGGCGCCGACCGCCCTGGATGCCAGTTCCAGCGCGCGGTTCAGCGTGGTTTGCAGGTCAAGGCTGGCAGTCAATTCCAGGGTAATGGTGTGCAGTGCCTGCAATCGGTCGCGCTCGGCGGCAACCCGTTCATTGGCTTGCTTCAGTTCTGCTGTGCGTTCCTGAACTCGTTGCTCGAGTTCAGCAGTTGCGCGCTGCACTTCGGCGAACAGGCGCGCATTGTGGATCGCCTGGGCTGCCTGGCTTGCCAGCGCGAATGCGATCTGTGCGTCCTCCTCGTCGTAGGCGCCGACGATGGTACTATCGACGTTGAGCACCCCGATCACTTCGTCGCCGACGATCAGCGGTGCGCCGATCCAGCCGCGGATATGTTCGGTGCCCTCATCGACGCTGGAAGACGGCGCCTGACGGGCATCGGCAAGGACGAGCGGACGGCGGGTGTGCACTACTTGCGCCAGTGAAGGATCATCATCAACCGGCAGTTGCAGGTGTTCGACGCGCTCCCGGATCGACTCATCGAAGCCGCGTGCAGCCACGATCCGCAGCATATCTCCTTCACGCAGCATGAGCGATGCCGTATCGTAGGGAACCACCCGCGCCAGCTGATCGAGGATCAGCGCGAAAATCTCATCGAGCGCCAGCGTACCAGTCAGTATTTTCGCAACCTCGCGCAGCGTATCGGCGACCTGGCGGCGCTCCTGTTCACTCTGGAATAGACGGACGTTGCTCAACGCGATCGCTGCCTGATTGGCAACAGTAACCAGGAAGCGCTGTGCATCCTGGTCGAACTTGCCTGGCTCATAACTCTGCACATTCAGTACGCCGAAGATCTCGTCGCCTTGAATGATCGGCACGCCAAGCCAAGAGCAAATCGGCGGATTATTGCAGTTGTGGGGAAGGAGAGCAACGGCTTCGACTTCCTGTTGCGTGCGCAGCAGGAGCGGTCGGCGCTCGAGAATGACTGTTGGCGTCAATCCACCTGCCAACTCGTCGATCACAATAACTTCTTTTTCCCGGTCAGGCGCACGGCGACCGTGCTCATAGACCAGCGGGAACGTCAGGCGTCGTGTCTTTGCGTCGTACAGGGCAATGAAAGATTGCGACGTATCGAGCACCTCGCTCATGCCGCGATGGAGCGCTTCGAGGATTTCTTCGGTGCTGAGCGATACGTTGATCGCCTGACTGATACGGTTCAGTGTAGTCAGTTCCGCGATGCGCCGCTCGCGTTCAGCGAAGAGGCGTGCATTCTCCAGTGCAATCGCTGCCTGGTCGGCGATGCCTGCAAGCAACGCCACTTCATCAGCGCCGAACTCGCGCTCCTGAACAGTCATGACGCTGAGCACGCCGATTGTCTGCTCGCGGTACACAACTGGCACGCCCATAAACGATGTGTACCGGTGCTCACGATTGAAATCCGGGTAGAGCGATGTGCCGTCTACTTCTACATTTGCTACCACCAGCGGTTGGCTGCTGGCAGCAACACGCCCGGTTAATCCCCTGCCCAGTGGGACGCGCAGAATCCGCGCCATATCCGACGGAATGCCCTGCATGGCAGCCGGGGTAAGGAACCCATCAGCGTCGATCTTCCAGAGCGCTACTGTATCGACGCGCAATTGATCGGCGACAATTGCCATCAGCGATTGCAGCACGTCTTCTGGCTTGAGCGAAGAACTGAGCACCTGCGCCGTGCGCAGCAGCGTCGATAGTTCGCTGACTTTACGTTGCAGCGCAGTTGCGCTGTCGCGTGATTCGGTAAACAGACGGATGTTCTGCACGCCAAGCGCCACCTGCACGGCGACTGTGTTCAGGAAAGCGAGTTCGCGGTCGCCGTAGGCACGTGGCGTCGAACTCTGTAATGTCAGCACCCCGACAACTTCCTTGTCACCCGCTACCAGCGGCACGCCGACGCACGATGCCGGGGTTTGTCCGGGGTCAATGAGATGAATGAAGTCCAGGCAGACCTCAACTGACGCCAGGGACATATCCTCCAGACGCACTGATTGCTGCGCCGCGATAACGCGGCTGAGCAGACTTTCCGGTGACGGAGCGCGACCGATGTAGCGGTAGGAACGCTCGTTGCCAGCAACAATGAACGCATTACCGATAATATTGCGCTCCGCTTCATAGAGGCACACAGCAAAGATGTCAATCGGGAGGAAACCAGCAAGCGCTTCGTAGACCCCGGTGAACATCCGCTCGATATCAAGCGTCGAACTGGTAATATGCCCGACTTGATTGATGAGGTTCAATTCATTGATGCGTTGTCCGCGTTCTGCGAAGAGTTGGGCGTTCGATAGCGCAACAGCAAGCTGGTTTGCGATGGTCGACAACCACTTCACATCGCGTTCGCTGAAAGCATACGGCTCAAAACTCTGCACCGAAAGGACGCCGATCGGCTGGTTTTGACGCATCAACGGGATACCGACCCACGAGCGGATCGGTTCTCCCAGATTGACTGGCGACGCTGGCAGGCGATCCTGCTCTTCCAGGTAGTCCTTGATGTAGAGCATTTCGCCATGCTCAATTACCCATCCGCTGAGTCCACTCCGTGGCAGGGTGCGTTTGTGCAGGTGCGTTGCCGTCTCGCGTTCACGCTTGAACATCTCGAAGCGGAGTTCATCGCGAGACTGGTTGTACGATGCAACGAAGCAGAACGACGGAACGCCGACGTGCGCGATGATCTCGGCGTAGATCCGTTCGAGCAGATCATCAAGGTCAAGCGACGAGACCATTGCTGCACTGGCGCGGTAGAGCGACGCCATCTGTTCCGCCTGCGATCGGGCTTCGCACAGGAGCATGGCATTTTCGATGGCTATCGACGCCTGATCGGCAAAGATTTCGAGCGTTTCGACTGAACGCGGCGTTGGGGTATGACGGTCATACGGCTCGTCCACCACCATCATCCCGACCAGACGCGATTGACTGCGATAGAGGGGGATGATCAGAAGATCGTTCGCCTGCCATTCATCCGGCGTTCGTGCTTCATCAGTTTCGAGGGTTGGCAGCAAGTGCCGATCAGCTTCATCGATCAGTTCACGCATACGCCAACCTGGCACGAAGAAACTTCGTCCGACACGAAACTGCGGATCGAGCAATTGCTCAATCAAGGACATTGGCAAACGATGCAGGCGGAGACGCTCGATCTCGGTCAACGGCAACCCGGCAGCAGCAACCAGCGATGCCGTTGTTCGGTCATCGTTGTTGATCAGGTAGAACGCGACTGTGCGGTAACGCGCAGTTTCGGCGACGCTGAATGCAATCTGTTCCAGCACATCGTTGAGGGAACGATCAGCGCGCATCTCCTGACCGATGCGCAGCACCTCGTTGAGAGTTGTAGCGCGTTGAGCAAGCAGGTCGCGCTGGCGACGCTGTTCATAGTATCGCTCTTCGTTGCCAATGGCGAGTGCGATCTGATCGGCAACTGCGCGCATAAAATCGAGGGCATCGCGGTCGAAAGCGTGCGCGCGCGTGCTATGTAGGTTAATGACACCGACCACCTGCTCTTCGTAGTAGATCGGCACTGCCAGTGTTGACAGGGGGAACGGTCCGATCAGCGCCGGACGATCATCGTGCGCCAAATGATCGATGACCCGCGCTTCGCCGCTGACGATCACATATTCTGCAATGGTTCGTTCACCATCGAGTACAACATTGATGAGTCGCCCTTCCTCTTCAATGTTGTACCCTCCGGCGACGATCAGGCGCACTGGTCCGTTTTCGCCGACCGATCGCAGCGCAATGTAGGTTTGCGGGGTAATGGCGACGCTAATCGCATCGGACTGCTCCATCTCGAATGCTTCACGCTCCACCGTATAACCGCGCAGTGCAACGTATCCATGGGTGGCGCGGGTGGCGCGCAGCGCCTCTTTCAGCGCAAAATCGAGGATGTTGTGGAGATAGAGCGTCGATGTCAATTCACGACTGATGCGTTGCAGCGACCGCAGTTGCACCAGGCGCGTCTGAAGATGTTCATCGTCCGCCGCATACCGTTGCGCACTGGCAAGCGCCTGCGCCGCCTGCGCTGCGAGGATGGTCAACAGGCGCTCCTCCTGTTCGCTGAAGCGTCCTGGTTGCACATCCACCAGTTCGAGAACGCCAAAGACCTGGTCGCCTGCCTGCAATGGCAGCGCCAGATACGCCCCGATTGCGCGTCCATCGGTGAAGGTGGCGGAGCGCATATCGTCAAGACGGAGCGCACGTCGATGCTGCGCGACCCACTCACTCAACGTCTGATGGTCGTTGAACGGATGCACCAGTGTTGCAAAAGTGGCGCCGACCGCAGCTGCCCGCGTGATGCGTCCTGTTTCAGAGTCCATCCTGGTGATCGCTGCGGCAGTGCAGGGCACGAGTTGCTGTGCCCACTCGACCACTACAGTTGGAAGGTCATCGGATGCGAGACCGGAACTCAAGTGAAGACTGAATGCACGCAGGGTCTCAATTGGATCGAAAGGCGGGCATTCGCGCGATCCGTCCAGATGCACAGCAGACGACGCCGTATTGCGGTGCAGCAGCGTGATCAGGAGTTCGATCTGATGGCGCAGTGTCGTGAGAAATCCTGGCGCAAGCTGTTCGTGGTGGGCTGCGGGCATGCCGAGCCAGAGGAAGCCAACCGGTTCATCACGATGATAGAGCGGCAGCTCAATCGTCTGGTCAGGAATTGGAACCGTGCGCTCGATCAGGCGCTGCTGCTGCTCTGGGCTGATCCCCCAACCGGCGCTTGCCGTCACTCCGGTGAATTGCACTGCAATAACGCCCCATGGGCAGGGTAAATGATCCTGCGCCAGTTCGGTAATTCGTTGAACCATGTCCTGCGCACTGCCACATCCAGATCGGCCATATTCCGCCAACCCTGTTAGAATCTCCCATGCGCGGACCTGCGGTGACGTAACAGTTGTGGCGTCCATTGATGGGGACCCGTTGCACTCCTGGCGACAGTACGATTCTTATTCGCCTGCGCCGATGATCTCTCACGCCCGTCCAATGCTCATATGGCTTTTGCGCCCCTGCTCGCGCGCTTCGGCAAGAGCGCGCTGCCGGACTTCCTCAACGCTCTCGCTGAGTTCGCGGATGTCATAGAATGGACCATCATCGCTGGTCAGGATGCCAATCGAGAGCGACATCAACGGCAACTGACGCACGCTGCCATCCTCTCCCTGGATTGTGATGTATCCATTGCGACGATCCTTGTAATCGTAGTGCAACCCAATATCCGCATCGAACCGATCGCACAGGCGCTGACAGATAGCCTGAATAGTATCAGGCGTCGATGTGATAACAAACGATGGACCGACAATCATCTGCCCGGCAAAATCTTCGGGATGCCCCAATTCATTGATCGCCTCACTGATCAGCAGGGCAGTGAATTTCATCACCTCTTCGCCCACCATTGCACCGTATGATTGCGTGAACGCTTCGAAGCCGTTGATATGCACCATTGCCAGCGCCCACCCGCTGGTTGCTAGCAGGGCGCGGTACTGCTCATTGATCAACTCGGCAGTCGGTAGGTTGGTCACTGGATGGGTCAGGTTCTTCTGACGCGCGCGGTCGAGGGCGCCCTTGACAATCGTGTGCACCTCTTCGATATCGAAGGGTTTGACGATATAGTACTCCGCCTGAACTTCGCCAAGCCCTTTGAGGCGATCCTGCTTCTCGCCGCGGGCAGTCAAAAAGATAATAGGAATATGGCGCGTTCGTGCACTCTGGCGGAGCGCCTTGCCAATCTCATACCCTTCCATATCGGGCAGATTGACATCGAGCAGCGCAAGATTGGGCGGCGTTTTACGGCAGATTTCGAGCGCGGTCTGACCACGAAGCGCGGTCATCACTTCATACCCCTGCGACGTAAAGTAGATCTTCAACAGACTGGAGATGTCGGGGGCATCTTCGACGACCAGGATTTTTTCTTTGCTCACGGAATAGCCTCCTAGCGTCGCGCAGGAACGGGTGGCGCAAATGACATAGATACCAGCATTGGACCGTGCGGCTTATCATCGCCGTTCAGGTTCGCAAGATCGTAACGGTGGGGCCAGCGATAAACGGTGCGACGCGGCTCACCATTCTCGTCCACATCGTCATCATCTCCTGCAAGATGCACGACATTGTGCCCAATGGCGGTGTCCGGCGCTGAGTAGAGCAGCACAGTATTGGATTCTATCATACGTGCGGGGTAAACGACAAAGCCGCTGCCGATTTTGACATTATGCCCAACTGCCGACCCCAGCACTGGCAGTCCGACCTCGACCAGTTCCGGTTTCTCAGCGCCTTTCCAGCGATGGAATGTGCGGATGGGGCGATTCAACAAATGGAAGTCAGTAAAGATATTGCCAGCGCCGATAAACGTATTCCTTCCTACCACGCACAGTTGCAGGCAGCTGAGTTGGGCAACCATCGAATTCTCCATCAGCGTGGTCATGAACAAACCAGCGTTGAACGGCAGGTAGCAGCGGTCGCTCACTACGCTCAACATCACCTGCGATCCCTGCATGATGTTGACATTATCGCCGATCAGACTATTCGTAATAACCACGCCGGCGCCAATGTAGACATTGTTGCCAATTACAGTCGGTCCATGAATGATTGCCGTTGGGTCAATCGAGCAGTTCTTGCCAACTTTCACCAGGCGCGAACACGACAGAAAATGGTTGCGCCAGGGCGGTGCAAAGGGATTGAGACGGTCTGCGAGCGTTGTTAGCGACACGGCGATCTTTTCCTTCCAGCTTTCCTCGACCAATTGCTCGTGGATACGTCCCCATGAGAAAACGCCGAATGGCGAGTTTGCCATGAAGAGATGCACCCAGTTCTCGATTGACAGAAACGCACGCATTGGTACCTGAAACACTAGGTCTCCGTGCCGCGCCATGTAACTGGGAATATGATAGTATCCCATCTCACGTGGGAGCGTATCGATCACCAGTGGCTCTGGATCGGCTTCGGGCCCACGCGGGAAGTAGAACATATCGGCGACATAAACGCCTTGACGCTCGTCAAGGCGAATACCCTCTTGCAGGTGCAATGCATGAGTGACGATTGCAGCGTCGTCTCGCGCAAACGCAATGCGGCAGGCACGCCCCAACGCGCGCGCTGTGCGGATGAATGCAGCAATCAGGTATTCGTTAAAAAACAGATTGTCGCGATAGACAAGCAATTCTTCATTGCTGGGTGGAATCTCTTCAAGCGAATCGACTTCCAGCGCGCCACGGCAGTAGGGCGCGAGCAGGTCGCGTTGCAGCACCCAGAGCGGCTTATTCAGCACTCGCAGGTCACGCGCCGGCTCGCCGAACGGGGGGATGAGCGTGCGCTCACGGATAACAATGCGTTTCATAAATGTGACTCCCCGCTACGATAGCCGGAGATTATGGGTGGACGAGCCTCCTTCCAGTCTTTGCCCTGTACTATACAGAATAGGGAAGCATCCCTTCAAGGGCATGAGATTACAGTCGAATTACGCGCTGGGAAGTCGTGGAAACGAATCAAAACCGAGCGTTAGTCGTGCGTAGGACGGGGAATCATATAAAACGCACGCTGTGGAAGATACGACACAATATGGCCGATCAACCGCACCGTGTGTTCCTCAGATTGTTCGGAGCGTGCCCGTCCCATTCTGTTGCACAAGACGCCACACCTCCGAAAAACGCTACGAGTCTTCTGCCAGGATACAGTCAGTCAATGGGATCTTTGTCAATTGCAAAGATGCAGCGTTCACATCCCATGCCCTGGCACTCGGTCTGTTCGATACGGAACGAATGTCCACCTGTCACCCAGGTTAGCGCTTCTTCAAGGATGCCCTGCGCCAGGTACCCGACTGGGCGATCTGCTTTGCGCCCCCAGCAGATTGGACATTTTTCAATGATGTAGAGAAATTGCCCTTTACGCTCCTCGACATGCGACGGTTGATCACTGAAGCGGTCAAAGGTTTGCGCTGTCGCATTGAGGACGATCTTCATCTTCATCGTCATCGGCATAAGCTTCAGCGCAAGGTCAGCCATACCGAGGAGCGGACCGAACTCTTTCAGCCCCAGGTTGAATGCATAGCGCCCGGCACGCAACTCCATGCCACGGGCGCCGCGTGGCCCATACATCGTCTCCGTGGCTTTGGAGATCGCCGACAAATCCGAGAACGGAAATTCTCGCTTGAGATTGTTCGGCGGATAATTATTGACCAGATGCCGGGTTCCGGCCAGATTCAACAGCGCATTGACGCCATTTCTACCCATGACGTCCTCGAGGCTGATGAGATACAAGCGGCCGATAAGGTTGGGGTAGTATCGCACCTCAAGTTCATCTGCGCTGCCACGCTCTTCAGGCATTGCCCGGCTCCTTACGGGTCTCAGGAGTAAAGGATTGGTTAACGCTTGCCATCACTTCAATGGCTTGCACCATTGTACACGAAGGGATAGGGATCGTCAACAGCGTTCACGGGGTTTCTTCGTATGATGCAACCCCATACGATGAAGATTCGCATTGCTGTGATCGAGAGCGTGGTCATCGATGGGAATAGGATGGCACGCAGCCAGGTTGTTCTGGCATGCATTGCCAGTAGCTATAATGCCTGGCAAATGGTGCAAAGGCGCCTGAGATTGCGCTGCCCGCAGTTTCACACATATCTGCTGAGTGACTGGTTGTTGTATGCGTGTTGTGATGCTTGCTCCATTTGGTATCCGCCCGAAAGGGACGCTGGCGGCGCGCATGTTGCCGCTAGCACAGGCGCTCGTGCGGAGCGGCCATCGGGTGGTTATCGTCGCGCCGCCAGTGCATAATCCTGATGATGCCGCAACGTGCGTCGAATATGAGGGTGTGCCGGTGATCCATACCGCTGTGCCAGCAGCGTTAGGTGCGGTGCAGCAGACGCTGGCGCTGCTGCAGGAGACGCTGCGGCAGCGTCCTGATGTTGTGCATCTCTTCAAACCGAAAGGGTACGCTGGTTTGGCAGCGCTGGCACTGCGTCATCTTCGTCCGGCGCCGCCGCTGGTAGTGGACACCGATGATTGGGAGGGTTCTGGCGGCTGGAATGATCTGCTTCCCTATCCATCAGCAGCGAAGCGGCTGTTTGCCTGGCAGGAGCGCGATCTGCTGCGTCGTGCTGACGCGATCACTGTTGCCAGTCGCACACTCGAAACGCTGGTGTGGAGCATGGGAATCGCACCTGAGCGCGTCTTCTACCTCCCTAATGGTGTCAGAACTTCCATACTCAATACTCAACGCTCAGCGTTCAACCCTCAACGTCCAACCTTCAACCTCCTCCTCTACACCCGTTTCTGGGAACTCGATGTGTGCGAGATTGTTGCGGCGCTGGTTGGAGTTGCCGTTCGTTGCCCGACTGTGCGCCTGATTGTCGCTGGCAAGGGTGAACGCGGCGAGGAGAATGAGTTGCTGCAACTGGTTCAACGCGCCGGTCTTGCTCCTATCGTCGATTATCGTGGATGGTTGACGCCGAATCGCATTCCGGAGACGCTGGCAGAAGCCGATATCGCGCTTATGCCAATGCGGGATACGCTGATCAATCGCGCGCGTGGTCTGGCAAAATTGCTCGAATTGATGGGCGCTGGGCTTCCGATTGTCGCCAGTCGGGTGGGGCAGGCAACCGAGTATCTGGAGCACGGGATAAGTGGTTGGCTTGTGCCGCCGGGGAATCCTGGAGCGTTGGCAGAGGCGGTGCTGCAACTGATCGGCGATGCAAATCTGCGGCAGCGTTTGGGGGATGGCGCGCGCTGTGTGGCCATGCGCTACTCCTGGAACACGCTTGCCTCGATTGCAGAACATGCGTATATGCGAGCAGTGCAGCGGCGTTCGCTAGACAGTGGCGATTTGTAAGGTTGCTTGTGTTAAAACCTGGGAGATTCAAATAATCCGGTCTAGCCCGCGTAGGCGGGCTTCGCCTTAAAGAGCCGAAGGCTTTAGCCCTATGGCAAGTTCGGTATACCGGATTAAATGCTCGATATTAGCCCGGCGGCACGACGTGCATACCGGATTACAGCATTTCGCGGATACATTGACATCGTTCATATCTGCCGTGTTGCACGAAACGCCCACTTCTGGCGGAGTGTGGACTGAAATTTGTTTCCGTCACCGCTTGGTGCGTGCCATTCCCAGGAGTCTTCAACCTCGTCCAACGAGTTCAACCTTTTGAGAACTGCTATAAATTCTCAATCTCCATTAGCCTAACAGCACAAGGCGCGTACCGGATTAAGTTCTCGATCTTCATCGATAGATGATACGAAGAGCTTCCGTAACGGAAGCGGAGACTCCCGCTTGATTCCAGGATCACACTGGCAGCGTGACGCGAATGCTTCGGTCTTATTATCAATTTGACTCCATGTCGATCAATCGCATACCCCGACATCGCCATATACTACAGAGTGGCAACCGAATCGCGAGGAGGTGGACTGGGGATGTCCGAAGGTGATGTCAGCGTCGGACAAGCATCGCGCACGCACGAGACGCGCGATACACGTATGGCGATTCCCACCGGCGATCCTCAGGCGGCGCTGGCGTTTTGTCGCCGACTGGCAGGGTTGCTCATAGATCATTCCGACAATGGCGTCGTGCCGCCGTCGCGTCCACATCTCTCCGTTGTCTTGCCAGTCTTCAACGAGCGCGAAAACCTGCCTGCGCTCTACGAACGGTTGGTGCGTGTGCTCGATGCCGGGAACCAGTCGTATGAACTGGTGTTTGTCGATGATGGGAGCCGCGACGGGAGCCGTGATGTGTTGTACGCCCTCGCAGAAGGAGACCCGCGCGTTGTCGTCGTTGAACTGGCGCGCAATTTTGGGCATCAGATCGCAATCAGCGCTGGTCTTGACCATGCACGTGGCGATGGCGTGATTGTGATGGACTCGGATCTGCAAGACCCGCCGGAGATGCTGCCGGAGTTCATTGCACGCTGGCGCGAGGGATATGATGTAGTCTACGCAGTGCGCGCGAGCCGGAAGGAGAATCTGCTGCTGCGTGCGGCATATGCGCTCTTTTATCGCATGCTGCGGAGGATTGCCAATATCGACATTCCGCTCGACGCTGGCGATTTTTGTCTGATGGACCGGCGGGTGGTGGATGTGTTGACTGCCATGCCGGAACGCAACCGGTTTGTGCGCGGCATCCGCAGTTGGGTTGGGATGAGGCAAATCGGGCTACCGTATGATCGGCAGGGACGTTACGCCGGAAAGCCGAAGTATACGTTGAGCCGATTGACCTATCTGGCGCTCGACGGAATCGTGGCATTCAGTTTTGTGCCGCTGCGGATCATCACCATCCTTGGCTTCATTGTCTCTGCCGTGTCGATTGCACTGGCGATTCTCTACGCCGTGCAGCGCCTGGCGTTCGGGTTGACGCCGCCTGGATTCCCGACGTTGATCGTGGCTGTTTTCTTCCTGGCAGGCATTCAACTGATCACAATCGGGGTCATTGGTGAATATGTGGGGCGCATTTATGAAGAAGTGAAACAGCGCCCGCTGTATGTGGTTCGACGTGTGACGGGGAGGACGGGTTGAAGGTTGAAGGTTGAGGGTTGAAGGTTAAGGTTGTTGAAAGTTGAAGGTTGAAGGTTGAAGGTTAAACGTTACAAGGTCAGGTGTCGAACAAAAGGCACTGATTGCAGGATCAGGAGGCTTTGGAATGAGCCAATCATCTGCGCCTGTGTATGTGTTGAGCAGGTTTTGGAAAAACGAAAAGCAGCTTCAACGTGCTCTGCATCTATTGTGCGCGATTACGATTGG
>Ga0272447_1000166_pt1 | contig 49920 bp, 52 predicted proteins | sample YNPCB0133_FD_194589 | JGI IMG/M metagenome (GOLD analysis project Ga0272447, IMG submission 194589) | Hot spring microbial mat communities from Yellowstone National Park, WY, United States - YNP-CB-013-3 | ecosystem: Environmental > Aquatic > Thermal springs > Hot (42-90C) > Sediment | place...
GTGGAAGATCGGAACCAGCGCGTGAAATTCATCGGCGGTCAGTCCGGTCATAGAACGTCATTTCGCCGGATTTTCGATAATAGATCGATACTTGCACATCGCATTTCCCTCTATTTTAGTTCTTATGGAAATAGTATACCATTAAACCTTGATGAAGTCTAAGGAATTGGCAGTCGTCTCGGACGGGAGACGATTTGAGAATCCCAAGCCCCTGAGGAAGGTGCAAGCAAAACTCAAGCGGCTGCAACGTGAGTTATCGCGCCGAAGGAAAGGCGGCAATAAACTGAGAGAAGACGCGCCGGAAACTTGCGAACGTCCATCGGCAAATAGCCAACATTCGACGAGATACACTCCACAAGGTCACAAGCGCGATCGTCGCGAAAACCAAGCCCGAGAGCGAATGACCGCGTGTCGTTGTCCTGGAAGACCTGAATGTGTCAGGAATGTTAGCCAACCACCATCTGACTCAAGCGATGTCAGATGTTGGAATGAGCGAGTTCAGGCTGCAGACGGAATACAAGACGAGATGGTATGGTTCGGGACTTTTGTTCTCTGAGAGATTCTTCCCACCATTGCGGCTGTGTTCTCTATGCGGGACTATGAATTCCAGGTTGACGTTAGCAGACCGCGTTGGACGTGTGATTGCGGCGCTCAGCATGACCGTAATGTGAATGCCACACGCAACCTGAGAGATGTGGCATACCGTACCGTAAGTTCTACGGAAACGGGCCTTCGGGCGGACGCCCGCGGAGAGGAGAGGTTTCAGCCTTTGGGCGGTGCTCCTCGTTTGAAGCAGGTATCAGACATCGAGCAGTTGGTAGATTCGAGTAGGTTTCTGAGGAACGGAGCGATAGGCGTTACTCATGATCCGGTTTGCGCGGCAGACGACGGTCGGGCAGGAGACGGCTCGAACCGTCTGTCAGGCGTCGGGTGCGGCGACGCATCAGATCGCCGGTAGAATGTTCTCGGCGCGCCACACGACGCCCGCGCTCCACCATCACGCGCCAGGCATCCTCTTCGGTGACCGGCATCGCCAGTTCTTCATCGCTGTACCGGTGCGCCTGACGTTCATTCAGCGCGGCGATACGCTCCTCGAAACGTTCCTCATCAGGAGAAAGCGACGTGAGCGTCGCCCAATAGCGCCACAACAGGTATGCGGCGAGAAGCAGGAGAGCTGCGAAGAGAACAAACAATAAAAAGAAATCGCCCATCACCACCCACCCGGCGCATCACGCCATTGCGGCGGTAAAGCCCCGGATCGCCTCGTCTTCATCCTGATAGATATCGACGTACTGCGCCAGACCGACCATACGAAAGATCTTCTGGAAGTGCTGCGAGAGACCACTCATTGCCAGGCGCTGATTACTGCGGTTGACCTCAGTCACTATCCCAATCAGGATAGCAATGCCAGCGCTATTAATATAGTCGTTCTGGCGAAAGTTCAGCAGGATATTGCGCGCACCTTTGCGTGAAACTTCATTATAGGCGTTCGTGATCTTTTCCTCGGCGAAGGTTGTCACATCACCGATCAGGTCGATAATCGCCACACCTTCACGCTCACGAATGTGCACTTCCAGATCATTGTCCAGCATACTGAATCACTCCTGACGCCTGCGCCTGCTGTCGCCGGGTCATTGCGCCAGATCAAAGCAGGATAGGGAATTCCGCATTATGAATCACGCCCTTGGACAACGGCGCATACACATATACAACACATTACCGCCGTTAGAGGAAAGCTTAAAGCCACACGCATCGACCAATTGCGTGATCAGGTACAGACCGAGACCGCGTGGCGGTGCATCACCACGTAACCGCTGCTCAATACCCGGCGTCACGTGACCGGAATACGGTCTCAACCCCTGATCCTGCACACAGACCGTCAACCCGGAACCGTCCCAGACACACGTCACATCGACGCGCAGCCCTGGCGTCTGTGCGTTGCCATGCTCAATGGCGTTGAGACATGCCTCGCTGACTGCGGTCTTCAAATCCTCAACACGTTCGGTTGCGAAACCAAGGCGATGCGCAAATGAAGCGACTGCTTCGCGTACAACCCGCTCATAGCCCAGTTCACTCGGTATCGAAAGGTCGATCGAGGACGAGACAGGTGGATCGTACATGCTTATGACTGTTTCTCCAGATGAATGACCATGCGTACCTGATTGCCGCCAGACGGAGCCGTGGTAAACTCTACCTCGTCCATCAACTCACGGATCAGCCAGATACCCCAACCTCCCTTGTCTCCCCGCGTAAACGATTCTTCAATCGTAGGAGGCGGTGAAAGGTGTGCTGGCATAAGCGGTTTGCGCCCCTGATCGGCGACGCTGACAACCAGTTCAGACGGACGAACCGTTAGCATCACCAGCACGCGCATCTGCGCATCGTGAGCATTCCCATGCTCAATCGCGTTCGTAATCGCCTCAGCCAGCGCAGTACGCAATGCATCAACCCGATCGGCGCTGAATCCCATACGCCGGGCAAGCGACGCTGCTGCGTCCATTGCAACCTTTTCATAGCCAAGTCGGCTGGGCAAATGTAACTCAACGACACGCTCGACTGGCCCGGCGTTGTGACTCACGTCCGCCATAGCATTTCGCCTACTCATGGCATGCGCCGAACGTAGATCGTGCATAAAGCATTAGGCACGGCTCTCATCTTAGCACGACTCCCTGTCGGGAAGCAATAGGGAATTTGGGGGCAGAGCGTCACTGACGGCACTCAATATCAACATAGTACGCATCATCTTCGCTTGCGCGATTTGGAATTTGGGGGCAGAGCGTCACTGACGGCACTCAATACCTGATCGAGATCGGGAAGGCGGACTTTTGATCGCCTCCTGACAATCCGCTGGCATGCCCTTTCGAAGTAATAATACGCAAACTGCCTGCGATCAATATCCGAGTCACCCGATGATCCCACCCGGTACATATCCCTGAGCCAACTGTCGGAGACGGTGCGCCGGACTTCTGTCATCAGTTCTGCAACTTCACGCTTCGATAAGAGATAGTCGCTCGCCAGCGCTCCGATAGCGTCGTGGAGAAGAATGATCATTCGGTCGGAGTCATCCCGGATAAACGGATCCAGCACCATTCTGGCACCACTGGCGCCAACAACACCGCCCATCATTCCGCCGCATATGCCTCCAATCACTCCACCAATGGCAGTGCCAATGATCGGGATGGCGCTCCCAATCGCCGCTCCTGCTGCTGTTCCGGCGAACCATCCACCGGCGCCAGCAGCGATGCCTGCCCCATTGATTGCCGTGTTTTTTGCAACCTGAGACCACGAGATATCGCCAATGGCGGCACGGTACGCATCCGGCGCTGTCGCAACCGCAAGACTCACTGCAGAAGTAATCGCGTTGCTCCGCAGCAATTTTGCAACGTGATTGACTGCTGCCGCTCCGTAGACGGCTCTGCCAAGCGATCCTGCGGCAATGTATTGAACGAGATTCTTGCCGAGATCTGTTGAGGCGATGCTTCTCACCCTACCGCGCAACACGGTTACGCCAACCGCAGCCGCAGGAGTGCGCAGCGCCTGCGCAGACAATACACCAATGATCAGCGCCTGGTTCCCCGCATCGATGCCACTTCGGATCGCACATCTGATCGCTTGCTTCGGATCATCGCCATTCCCCATGTTCGCCACGCAAAGTCGACCGCAAACGAAATCCCGAAGAGGTAGCCTGAGGTGATCGATTGCGTCTTGACATCAAACAGGAGCGAGTCGATATTCCTGGCTTGCGCGATGTTGCACGCCTGTTTGTATGTGACCGACCCTTTTCTGACGATATTCTTCGCCTCGCCGGGATCGGTGACGCCGGGAACTTTCCCCTGGGCGATTTTCTCCTGGAACAGTTTGACACAGGTGTCGTACTGGTCTGCGGGAACTTCCAGCATCTGTCCCTGATAGCGGTACCGACCGGTCGCTGGATCGAATGCGGCATTGACCGTCGCCTGGGGTGTCTGAAAATACTTCGTTTGAACGGCAATTCCATTGACAATGCGATCCGGTCCGTCGACACTGTTGGAGATCCCTATCCTTTCGACGCGTCTGCCCCGCATCACATCTGCAAGTGCATTATCATCTTCCGCTACAAACCCATGACGCCTTCGGTGTGATATTTGCCGATCTGCGACTGTTCTGGCCATCTGGCGATCTCCGGCGGAATAGGCCATATGACGAAGGCATCGTCGGTACAGTCCGATGATGACAGGTTGTCGTGCATCGATCCCTCCAATGGTTCATTTCGCCGTCCGGCAAAACTCCGGTACGCCGCGCTACGTCGCTCACAGTATAGAGCTGGCATAACCGATGTGTTACTGTATCGATTGGATCAAGAGGCTGGGCGCGATGTGGAGGCGAAAGCAACGATCACGCGGAGTGAGGGGGAGAGATTCTTGCGCCCCCTTCTTCCGCCACAGGGAGAAGGGGGCGGGGGGAATGAGGAGAACCAGGGCATCAGAACGACGCACGTGCAGCATCCACCCTGTTCATAGCGGAATGTTCCCATGTTTGCGCGGCGGCAGGGTTTGTCGTTTGCCACGCGCCAAGCGCAGCGCGCGGATCAGCGCCGGGCGCGTCTCGCGCGGCTCGATGACATCATCAAGGTACCCGCGCTCGGCAGCGATATACGGGTTGGCGAAGCGGTTCTGATAGTCCTCGACCAGTTCCGCCAGGCGCGCCGCCGGATCGGCAGCCTGCGCCAGCTCACGACGGAAGATGATCTTGACGGCTGCATCGGCACCCATTACGGCGATCTCAGCAGTGGGCCAGGCGACGTTGAAATCGGCGCGGATATGCTTGCTCGCCATCACATCGTATGCGCCGCCATACGCCTTGCGCGTGATCACAGTCAGTTTCGGCACCGTCGCCTCGCAGTACGCATACAGCAACTTCGCGCCATGACGGATAATGCCGCCGTACTCCTGCTGTGTTCCGGGCAGGAATCCGGGCACATCGACAAAGGTGATCAGCGGAATGTTGAACGCATCGCAGAAGCGCACAAAACGCGCCGCCTTGACCGATGAGTCGATGTCGAGCGTCCCTGCCAGGTGCGCGGGTTGATTGGCGACAACGCCAACCGCGTGCCCGTCAAGACGCGCAAAACCAATGATAATATTGCGTGCCCAGAGGGGTTGCACTTCAAGAAAACTGCCCTCATCGACAACCGCTTCGATCACCTGGAGCATATCGTATGGCTTGCGCGGATTGTCGGGAATGATCGTTTGCAGGTTTTCGTCCATGCGATCAGGATCATCGTCGGGCGGGACGTAGGGTGGATCTTCCAGGTTATTCGATGGCAGGAAGGAGAGCAGCGCCCGCACCTTATCAAAGGCTTCTTCCTCGCTATCAGCGGCGAAATGCGCCACGCCGCTGCGTGAGTTGTGCGTCATGGCACCGCCCAGTTCCTCGAAGCCGACATCCTCACCGGTGACAGTTTTGATGACATCGGGACCGGTGATGAACATTTGCGAGCTGCCCTTGACCATGATGATGAAGTCAGTTATTGCCGGGGAATAAACCGCGCCGCCCGCGCATGGTCCGGCAATCACCGACAGTTGCGGCACCACACCTGATGCCATCACATTGCGGTAGAAGATCTCCGCGTAGCCACCCAGACTGACGACCCCTTCCTGGATGCGTGCGCCGCCGGAGTCGTTCAAGCCGATACATGGCACGCCCATACGTAGGGAGAGGTCCATCACCTTGCAGATCTTCTCAGCGAACACTTCGCCAAGGGATCCGCCAAACACAGTAAAATCCTGTGAAAAGAGGCAGACGTGCCGACCATTGATCGTGCCATAACCGGTAATTACGCCATCACCCAGCGGCTTGTGGCGATCCATGCCGAACGCGGTGGTGCGATGGACGGCAAAAGCGTCGAGCTCGACGAATGAACCCGGATCGAGCAACTTGTCGATCCGTTCACGAGCTGTCATTTTGCCACGTGCGTGCTGCTTCGCCGCAGCCTCCGGATCAGTCGTGCGTGCACGCTCACGCCGCCGACGCAGATCCTCGATGCGCTCACGAGTTGTCTTCATTGGCACACCTGTCCTTGTAGGCAATGCATCAGCGTGATTATACGAGACGGAGATACACTGGCAGGATAGTTCCAGTTACGAATCCATAGGCTGATAGGGTTATGGGTCGTTCCTCACGCAACATCACCACGCTTGTTTGATATGATGAAACCAGCGTGATTGAGAACGAGGTGAACAGTGATCGAGCATCAACCAGCAGAGCGCACATAGTTGCGCAGCGCCGCAGTGTGGAGACTATGGCTGGCTGCTGGCACTTGCGGCTGTCGTCTGTTACGTTATCCGGCTACGCGCCTTTTTCGAAATGTGCATGGCTCAATCTGGGAGACGTAGCCCGATTAGCCTACGAACTCACGATGATTGCACTGACGGTGGGCATAGTCACACGGATCGCAGTGGGTGAGCCGTACCCGGCAGCTGGCACTCGTGCGCAGCGGCTTCTACGCAAGTTTGCATACATTGCCGTACCGCTGCTCATCGCTGGCACCGTCAGGCCAGTCATTCCATTGCTGTGACGACGATCCTAGAGCAGGCGATAATAAATGACCGCCGTGTGCAACGATCCATCGGCACTACGGGCGTATTTTGGGATGCGCCCGACGAAGGTGTACCCGCACGCCTGATACAGCAGTTCTGCCGGATCACCCTCACGCGTGTCAAGGATCAGCAGAGAGCGACCTTCACGCCGCGCTTCCTCTTCCACCGCCGCCAGCAATGCCCGAGCAACGCCCCGGCGCCGCGCCGAACGCAGTACCATCAGTTTTTTCATTTGCGCACGATGCTGCTCACCCGGTTTCTGCGCCAGTTCCAGTTGAACAGCGCCAATGATCGTGTCACCTTCACGCGCGACCAGCAATACACGCAGACGTTCGACAACATCATCGCAAATGGCATCCCAGTAACGTTGCGCCGTTGCCGTATCGAGCGGCATTAGAAAGCCAAGCGAGGCGCCACTCTCCACCGCGTCCTTCAACAGTGCCACCAATCCAGGGCGTGCAGCACGAAATGTTGCTGCATTAATGCGCTCGATCACCATTCCGCACTCCTTGACTTCATGATACAGTCAGATTATACTGTATATGCATACCCCTGGGAGGTATGTGTAGACCGTGAATGTAAAGGGAGTATCGAACCGTTATGGCAAAGCCTGTTACTGTTACCGACGATGATTTCGAGCAGCAGGTGCTGAAGTCCGACATTCCGGTTGTTGTTGACTTCTGGGCGCCATGGTGCGGTCCGTGCCGGGTCATTGCGCCGATCCTCGAAGAACTGGCAAACGAGTACGATGGTAAAGTCAAGGTTGCCAAAGTCAACACCGACGACCATCAGATCTGGATGAGCAAGTTCGGCATCATGGCAATCCCGACCATGATCTTTTTCAAGAACGGCAAGGAGATCAACCGGATCGTCGGCGCTGGTCCCAAGCGCATGCTGAAAGAGGCATTTGATGCAGCCGTTGCTGCATAAGCGCGGGGGAGAAAGTGATGTCCGCACCGCGACCTGTGCGCCCAATAAGCGATGAGTTGCGTCACGATGTCCTGGTGCGACTGCGCCGAATCGAAGGTCAGGTACGCGGCATTCAACGGATGATAGAAGAGTGTCGTGATTGCAAGGAGATCGTGACCCAACTTGCCGCTGTTAAGGCCGCAGTTGGAAGTTTGAGCGCGCTGCTGGCGGAAACCTATGCGCGCGATTGCCTCTGCTCTGGCGCAACCATCGACTCAGAAGAGATTGCGCGCTTGCTCGACGTGCTCAAGTCGGCGCGATAATGATAGTCCTGCTAGTCCATTTGCACCAAACTCCGATGTACAGGCGCCGGTTGATGTTGCACTCACAACATCACCGGCGTTTGCTTCGCTCTTCCTGATGCTCATCATCATCACTGTCATTGTCACCGTCGTTATCATCACTGGGTAAAGGTGACGGCGGTGCAGACGACACACACAGCGGCGCGAGTGGTTGAGAAACTGTCATTTGTGCAGAAGGAGGCGTGGCTGTTCGGTTGCGATTCCGAGGTGCACGCTGGTGCTGTCGGCGGTAAAAGAGTTCGCCCTGAATGAACAGCCAGAGCACGCTTTGTGACCTTTTCCGTCGCCCCATGGACTTTGAGCAATTGCTCCGTTGTAACCTGTGCGGCAGGCTTCGCCTTGCATAACCGAGGGGTTCACTCCGACGGTAGGAGACGCGCACCGGATTATGTGCTCAATCTCCATTAGCCCGATGGCACGAGGCGCATACCGGTTTATGGCATTTCTCGCAGAGGTCGAGTCCAATGGAGGAGGTTGAACATTCCCGGAGTCGCGCGCCCCACGCGATGACCGAAATACACTTCGGTCTACAATCTGCTGGAAACAGGCACTGTACGCGACGCGGCAGGCCCAGACGGGGATCAACATATTTGAGAACTGCCATACATGCTCAATCTTTCAAGGCGACGCCCTCTCAGCCGACGCACGGCGCGCTCGCCTGCGTTACCTCCCGACTGCCCTGTCCAGGCAGATACAGAACAGATGTACCACACCATGCAATGCCCGTCACATCCGGATGGGGAGCACATTTCTCTCTGATCTTGTGCTCATACCCCGATCCCCTGCAAACTGCCTTCTTACAGAATATGCCGATCATGCGGCTTCTGGTATAATAACGCGCGTATATTGCTTATCAATAACCAGCGCAGTGGTGCGATCCAGCGTACAACAATGACAGTGTGGTCACGTATCGATACGCCAGGAAGGCGCACGAGTAAAGATGCTCATCAATGTACCCGATACGCTTGTGTCCGATGCGCTTGATGGACTGGCTTGCGCCCATCCAGAACTGATCCGTGTGCGACGCAACCCGGATTATGTCATTCGTGCCGATGCACCACTCTGCGACCGGATTGTGGTCGTGAGCGGCGGCAGCGGACACGAACCAATGCATATCGGGTATGTCGTGCGAGGGATGCTGACTGCTGCCTGTCCTGGCGCCATTTTCACATCGCCGACGCCAGATCGGACTCTGGTGGCCACTCGCGAAGCCACTGGCGACGCAGGCATTCTGTACGTTATCAGAAACTATGCTGGCGGTCGGTTCAAGACCGCTATCGAGATAATCAATGCCGAGGGTATACTAGTTGCAACGGTCATTGTGGCCAATGAGATTCCAGGTCCAGCAAAAGAACTGCGTCGCGGCACCGGCGCCACTGTGATTGTAGAGAAAATCGCCAGTACGGCTGCAGAGATAGGCGCCTCACTCGAAGAGTGCGCCGGATTGCGCACCACGCAGCCAGCCAGAGTTGCTCCGTCGGCGATGCACTCTCCGCCTGCACCGTGCCATCTCTCGCCCGTCCGTCCTTTCGTCTGGACGACCACGAGATCGAGATTGGCATCGGCATCCGGTGAAGCAGGCCGGCAACAGAGTACGCCTGCGCCGGTTTCTCAGATAGTTGATCGCCTGTGCGCCGATCTTTCTGCACCTGCGTGCCGAGGATCGGGGGCCGTCTTAGTGGGTTAGGCGCAACTCCATACATTGAGTTGTATTATCGCATTCAACGCCACAACATCATGATCGAGTGAAGTCTGGGTGGTTAGATGACGTCGCTTAACATGGCTGGATGCACGGTAACATTGACTCGTCTTGACGATGAATTACTGCGGTTATGAGATGCTCCGGCATAGACACCGGCGTTGCGTCGGGGAATATAGTTCAGTACGAAGCCCTGATGCCATCGATTGATTGCGGTCCGTACAACACGCACTTGTGAGGAAATGTTTATCTGGAGGCTTCCCGGATGCAGATCACCGTTGACCATGTCATCCGCTTTATCGAGCGCGCTGCCGCGCTGATCCGTGACCATGCAGCCGAATTAACGGAACTTGATACCGTAATTGGCGATGCAGACCACGGCACCAATCTGAATCGCGGCTTCTCGGCAGTGGTTGTCAAACTTGATGCATTTCAGGAGAGCGATATTGGCACTATCCTTGATATGACCGGGAAGACTCTCCTGGCGACTGTCGGCGGTGCGGCCGGTCCGCTGTACGGAACAGCATTTCGGCGCGCCGGAGCGCTGCTTGCCGGACGATCAGTTATTGACGGAAAAGACATTGCCGCGGCGCTCGAAGTGGCACTTGAAGGCATTGTGGAACGCGGTCGGGTGCAGCGCGGCGAGAAAACGATGCTCGATGCGATTGCGCCGGGGGTTGAAACGTTTCGTAATGCCATCATGAACGGAAATTCGCTTGAAGAAGCGGCACGCATTGCGCTTGCCGCTGTTGAAGAGGGCATGCGTGCAACAATCCCAATGCAGGCGACCAAAGGTCGTGCAGCGTTCCTTGGTCCGCGTAGCATCGGGCATCAGGATCCTGGCGCAACCTCCGCATACTACATCGCCCGCGCGATGGTTGGTCTCGATGACGATCTGCCAGCTAGGACTCCAGAGACGCAGAACCCATAGATACCAGTGAGGAATTGCACTATGCGTACACTGACGACAGATGTTCTGGTCATTGGCGGAGGCGCAACCGGAACGGGTGTCCTGCGCGATCTGGCGCTGCGCGGCATTCGCTGCGCCCTGGTCGAGAAGGGCGACCTGACGCACGGCACGACGGGGCGCTATCACGGGTTGCTGCACTCCGGCGGGCGCTATGTGGTGAAAGACCCGCAATCGGCGGAGGAATGTGCGCGCGAGAATGAGATCCTGCGCCGGATTATACCGCACTGCATCGAAGAAACCGGCGGGTTGTTCGTCGTAACTCCGGCAGACGATGAAGCCTTTGCCGATCAGTTTGTCGCTGCCTGCCGACGCACTGGCGTTTGGGTAGAAGAGATACCGGTGCGCGAGGCGCTTCGACGCGAACCGTTGCTCAACCCGCGTATCAGGCGGGCATTCGCGGTACGTGATGGTGCCGCCGACTCATTCCTCGCCACCCACGCCAATGCGTATGATGCACGGCGCTATGGCGCGCAGGTGCTAACGTATCACCGCGTTGTTGAACTGGAGCGTATGGCAGACCGGATTATTGGCGCAGTGTGCGAAGATCTGCGAAGCGGTGAAACGGTACGCATCCATGCCAGTTTCATCATCAACGCAACCGGGGCCTGGGCAGGGAAGATCGCAGAGCTTGCCGGTCTGCGCATCAGCATCGTTCCCGGTAAGGGAACAATGATCGCCATGAATCATCGGATCGTTAATACGGTAGTGAACCGCTGCAAGATGCCAGCGGACGGCGACATTATCGTGCCTATCCATACGGTTGCCGTGCTCGGAACGACCGATATACCGGTTCCCGATCCAGATGTGTACGATATTACCCCGGAAGAGGTTGATCTGATCCTGAAAGAAGGCGAATGGCTCGTTCCCGGTGTGAGTCGCATGCGCGCTCTGCGAGCATGGGCAGGGGTTCGCCCATTGTATAAGGAAAATGACGCTGGCAGCAACCGTGATATTCCTCGCACATACAAACTGCTCGATCATGAAACGCGCGATGGGGTCGCCGGGATGGTCAGCGTAGTTGGCGGAAAGTGGACCACGTATCGCCTGATGGCGGAGAAAACCGTTGATCTGGTTGCAGCCAAACTTGGGGTGACCGTGCCGTGTCGAACGGCGGATCTGCCTATCGAAGCGCTGCACCACGGTGCCGTACCCAATCAGAATCGCCGCGCACGTGCACGGTTTGCCATTCTGACATCGCCATTCTATATGCTGGGGCATCGACTGGCGGAAGTCGAGGCGGACGATAGTTATGGCGATCTGATCTGCGAATGCGAACTCGTCACCCGCGCCCAACTCGAGGCGGCAATCCAGAGCGAGGGCACTGCCAATCTCGACGATCTGCGCCGCGATACGCGTCTTGGAATGGGTCCATGCCAGGGTGGATTCTGCACCTATCGCGCTGCGGCGATCTGGCACGAACTCCGCAACCAGCATCTGCCCGCGCAGCAGGCTGCCAGTGCACCGCCTGCGTCGGCATTGCTCACACACTTCCTGCAAGAACGCTGGAAAGGCGTCACGCCGACGCTGTGGGGCGATCAACTCCGCCAGGAGCGCCTCAACGAGTTGAACTACCTGGAAACGCTGGCAGTTGATCGTTTGCCAGAGACTACAGATGCGACGATTGAGGCGTCGCGCGATATTGTGATTGCGGCGATCGTGTGACAATAGGGGAGCAATATGCGCACCACACTCGTAATCGGCGCCGGCTTGAGCGGCTTGATGGGCGCTCTGGCGCTAGCAGAGGCAGGATTGCAACCGCTAGTGCTGGCGAAGGGGCAGGGGGCGACCCACTGGACTGCCGGAACTGTCGATGTCTGGGGCGCCGATGAACGCACGCCACGTCGGGCGATCCACGAGATCGGCGCGACACATCCGCAGCACCCGTATGCGCTGATCGGCGCACGCGCCGTTGAAGAGGCAATCGCTCGCTTCTGTGCGCTGACCGAAGCAGCCCGCTATCCCTACGTTGGCGGATTGGAGCGCAATGTACTGCTTCCCACGGCAGCAGGTGCGTTGCGCCCGGTTGCGTTGCTGCCAGTGACGATGGCCGCCGGTGATGTTCGCCTGGGCGGAGAGATGCTGATTGCCGGGTTCCGCGAATTGCGCGATTTCTATCCGCTGTTCATCGCTGCCAACCTCGTAGCTCAGGGAGTAGCGGCGCGCGGCGTGTACCTGACCATCCCCGCTGCATTCCGCCGACGCGAATATACGACGGTCATCCTTGCGCGTATGTTCGACGACCCGGCATTTCGGGCGGAGATCGGAAGACAACTTCGTGCGCAGCGTGGATCGGCAACGCGGATCGGGCTGCCAGCTATCCTTGGTTTGCGCGATCCGCTCGGCGTGGTCGCCGATCTTCAGCATGCCAGCGGCGCGCAGGTGTTTGAGATACCAACGTTGCCGCCATCGGTTCCCGGTATGCGGCTGTTCACCATCCTGCGCGATGCGATTGAACATTCTGGTGGACGGTTTCAGATCGGCTCAGAAGTTCTTCGCGGTCACGGTGAAGAACGTCGGCTTATCGCCGTCTGGAGCGAAGCGGCAGCGCGTCATCAGGAGCACCGAGTCGAGCGCCTGCTGCTGGCGACTGGCGGGATTGCAGGTGGTGGCATCCGCGCCGACCATATGGGTATCATTCGCGAAACCGCTCTCGATCTGCCGGTGCGTGCACCGGCAAACCGTGCTGACTGGTTTTCACCGCGTTTCCTCGATCCAGCAGGGCATGCGATTTACACTGCTGGCGTTCCAGTCGATCCATGTCTCCGACCAATCGACATGCACGGTGAACCGGTCTACACTAATGTCGCCGTTGCTGGCGCAACGCTTGGAGCAACCGATACTGTTCGCGAACGCAGTCGCAGCGGTGTTTCAATCGCTACTGGCTGGGCAGCAGGACGCATACTGGCAGGAAACGCATTATGATACCAGTGGATCATATTGAGCATTCCCTCGAACAATCGCTCGACCATTGCATCAAGTGCAACATCTGCACTGCGGCATGCCCGGTCAGCGCAGTGACCGACCTTTTCCCCGGACCCAAGTATGTCGGTCCGCAGGCGCAACGCTTCCGGCATGACCGTCAACCGTCTCCTGACGAGTCGGTAGACTACTGCTCAGGATGCCGCGTGTGCAACGAGGTATGCCCGACCGGCGTTCGGATTGCGGAACTGAACGCGCGCGCGCGGGCGCGTCTGGTAGCGGAGCGCGGCATACCGCTGCGCAACTGGTTGATCAGTCGCTCAGAGTTGATTGGGCGTCTGGGAGCGGGACCGCAGGCGCCGCTGGCGAATGCGGCGCTCAGTTTCAAGCCATTGCGGGTCATTATTGAACAGACGTTAGGGATCGCGCGGGAAGCGCCACTCCCGCTATTCAGCCGGTCAACGTTTCGATCCTGGTTCCGGCGTCGGCGCATTGTCCAGCCGGTTGCCACGAAAGGACAGGTCGTCTATTTCCATGGGTGTGCAGCCAACTACTACGAACCATGGATCGGCAAAGCAGTGGTTGCTGTGCTTGAACACAACGGATTCGAGGTGCTGCTGCCGGATCAGCGCTGCTGTGGTCTGCCACTACTCTCGAACGGCGACTTCGCCGCCGCGCGTCGCGCACACGAGGCAAACATCGCGTTTCTGGCACCCTACGCATTGCGCAACATTCCCATCGTCGGCGCCAGCACCAGTTGTACCCTGACACTCAAAGAAGAAGCGCCAGAACTGCTCGGTATGCAGAACGACACCGTGCGCGCCGTAGCCCGGCAGACATATGACATCTTCGAGTTTTTGCGTATGCTGCACGAACGAGGCGAGTTGCGGACTGACTTTCGTCCTATTGAACGCACCCTGCCGTATCATCCGCCATGCCAGTTACGTGCGCACCGCATCGGGCTCCCGGCACTCGATGTGCTGGAACTCGTTCCAGGGTTGCGGCTAATCGAAACCCATGCCAGTTGTTGCGGTATCGCCGGGACATATGGGCTGAAAGCCGAGAAGTATCAGATCAGTATGGACGTTGGCGCACCGCTGTTTGACATGGTGCGCCGTTCAGGGTTCACGATGGCGCTGTGCGACTCGGAGACGTGCCGCTGGCAGATCAGCCACGGCGCCGGAGTCACAGCGCGCCATCCTATCGAAATCCTCGCTGAAGCGTATGGTCTCGCGACGTAAGTAGTATGGTTGGTCTGTTGATCGTTGCTCACAGCGAACGTCTCGCTAGCGGCGTGAAAGAGTTTACCGAACAGGTGACCCGCGGGCAGGTGCCGATCGTCGCAGTCGGCGGCGCAGTAGATGGATCGCTAGGAATCAGCACCGATGCTATTCGTCAGGGTCTGCGGCAGATTGCCAGCAGCGACGGCGTCCTGGTACTGGTCGATTTCGTGAGCGCCGCGCTGAGCGTTGAAGCCGTGCTCGAAGACGAGCCGCAAATGCGTGTTGTTATCAGCAACGCGCCGCTGGTGGAAGGTGCCTACTTCGCCGCTGTCGAGGCATCGGTTGGCGCCACCCTGGAAGAAACTGCTGCAGCCGCGTTGCGCGGGCGCGATCTGGTGAAAGTTCAGGAACGCTGGACGAGTCATCCGTAGTCTGGTATGTGTTCTCTGAAAGGTAGACGGTGGAAATGCGCTATCAATGTGTATGGAAGAGCGTCTGGTCAGAATACGACATCCGTTAGGGCTGCATGCTCGCCCGGCAGCCGACTTCTATCGCAAAACACGCGAATTTCGCAGTCGTATCACAGTGCGTAACGTTACACGGCGATCTTCGGCTGAACTTCCGGTCAGCCTGTTGAATCTGCTGCAACTTGGCGCTGCTCAGGGGCATCAGATCTTGATCCGCGCCGAGGGTGAGGATGAACGTGAGGCGGTAGCAGCGCTGGCTGCATTACTGGACCAACTCGCAACCGAGGAATAAATGGCAATTTACCTGCGTGGCGCTGGCGGTTCACCGGGAGTGGCGCTTGGACGGGCAGTGCGTTACCTGCCTGACCATCACGCCTGGCACGTGATCGATGTTGACGTCGATGCGGCAATCAGGCGACTCGTTGCCGCCCAGGCAACGGCTGCCGGTCAACTTCGGACGCTGGCAGCGATCCTGCGTGAAGAGGGACGCCTGGAGGAAGCGCGCATCTTCGATGCCCACGCGCTGCTTGTCGAAGATGAGACTCTGACGCAGGACGTGGCACGGCGCATGCAGGAAGGTCATGTCAGCCTGGAACAGGCATTGACGGTTGCCATTAGCGCGCTGCGCGAGACCATCGAAGCGATTGATGACCCCTACCTGCGCGAACGTTCCAGCGACATCGACAATGTGCGCTGCGCGATCCTGACCGCGCTTCGCGGTGAGGCGCGCCATATGCACGATCTCCCCATTGGCGCGATCTTGGTCACCAATGACCTAACCCCCGCCGAGGCAGTCAGCCTGCGCGATGGGCGTGTCGCCGGGTTTGTCACTGCTGAGGGTGGACCGAACAGTCACACAACGATCCTGGCGCGCGCCTTCGGCATTCCGGCAGTCGTCGGTTTGGGCGCCGCAACCCTGGCGATCCCTGATAATGCGCCGCTGGTGCTCGACGGACACGCTGCTCTGGTGATCGTCGACCCCGATACGTTTGAGTGGTCGGCGTATGAACGGCGCGCTTCGGGAACGATTGCGGCGCGAGTGCGGCACCATCCCCTGCATGATCAACCGGGACGCATGGCAAGCGGCGAACTGGTAACGATCTGGGCGAATATCAGCCACCCGCTGGAGGCGCGTATCGCGCTTGAACGGGGGGCAGAGGGGATCGGACTGTTTCGTACCGAGTTTCTGTTCATGGGACGCAATGCGCCACCCGATGAGCAGGAGCAGTACGAAGCATATCGGACGGTGCTGGAAACCATGAAAGGGCAGGCAGTCATTATTCGCACGCTGGACATCGGCGGTGATAAGCGGGTGGAGTATCTCGAACTGCCGCACGAACTCAATCCTTCGCTCGGTATTCGTGGGGTGCGTCTCTCGATGCTTCACCCCGATCTGTTCCAGACCCAGATCCGTGCGATGCTCCGGGCGGCGGTTCATGGCGACCTGCGGATCCTGCTTCCCATGATCACAATCCCCGACGAGGTGACGTGGGCGCGGGCACAGATCCGCGCTGCTGCCGAGTCGCTCGCGCGTGATCAGATCCCACACCGCGCTGATGTGCCGGTCGGCGTTATGATCGAAACGCCAGCTGCGGCGGTAACCGCCGACCTAATCGCGCGCGAGGCGGCATTCTTCAGTATTGGCAGCAACGATCTAGCGCAGTATACGCTCGCTGCTGACCGTACCAGCGCCGATATTTCGACTCGCTATCCGCAGCACTCTGCTGCTGTGCTGCGGCTGATCGCGCAGACTGCTGGCGCTGCAGCGCGCGCCCATCTGCCAGTGTGTGTCTGCGGCGAGATTGCTGGCATCCCGGAACTGGCGACGCTCCTGGTCGGACTCGGCGTGTTTCAGTTGAGCATGAATCCGGCGAGTATTTCTGGGGTCAAGGAGCGTCTCAGCGAAACCGCCCTGGCGGAGGCGCGCGCCGCAGCGCGCTCCGTGCTGAATATCTACATATGAGCACCTTTCCTGAATGGATCGGCAACTACCGTCTGGAGCGACAGATCGGCAAAGGCGGGATGAGCCAGGTCTGGCTGGCGCGTCATCGCGTACTGCGCGAACGTCGGGCGGCGATCAAAATCCTGTTGTCGCAGGACACCGAATGGATTGACCGCTTCACCCGCGAGGCAGAGATCACCAGTCAACTGCGCCATGAACATATTGTACCGATCTACGACCACGGGTATCAGGCGCCCTTTCACTACACCGTCATGGAGTATGTCGAGGGCGGATCACTGCGTGACCTGCTCGACCAGCGCGGGCGTTTGCCGCTTGACCTGGCGGCGCATATCTTTCGCTGCGCTGCTGCTGCGCTCGATTACGCCCATGCGCATGGCGTCGTTCACCGCGATATTTCGACCGGCAACATTCTTGTCGAGGGCGACGGTAGGCGGGTGCTCCTTTCCGATTTCGGCATCGCCCGCGAATCGGGCAAGACACGGATGACGACCGTCAACAAAGTGATGGGCACGCCAGGGTTCCTTTCACCCGAACACGCTGTGTCGGCCACTGCCGTGACCCATCTCTCCGACATCTACAGCCTGGGTGTCGTGCTGTTCGTGATGCTTGCTGGTGCCTTGCCGTGGACGTACACGCCTGGTTTGGGCGAGGGTGGTGGACCGTTTGCGCCGCCGATGTCGCTGCGTGATCGTGGGGTTACTGGCGTGCCCGCTGAGGTCGACGATATTATTCGTACCATGCTGGCGCTCGAACCGGCAAAACGGTACCCTGGCGCCCGGGCAGCTGCCGATGCGCTCGACCAGGTGCTGCGGCGTCACTCCAGCACAACCCAGGTTGCCATCGGCATACCCCCCGCTGCAGCTCCGATTTCGCCAATGCCGCCAGAAGCGTCGCACGCCGTTGAAAAGGTACTGGCAGCTGACCTGATCAAAGCGCCAATGCAGGATGCGCTCGAGCGGGCGAAAGAACTCAGCGATCCGCGTGCGATTGCTGATTTGCTGAATGCGTGGAGCCGGGCGCGACCGCTACTGCGTCGTCCATCACTGGGGCGCCTGGCGGAGATACGGCAGACGACGCACCGCAACATCTACTGGTACACCCTGCGTGTTCTGTACGAAACGCGCGAACCAGTGCAAACCGTAGAAGAACCGGATCATCACTACTATAAGGACAACAAACTGGAACGTGAACTCGATCGGTGGGAGGTGCCGCTCCCCCCTCCCAGAGGGTTCGAGAATGAAGCGGGGGGCGTGGTGCGCATCCCCGGTTCAACACGGGTCGTTCAGTGCGATACGTGCAAAGGGATCGGACGGACGATCTGCGCGCGGTGCAACGGTCGTCGGCGTATCCCTGCTCTATCTCCCCCGGCTGTCTCGAATGAAGCGCCTAGTGTCGCACAGGCTGCCGTCGCAGCAGACAGACGCAAGCGCCATACCTCGCCGGCTGCATCGACCAGAACGCCAGACGCGGCACAGGCTGCCGTCGCGACCCAACCAGAGGTCGCCGCAGCGCCGACGCTCATTCCGTGCCCCGACTGTCAGGGCACGGGCGGTATCCACTGCACACGCTGCGATGGCGTCAGTCGCCTGATCATTCACAAAACCTTTCACTGGCTGCGCCGGGCAGATCTCCTGACCGCCCATGACGATCTGCCTGGCATCAATGAAGCGTGGCTGCAACGCAACTGCCGCAAGCGCGAGGTCTACCGCGAGCAGGCGAACGAAGGATTTCGCCCCGAATGGCGATCGGTCGCAGGGGTCGATGGTCTAATCAAACGGGCGGAAGAACGCCTGAATCCCGACACGCGCATTATTCTGAGCGAACTGACAATCAGTTTTATTCCCGTCACTGAAATCGTCTTCGACCTTGACGAATGGACGAAGCCGCAACAGCGCGGGCGCACTGCGCAGAAGTGCGAACCGACGCTCTACCGCTGGTACATCTACGGCTTCGAGCGTCTCCTCCCCGATGATCGGCGCTTCCTGAACTGGGATCGGATCGCCGCGCTGACAGCGACCAGTCTGACTATCGTGCTGGCGATTGCACTGGCGCTGTTGATGATGTGATGGAATATAAACCGGTATTCGCCTCTTGCTGTCGGGCTCAACCCCTCGGCTATGCGAGGCGAAGTACGCCTGCACAGGCTCGGTCAACATGCCGTGTCAGCGGCCTTCATCTTGGAAGTCGAGCCCTTCAAGGCAACGGTGCACTGTCAGGCTGAACCCCTTGGCTATACGAGGCGAAGCCCACCTGCACGGGCGAGAGCGAATTATTATTCAAAGACTATTGATGCGCTCACGTCTGTAGATGTGCAATTCGTCGCGGATGACAGCCAGTGCATTTGCTGCTATACTCACCCCATGGGACGCCTCACGCCGAGGCGCCAATTTTCTGGAAAGCGAGAAAACCATGCCTGATCTCCCTATTCGCCGGATGCTGGTCTACCGGCACGGTGTCGGCTATTTTGAGCGACGCGGTTCGATCACCGGCGCCGAACTGCGCCTGACCTTCCCGCGCGCCGCGATGGACGATATTCTCAAAAGCCTGATTGTGCTCGATCTCGGAGCGGGGTATGTGCGCGGCATCGATTTTGAGACGCCGGAAGACCGCGAAGCGCAGATCAAACGCGGTTCGATCCACCTGTCCGACACGCGCAGCCTGCTTGATCTGTTGCGCGACCTACGCGGACGACAGGTGCGTTTGTGGATTGACCCTGAGCGCCGCCACGAAGCGCAGAGTGAGGAAACCGTTGAAGGAGCAGTGATCGGTATCGACGTCGATGAGAACGAGCCGCTCGACCGCCCGCTGGTCTCGCTGTACATGGCGGAGCAGCGCGAAGTGCGCAGTATACCGGTGAAGCGTATTACGCGCATGGTAATCTTGGATGATCGCGCTGCTTCGGATATGAGCTACTTCCTGCGCGCAGCACAGAGCAAGGAGGATCGCCGGGCAGCAATCGTTCGCCTCTCCGAGGGTGAGCACGATCTCCTGATCGGATACATCGCGCCTGCGCCCGCCTGGCGCGTCAGTTACCGCCTGCTGGCTGAGCCAAAGATCGTTGATGGCGATCCGTCGAACGGCGACGGACACAGCGCGGGCGAGCGGGTGACGGTGCTGTTGCAGGGGTGGGGAATGTTCGACAATCAACTCGATGAGGACCTGGAAGACGTTGAACTGACCCTGGTGGCAGGTATGCCAGTCTCATTCCGCTACCGTTTATACGAGCCGCGCACTCCCGAGCGCCCGCTGGTGCAGGACGATGAGCGCATCGTCGCCGCGCCAATCGAGTTTGCGGCGCAGAGCGCACCGCCCGCCCCCGGCGCTGCCAGAGGGAGATCGCGCAGCATGGCATTTCCAGGCGCAGCGGAAAGCGATGCCAGGTCACTCTATTCCTCGGCCGATCTCGGTCTCAGCCTCGATGAAGTCGAACATTCGGCGCCGTCGGTCGGCATTGGCGAAGAGCGCGGCGCGTTGTTCCAGTACCGCGTGGCGCATCCGATCAGCGTTGCACGCGGACGTTCGGCAATGGTACCAATTGTCAACCGACGCCTGGACGGACGCAAGGAACTGCTCTACAACGGTCGCAAACAGCCGCATTACCCTGTCGCCAGTCTGCGGATGCTGAATGAAACCGGTCTGACCCTGGAACGCGGTCCGGTGACGGTCGTCGAGCGGGGGGACTACGCCGGTGAAGCGGTGCTGCCATTCACGCGCGCAGGCGCCGAAATGATTGTTGCCTACGCGGTTGAACTCGGCATCAGGATCAGCGAGGAATACCGCACCGAACGCCAGATGGCAGGGTTGAGCCTGCATCAGGAGTACCTGCTGTTCGAAGAATGGGACATCCGACGGACGCTGTATCGGGTGACTAGCAGCCTGCCCAATGCCGTCGATATTGTGATCGAACACGACATGCTTCCTGGCTACGACCTGTTCGATACGCCGCCGCCGACGGAACAGGCGCACAACGTCGCGCGCTGGACCGTGCGCTGCCTGCCGGGAGTCGAAACGACCTTTACGGTCAGCCAGCGCCACAGGGTATCGCGCTACGAAGAGGTGCGCAAACTCTCGCAGCGCCAGATTCAGCAATTCTTTGAGGAGACGCACCTGGACAAACAGACCTTCGCCGTGCTCAACCGGTTATTGTCGCTCTACGAGCAGATTGAACGCCACGAAGACGAACTGAGAGAGATCGATGCGGAGCGGCAGAAGATCTACGAGCGCCAGAAGCAGACGCAGGCGAACCTGACGCCGCTGGGGCGTGAGGGCAACGAGATGAAACTGCGGCAACGCTACGTGACGCTGCTCAACGAACTGGAAGACCGCCTGAATGAACTGCTCGCCGCCGAAAAGACAGCCAATGATGCGATCAGGCTCCTACGGAAGGAAGTCGAGCAGACAATTGCCGCTGCGTCGGATTAACCACGGATGTGCACGGATGCTACGGATAATCACGGATAAAATAAATAACATCCGTGTCGATCCGTCACATCCGTGCCAATCCGTGTTCTATTCCTCATCCCTACCCCCACAACACCACCAGAAACAGCGCCGCAAACGCCACACTCCTTAGTGCAAAGGCGAACAGCGCCACCCGTAGCCCGATCACCTTGCGCCGCATCAGAGCGCGAAACGCCGCCAGGCGCTGCGTCCGACTGGCCACCGCATAGCGGTACGCCCCCGGTAACACGACCACCAGCGCCGCCAGCAGCGCCACCGGGTATGCCAGCACCGCCACCACCCCCAACACCCGCACCGGCAACTGGGTCAGATACACCGGTAATGGATTATCGGCCAGCGCCAGAGTCCCGAACACCACACTGAACAGGGCGCTCACCAGCGAAATGATCCGCTTCGCTCCCTCTTCCAGCAGCTTCGGCGGGTCTTTCTCTTGCTCTTCAAACCAGCGGTGCAGCGCTTCCTCTTCGGGCGTTGGCGCTCGTTGCCGCACCGCACGAATCTCTTCAGGCATCGCGGTGCTCCTCAAAGGTCGCTTCGAGCATCTCTACATTCATTCCCGCAGTGTGGACAGAGCAGGCGAAAGACCTCGATCCGCAGGTGCTCCGACTGGCGGTAGAGAATACGCTCCGGTTTGCTCAACTGCGCCAGATCGACCGTCCATTCTCCGCACCTTTGCGCCTTCGCGTGAGCCGGTCTGATGCACGCAGAGACGCGGAGCACGCAGAGAGATGTCGCACGACGATAGCGTGTGCAACCCTGTCCAACAAGACCAACCTTTGTGAGAACTGCTATAATCCGCGCCGATCCGTCATATCCGTGCTCATCCGTGTCCTATTCCCAATCCGTTGCGATCCGTATCACCTCGCCAATGTATGCCTCGAACGGCGCCAGGGTCAGGCGCTCCGGATGTTCGTCACGGGTGGGGCGGGGATGGCTCGAAAAGAGCGTGCGCAAACGGGCGCCGTTCAGTTCAAAGCCAGCTGTGACCGGTTCTGACGAGAAATTGAGCGCCACCAGGCAGCGCTGATCCGGCGTTGTGCGCAGGAACGCCAGATAGCGATCCTCGTCGGGATGGAGCGGCGTGTAGTCGCCCGCCAGCAATGCCGGTGTCGCCTGGCGCGCGGCGATTAGGCGGCGGTAGTAGTTGAGCAGCGAATCCGGGTCACGTTCCTGATCGGCGACATTCACGCCTTGAGCGTAGTTGGGATTGACCGGCAACCAGGTTTCCACGCCCGGCGGACTGAATCCGGCATTGGGCGCATTCGACCACTGGAACGGCGTGCGACAGCGGTCGCGGCTGATCGCTGCCGCCATCTTCATTGCCTCAGCGGGATCGATGCCATCGCCGACTGCCAGGTGATACAGATTGACCGCCTGATTGTCGCGCAACTGTTCAAACCGTTCAAGCAACAGATCGGTCATGCCGATCTCTTCGCCGTTGTAGAGCACCGGCGTGCCCTTCAGCGTCAGCAGCATCGCCACGTGCAGACGGGCAAGCGCCGCATCGTTCACCCCATCGCCGTATGCCGTCCACATGCGCCCGACATCGTGATTCCCCAGTGTGTTGCAGGGCCAGGCGCCGGGGGGCAACGCCGCCAGACGTTCTGCCTGATTGGCGCGCACCCACGCTGGCGTCAACCGGTTGGTGCGCATAAGCGGAAAATTGAACACCAGGTGTAGTTCATCACTGCCATTGCCATAGTATGCGATGTCGTCCCCTTCGCCAATCAGCACCCGATCCCCCGGATATTCGTCCACCAATGCGCGCAATTCCTTCATCAACTCGTGTAAGCCTGGTTGCTGCACCTGGTAACGAAACATCAGCGCAAACTGCTCCGAGAGTTCTTTCGTCTCTTCCGGCGGACGGTTTTCGCGCCAGATGCGCAGCATCTCAACCTGCGACAACCGCGATTCGTGCGGGGTAAGCGTGGGGTCCTCAAAAATGGTATCGATCGCATCAAGACGAAAACCGTCCACTCCCATATCGAGCCAGAAACGAATCGCCTGCCACATCGCCCGCTTCACGTCCGGGTTGCGCCAGTTCAGGTCGGGTTGTTCCTTGAAGAAAAAATGGTAATAGTACTGTCCGGTCGTCTCATCGAATGTCCAGGCAGAACCGCCGAACGCCGAATACCAGTTATTCGGCGGACCGCCGTCAGGTGCAGGGTCGCGCCAGATATACCAGTTGCGCTTCGGGTTATCCCGGCTCGACCGTGACTCCCTGAACCAGGGATGATCCACAGACGTATGGTTGAGCACCAGGTCGATCAGCACCCGCATACCGCGCGCGTGAGCGCCGTCGAGAAAACGCCGGAAATCATCAAGCGTTCCGTATTCGGGCGCAACGCCGGTATAGTCCGAGATGTCGTAGCCACAGTCCGCATTCGGGGAAGGGTAGTGCGGCGAGAGCCAGATTGCCCCGACCCCCAGATCGCGCAGGTAGTCGAGCCTGTCGATCATCCCCGCAAAATCGCCGATGCCATCGCCATTGCCATCGGCGAAACTGCGCGGATAGATCTGATAGAACACTGCCGTCTGCCACCATGTGAACGATTGCATACACGTTTCCTCCGTTCAATCCTGGAACGTTCAACCGTTGCGCTGTGCCGCCAGCCAGGCGACGAATGCCATCAGGTCGGGAAATTCTTCCAGCCCTGCGGTGGCATCGATCCAGAATTCGTCCAGCAGACGATTGCCAGCGCGTTCGTATGCCAGCGCTTGCACCAGCGTCTCGACGCGATCCAGCGCTTTGACCAGTCGCGCCTCGCGGGTTGCACCGGCGGCATACTCCTCCCACAGCCGGATCAGGTGCTCGCCGCCGGGGAGCGGTGCGCACAGTTCGATGAGCGCGCGGCGCTCGGCGTCGCGCTTCACCGCTTCGCCGATCAGGCGGCGCGCCGAAAACGGCAGATCGCCGATCAGCGCCTCGGCAATGTCGTGCACCAGCGCCATCGCCAGCACTCGTTCGCGATCAACCGAATCGTCCGCAGCGGTGAATATCAGCGCCAGCGCAGCCAGCCCGAAACTATGCTCCGCGACGCTCTCGGCATTCGCAACGCCGCGCTGAAGCCATCCAACGCGCGGCAGCAACTTGAGCGCCACAATCTGTTCAGCCAGTCGAGCGTATGCCGGGATGTTCTGGTCGGTCATCTCATGACGCCTTTCGTTGCAGAGCGTCCCATTATGGCGCGATACGCTGGATGCGTCAACCTGTAACGCCAACTTGACAATTTCGAGATGTTGGCTACAATCGCGCCCTATATCGTGTCGTGAACGGCACGCCACACGTTCTCGTGAACGAATTCGTACGCGCTAGGCTTTGCGCTGCGTACCGCACCAGTTTGGGGTGTCGGTCTATGAGCTGTTGTTGTGCATTTGCGCAGCCGCCTTCAGCAGTGCAGAGCCGTTTGAACAGCAGGAGTATGAATGGTACCAGCACAACGCCTGGCGATCATTGCAGCACTTGTAGCGATCTTGACCCTGTTCCTGACCACCAATCAGGCGCATGCCGGAGAGCCGCCGTCGCCTTCCCCCTCAGATGCTCTCAGCGTCACCTCGCCCATCGCACCGACCTACCGCGTCTTCGCCACACGGCAGGGACGCGTCGGTCGACGCACCGCGAATGGGCACGTCATCAAACCACGTGACCGATTCGTTGCGCTGCCATCATGGAGTGTCCTTTCGAGTCGCAGCGGTTATGAGTATCAGGTGCGCGTGACCTACCGTGATCGGAGTGTCGTGCTGCCGGTGTGGGATGTGGGACCCTGGAATACGAATGATGATTACTGGTCGCCGAATCGACGCTACGGCGACCTTCCGCCGGGACTGCCAATGGCGCAGGCGGCGCACCAGCATGGGTACAACAATGGACGCGATGAGTTCGGGCGTCGCATTCGCCAGCCGACCGGCATCGACATTGCCGATGGCGCGTTCTGGGACGATCTCGGCATGACGAACAGCGATTGGGTTGAAGTGACGTTTTTGTGGCTGGGCGCCGACCCATTCGTTGCGACCGGCAACCAGACGGCTGCCGATCGTGCTGTCATCGAGCCAGACGCAATCGTGGTTGACGATGCTGCCGAAGGGTACGCTGCAATTGAAGGTCGAAACTGGCAAAGCGCCAATTGTGGCATTGGCGGCAGTCATGCCTGGAGCTACGATACGCCGGGGGCTACAGCGCGTTCGCAACATCGCGCCATTTGGACGCCTCCGCTTCCGGGTGAAGGTTTCTACGAGGCGCTGGCATTCATTCCGGCATGCGGTCCCACACCGACCGAACACGCGCGCTACACCGTCACGCACAACGGCGCAGTGTCGGAAGTTGTCATCAATCAGGCGGCTGCGTCCGGCAGGTGGGTTTCACTGGGTATTTTCCATATGGGACCGGGCAGTTCGGTGATGTTGACGAATCAGACCGGAAGTGATGGACGCGCAGTGCACTTCGACGCAATCAAGTGGCGCCTGCACAACGATGTGCACCCTCCAGACGCCGCGGTCGTTGAGGCGGTGTTGCTCCCCGAGGGCGGCATCCGGGTGAGCTGGGATGGTGAGGACGACGTCAGCGGCATTGCATCGTTCGATGTGCAGGTGCGGCGTCTGCCGGATGGCGACTGGATCGACTGGCTTACGCAGACGACAGAGCACGAAGCGGTGTTTGTTCCGCCTGAATCGGGTGTGTACGCCTTTCGCGCACGCGCACGCGACTGGACTGGCAAAGAATCGCTCTGGCCCGATCAGGATGATCTTCAGATCGCAACGCTGTAGAGGCCGCATCCGCTGGAGACACGGGTGTTGCGAGGCTGCTGGCAACTGGCGGGCGCTTCAATCAGTTGCATCTGCTATAGGCAGGGATGTTGCAGCGCGTCTGCGCCTTCTCATCCCCATGCAATAAGGGAAGCTATGCATTACCTACAAGTCGGGAGGGAGACTGTAGAGGAAGGGTTAAGCGCCATGTGGTCGTAATTAAGATCATGCCGTATTGTCGTAGTAGGGGCAGTTCGCGAACCTGCAACCTCCGACCCCGTGGATCGCGTGCTACCGCGTGTTCATTCATCCCTGGTTCCCTGTCACCTTTGCGAGCCAGAACGCCACTTAAACGCCTGATCCAGCGCGCTGATCCGCGCAGGCTTAGCAGTTCGGAGCGCGCGGTAGTGTGCCTGAGAGTGCTGTGGCCAATGCTTGCCATTCGTCCCTGTCCAACGCTACCGTATACGGATGCTCCAGCTGCACCTGTGCCGCGCTGTGATTCCATACGAGACTCATTTTGATCGAGTCGTTCAGCAATAGAGGGGGATTACAAAAGCCTTGACGGGCGATCGAAGCCATGATAAAAATTTCCCGTGTGCATCTGTCTTCAGCTAGATACCTCAAAGAAGAAGATCAGAGCAGATCAGACTATTGCAGCCTGATCTGCCTCATAGGGATAAAAAGCTGCATCGGTCTGTAGTTGGACAGAAGTACGGTCATCGATGCTTACTATTGCAATCGTGGCTTTGCGACGGCCATAATGGAATGCATCGCCAACAAGACTTCAGAACTATGATTTGGCAGCTCTTTCTCTGTCCAGTGTTGCATTCTATGATCGACTTGGATGGAATCTCCGGCGTGGCCCGTTATTCATCAGAACTGAACATGGTTTATTGTCATCGTCTAACGAGGAACAGGTAATAATTCTACGACCTTCAAAAACGCTGCCAATAGACCTGAGCACACCACTTTCTGCAGAGTGGCGTGAAGGTGAGTTGTGGTAAAGATATGGTCGACCTTGTTCAGGTTTAGTCTACTCAACACGCGTTTGTAACCGACACCACTCCACTGCACTTCATAATCGCAGTTGTGGCTATCTTGTACGAAAGCGTACATTGATTTCGGATAACGCTTTTGGCGCAATTCTGTGGGGTCAGATGGGAAGTGAGAATCTCCTATGCTACCTAAGTTTTCATCGTTGGCAGCGTGTTGCGGATGAACCTGAAACATGCGTGAAAGAATTTTCAGACCCGTCTCCGTCTGCTGATATATGATTACAGTTGAAATCATTGTAACCGGCAATGAAGTGCTGCTGGGTGATGTGCTGGACACAAACACAAACTGGATGTGCAAACGAATCACTGCTTTTGGAGGGCGTGTCGAGCGCGCCGTGATCGTCCGCGATGAATTGGACGCAATCGTCCGCGAGGTCCGATCAAGCCTGGAACGTTCCGTTAGATTGATCGTCACAATTGGCGGCATGGGACCAACGTGGGACGATATAACAGTCGCCGCAGTTGCACGCGCCGTCCATCGACCCCTGCAGCTACACCCGCAGGCGCTTGCCATCGTGCAGCAGCGATACGAGCATTTTGCCCGTGAGGGTGCAGTGAACGATCCAGCGATCACCCCCGAACGTGAGAAAATGGCGTATCTGCCCGAGGGTGCATATCCGCTCGACAATCCGGTCGGCGCAGCGCCAGGCGTGGTGCTCGACCTTGAATCCTCTACGATCATCTGCCTTCCCGGTGTTCCGGCAGAACTGAAGGGGATCGTTGAAGGACCGTTACAACCGCTGCTTCAGCGACTGTTCGGCGAGCGTGTCTTCATCGAGCGCCTAGTGATCGTCAACTGCACCGACGAATCGATCCTGGCGCCTGTGCTTCGTACAGTAGCAGAGCGTCATCCTGATATCTACATCAAGTCTAGAGCGCAACGCTTCGGTTCTGACGTAAAGTTCCGGATTTTTCTCTCAACAACTGGGCATTCCAGAGAGATCGCAGAGCAACAGATCGCAGCAGCAATCCAGGAACTGGAGCAGACATTGAGTGCGGTCGGCATCTCGATAGATGCCATTGAGGAGCAGTAATGTGGGACAATTTTCAGTCTCACATCAAAAAACATTGATGGAAGCAGCGGACAGAGTAGCTGCCTCCATCGAGCTTATGGTCTCTAAGCAATTATTCCGCTATAGCCCGCGCAGGCGGGCTTTGCCCCGTATAGCCAAGGGCTTCAGCCCTATGGCTATACGGGATACCGGATTTAATGCTCAATCTTCATGAGCCTCCTACCGGTTAGGAGCCTCCTGACCGACCGACGACGGCAGCGCTCTGCCGAAGAGGGTCAGGTACATCAGGCGGTAGACATCAGTGTTGTCAAAGCGCCCGCGGAACGTGCGCCGCAGTTCCGCAGCGTTCAGACCCTGAGCGCGCGAGAGGATACCGCCCGACACGTCAGGCGTGCCTACCCAGCTTACTGCGAATGCCATCCGTTTGCCATATGCATCGGGCTCGCTCAGGAATGGCGGCGAGTTGCGTCCGTAGCGCCCATCGAGCGGCGAACGCACATTTTGCGCACTGACACCGGTCGGGTTGTTATTATAGTCCGTCACATTCCTGGTTGGATCCCACGCACCAACCTGCAAGCCACCCGCATCACTATCAGCTGCGGTAAGGATCAGCGTGTTGCGATTGCGCTGCTGGAAGCGCTGCGCAACCTCGATCACATCATTCGCATGCTTCAGACCGGTGAGTGTACCGATAGCGTTATCAGCGTTGCCGAAGTTGTCTACGCTTTCTGTTTCGACAACCATCATGAACGGTTTGCCTGTCTGCCGTGAGCAGCGCTGGATGATCGTCAGCGCAAGATCAGTCATCTCAGCGGCGGTTGGCGGGTTATAACCGAGCGTACCGGGGCGGCTGCCAAAGAGGATCAGGTTGGTGCGCTTGTCGTCAACGTCGATGGAGGGATCGACCAGACCTGCGCTAATCAGGCGTTCCTCTGGCACGTCGTTGAAGATATCGTCAGCAGCGAACAGACCGAGCACATACGGGGCATACCGGCGGTCGCTATTCACGCGATCACGCAGCGCCTCGAACTCGGCGCGGGTGCGCACAATCACATACCCTCTCTCCTCAAACTCCTTGAGCAGGTTGCGACCATCCGTGCGTTTGGGACCTTCGCCGGTGATCGGATCGAGGTGCACGTGGCAGTCGAGCGTTATGGCGCCCGGAGCGCACTGCGGCGTACCGACCGGCAGGAAGAAACTCTCACCGCCAGCAAGAATAATGTGTGGTGGCTGTTCGCCCTCGAAGCCTGGACGACCGTCGAGGATCTGGCGGACAATTTCGTTGTCGAGAGCGCGGTTGCCGACCTCAGAGACAAAAGCGGCTGTGCCAGGCTCGGCGATGTCACCGTCGTTTACCAGCGCCACCGGGTGACCGTTATTGATCGCTTCGCGCATGATACTGCCGGGATAGCCGGAGAGTGCTCGAATGCTGCGAGCAGCATCGCCGTCGCCATCCTTGCCAAACGATCCAAGACCTTCGACTTTGTAGCCAAAAGCATGGGTGGTTGCGCCGCCATTCGACGTTCCCGTCAGAATGTCCTTCATATGCCCCCGATAGACCGCCATCTCAGGCAGCGTGTCCCAGGGGCTCAGCGCATCAGGACCGTACCAGTAGATGCGCGCGGCACTCCAGTGATTCAAGCCAGAGCCGTCGGGATGGATGAAGATGACGTTGCCGGTGCGTGACGAACCCTGCAATTCCGGGATGCCCGTACTTGCCGCTGTCGCAGAGACCGTTGCGATTAGCAGGATAACCGTACCAATCAGACCAAGCGTGCGTTTTCCTCCGAACATCGCATTCCACTCCTTGCTGCTGTCTGTTTCCACAACGCCCAAGCTAGGATTGATCATGCACGGCGGAGCGGCCGGTAACCGAAGATTGGGCTGAGAGCGAACCAAGACCAGAGGACACCGGGAGATATAACGTGAATGCCTTGAGTAAAGACGTCGTAGGAAACGACGGATCTTTCAGCAAAGCGAATGCCGTCTACACTCTCGGCTCACCCGTGAACAGCACGAGTCCAGGATTACCCGGCACGCTCGCATGCATACATGTAACTCAGGCTCAAGGAAAAACATAATCAGAGCAACTTAAGCAGCATTCAAATACAGGTAAAAAGCAGGTTATGGATTATTAGTAAATGGTTAATCATGAAAAAATTGTAATTATCGGACCAGACATAAAAGGAGCGTTCATTTGGTTTTCTTCGTACCATGCCCGGTATGTACCTTTCGAGAAAAAGAAAGGAGACGGCACCAGAAGTCAAGGGGTATTGTTATTCGGCTTTTGCGACGATAAGCTACATAGCTTCTATCATTGCTTCTACCCTCAGCGTTTCTATCGTCTACCCTTCCGTTCAGCGCGCAGCAGATCGGTGAGAATGCTCATAAACCGGAGATTATGGATCGTCGCCAGACGATAGAAGAGGGTTTCGCCGATTGCGTGCAAATGGTGCAGATAACCAAGCGAATAGCGTGTGCAGGTGTAGCAGTCGCAGCCGGGAGAGATCGGCGAGGTTGACTTAATATACCGACCGTCCTGGATGTAGATGTAGTGAAACCAGCGGTCAACGAGGCGGAACTCTGGCGTGTGCGGATCGGTAGCAAAGGTGTACAGGCGTCCATTGCGCGCATCGCGCGTCGGCAGAGCGCTATCGAACATCTGATAGCCCATTCGCGCGCAGGTCACCACATACTCCGGGTGACCGACACCAAGCGCGTGGAGCGGTAGATGCGCTGGGATCAGTTCGCGGGTGAGCGCCAGCATGTCGGTCAGCAGGTTACCTGCCGAGTCGAGGGGCCATCCGCCATAGCCATACCCGTCGAAACCGATCTCAAGCAATGCTTCAGCGCATTCGCGCCGTAATTCGGCAATGCCTCCACCCTGGACAACCGCAAACAGCAGCGGGCGTTCATTGTCCATTCGACGCATCGCAAGTTGACGTTCAAATTCCTGTTTGCAACGCGCCGCCCACTGGATGGTTCGCCGCACTGAAGCGCGCTGTTCGGTCGGTGGATCATCCACATGGGTGCAATCGTCCAGGCAGACAACAATGTCGGCGCCATATGCCAGTTGCAACTGAATGCACTTCTCTGGCGTCAACTGAAATTTGCGCCCTGCACCTTCCGGCTGGAATACGATTCCCTGATCGCTAAGCCGACCCTGTTTCGGATTCTGGCGGATCAGCGAGTATGCCTGAAACCCGCCCGAATCGGTCATGATTGGACCGTCCCAGCCCGCCATTGCGTGAAGACCGCCAAGCGCCTGAATGGTCGATGAGCCTGGCTTTTGCATCAGGTGGAATGTGTTCATCACCAGCGCGCGTATGCCAACAGCCCGCACATCGCCGGCATCGGCAGCGCGCACCGTGCCAAATGTGGCATCTGGCAGAAAGGCAGGCAGTGGCAATCTTCCCCGGCGCGTCGGTAATTCGTCGCTGTGTACAGGCATGGCTGGCAGTATACCACGCAGATGCGGAGATATATCGGGTTGCAACTCTTAACGCTTTCTCTACGTCTTTTCAACAGTGCGTACTGTTTTCAGGAAGAGGTTTTTTATGAATCGTCCATGGCAGCGTCGTCTGATTGCGTTTGGCGCAATTGCGCTCGGCATCGTCTGCCTGATCAATCCCACAGCGGGAGTCCTTGAGTTGATCCCCGATGCTCTGCCGTTTGTCGGTAATCTCGACGAGGCAACGGCAACTGCCCTGGTGATCTGGGGGACTCAGGCGTGGCGTCAGGCGTCTCTGGCATTACCGGCATTGCCGGAAAAACGTAATCCATCGAAACAGGCGCACAACCGGTAAACCTTTGGTGCGCGATCCACAGACTCTGAAGCGTAAAACCAGACGTCGGTCACTCACCGTCCCGTCGCCACAAGCATCAGCGGGAGCAATTCTACATCGGCGTCAGCAACAAGTGCGTCATACTCGCGCACTTCGGCTTGCGTCAGCTGTCGCGTGTCGTTCTGCGAGATCAACGGCAATACACGCTGCGACATCTCATTACCCGTTTCAATGACAAACGCCCCGGCGCGCACCTCCCGCCACCCTGCATCCCGGAGCAGTGCGGCAAGATCAGCAGCCGGTTCGGGTGTTGTTAGCAGTAGATCCACTCCTCTGCGTTCACGTTCCGCAATCACCGTCTGGATCCAATCGCGTAGACGAACTGACCAGAATGTCCAGGCAGTGGTTGCCGTAACAATAACCAGCCATCCCCCGAGTCGCACGACACGCCGCAGTTCGCAGAGCGCCGCGCGTTGATCATGCAGCATCCCTAGCGTCGCCAGGCATACTGCCGCGTCGCAGCACGCCGTGCGCAGCGGCAGCATATGCGCATCACCTGCGATTGCCCACATTCCGCCACGCGCCGCTGCCGATAACGCTTTCCGGTCGCAATCAATGCCGACTATAGGTCCTGCGAAGTTGAGCGTCGAGCGGATGAGCGCTGTCTTATGCCCGGCACCGCATCCTACATCGGTTAGCAGACCTTCGGGTACCGGCAAGGTGCCGAGGATCGCCTCCAGAACCGGCGTCATCGGCGCGTGAAGCGCTGCAGCTGCACTATTGTCGATTTTCATCGTAAAACTGATATGTATACGCTATCGATATAATAGGCATCGAAGCCGTAGCCCTGTCGCCATGCACTCTGGGATGCACTGGCGATGCAGGTTGTAGACACGAGGATGCCCAGATGGATTTCTTTGAATTGATACGTCTCAACCTTCTCTCACCAATGGCACTCGCATTTGTGCTGGGAATTGTCGCCATCATGGTACGAAGTGATCTCCACTTCCCGGATGCACTGTATACGGCATTATCGATCTACCTGTTGCTGGCGATCGGGTTGAAGGGCGGTGCGGAACTGTCAGTGACGCCCCTGGCGCAGTTGTGGGCGCCGCTCCTGGCAGCCCTCCTGCTCGGCGTTGGCATTCCTATCTGGTGCTACGCCATACTTCGTACACTGGGCAAGTTCGGTGTCGCCGATGCCGCCGCGATTGCCGCGCACTACGGCTCGGTGTCTGCCGTGACATTTGGCGCCAGCCTGACGTTTCTGGAAAGCGTTCCGATGTCGTATGAAGGATTCGTGCCAACGCTGGTCGCCGTTATGGAAATTCCCGGCATCATTGTCGCGCTGGTCATTGCGCGTTTGCGTCTCGGTCAGGTTGGCTCGTGGCGCGATGTGTTGCACGAGGTGTTGGCTGGCAGGAGCATTCTGCTCTTGTTTGGTGGTCTGGTGATCGGTGCAGCTGCGGGCAAAGAAGGGGTCGCCCAGGTGGCACCGCTGTTTGTGGACCCATTCAAAGGCGCGTTGACATTCTTCCTGCTCGAAATGGGCATGGTTGCTGCCCGCCAGTTCCGTGATGTTGCCAAAGCCGGGAAGTTTCTGATCGGCTTCGGTATTGTTATGCCTGTTCTGCATGGCATACTAGGTATCTGGCTTGGCGGTCTTGCAGGTATGTCACCTGGCGGCAGCATGGTGCTAGGGGTGCTGGCTGCCAGTGCGTCCTACATCGCCGCGCCAGCGGCAGTTCGCATCGCGTTGCCACAAGCCAATCCAGGGTATTATTTGACTGCTTCGCTGGTGATCACCTTTCCATTCAACCTGACGCTTGGGTTACCACTCTATCTTGCGATCACCCGCGCAATCTTCGGCATATAGTTTAGAACTAACTGCACCTGATCACTCCGCGTCCGGTTTGGGTGGGGCGATCAGGCCGCGCTGAACGGCAACCAGCGCCGCCTGCGTGCGATTGCTGACCCCAAGTTTCTGGAAGATCTCACTCAGGCGGTTGCCAACAGTCTTTTCCGAAAGAAACAGGCGCTGCGCGATAGTGCGGTTATCGTATCCGGCTGCCAGAAGGGTGAGAATGTCCCGTTCGCGCTCTGTCAACTGTTCAGAATCCTGATCAACGCTCAGACGGCGAAACTCATCGAATACCTTCAACGTCACGGTTGGATCGAGTGCTGCCTCGCCGCGATATACCCGCTCGATCACATCAATCAGTTCGTCAGCGTCGGCATCTTTCAGCAGATAGGCGCGCGCACCGGCTTTGATGGCTTCGAACAGGTGCTGATCCTGACGATACATGGTCAGCATAATGATCTTGACCTCCGGGTGCGATTGGGCAAGTTGACGCGCTACGGCAACACCGTCGATCTCCGGCATCTGAATGTCGAGCAGCACAATGTCAGGCTGAAGCGCTGCAACCTGTGCCAGAACCTCGCGTCCGGTGGACGCCTCGCCGACAATGACGAATCCTGCCTTGCGCTCCAGCAGTTCACGCAATCCCTGACGGAACATGCGATGGTCATCTGCGAGAAGAATACGGATTTCACTGCTCATATGCGTCCCCTATCCCGTTGATTTGACACGGCAACTCTGCCGTTCAGAGGAAAGCGCAGCCATGCTGCGTTCCAGAATTCCTAACCTTCAACCTTGAACTGCCTTCTCCCTGGCGCCCATTGGCAGGGGTATCCAGGCGCGCAACTCCGTCCCTGCACCGGGACGGGAGAGGATCGTCAATTGCCCGCGCAACGCCGCCAGGCGTTCACGCATCTGGCGCAACCCTACATGCCCCGGCGCTTCAGGCAACGCACCAGGATCAAATCCCTGTCCATCGTCGCGCACTACAATTTGCAACCCTTCATCGACCCGTCCAATCGTAACCTCAACGCGCGTCGCTGATGCGTGTTTGGCAACATTGGTCAGCGCTTCCTGGACAACGCGGAATGCAACTGCCTCAATCTCTGGTGAAATGGTAGACGGTGTACCCGTCAGATCAACATCGATGTCCCAGTTATGTTGACCAGCAAACTCAACAATATAGCGCCGCAACCCGCCCACGAAGCCCAATTCGTCGAACTGCACCGGGCGCAGTGCAAAGATCGCCCGTCGTAATTCGCGGATTTGCTCGCGCAGCGTGGTTTTAAGTTCCAGCAATTCGGCGCGTAGACGTTGCGGATCATGCTCGATCCAGTCCAGCCACAGATCGACGCGCATGCGCATAAACGCCAGGCTCTGCGCAATACCATCGTGAATATCACGTGCGATACGGGCGCGCTCTTCAGCGATTGCGCGTTCCAGTTGATAGATAGCGCGCTCCTCGCGTGAACGTCGCCGGGCACTGGCGATTGCTTCGGCAACCTCATTCGCAATGGTTTCCAGCAGTGCCAGTTCATCGCTGGCAACGGGGATCGAGTCCTCAAGATGGAGTTCAATCCAACCCAGCAACGCCATACCGTCGTGGAGCGGCAACACCAGGCAGGCGCAGCCAGACCTTTCGATCATCTGCGGTTGGCGGGCGGTCGCCACGCTATCGGCAATGCCCAACACTCTGCGTAAACGGGAGAGTTCCTCTCCCGACATCCCCTGGGCGCGCGCTTCGACAAACCCGTTCGGGTTGAGCAACACGACTGCTGTTGCCTGCGCCGGAACCAGACGCTGGGGGAACGTCATCGCTGCATCGAGAATGTCATCAAGAGTCGCTGAATCAACGATTCGCCGGTTGACTTCACTGAGCAGCGCCAGCTGGCTGTAAGCGCGCTGCTGGTCGCGCAACGCCTGTTCCAGTCCGGCCTGGTACCGCTGTTCCTGGCGACTGACCCATGTCAGTGTCAACCAGACTGCCAGACCGCCAAGAAGCCCCCAGGCTGCCACATCGCCAAAGACGCGCGTGAGCGGCGTTTCGGGTTCGAACCATAATGCCTCTAGCATCCGTCCGATGGCAAATGCCAGACCAATGGCGCCTCCGAGCAACCAGCGCAGGCGCAGCAGAACCTGCCAGTACATTTTCGGCGCTTCATCTGCACGTGGGGTCAACTCTGTATCGATCGCATCCATACCCCGTCCTGCGCTTGTGTTCAGCCACGCTTTCCCCACCGGTTCCCAACTCTCGGTTTCTGGTTCCCGGTTCTCAGTTCCCAGTTCTCAGTTTTTCCATTGTAGCGTAAAATGAAAAATGCAGGCGACCTGAAGCCGCCTGCGTTTAACCGACATCAATCTCATGACTACGCCGCCAGTGCGTCGCGACCGCGCCCCTGACGTGCCATTGCCCGCAAGCGGGCAATGCGCTCTTCGGTGGGCGGATGGGTGCTAAACCAGCGCATCACCCCGCTGGCGCCGCTCAGCGGGTTCACAATGTACAGCGAAGCTGTGGCCGGGTTCATATGCATAAATCCGTGCTGCGCCGCCCACTCAATCTTCTCTAGCGCACTCGCAAGCGGCAGCGGATCACCCAGAATGCGCGCACCAAGTTCATCCGCCTGAAATTCGCGTGCCCGCGAGATGCCAAGCTGGATGAGTGTTGCCGCGATTGGTGCAACAATTACAAGCAGCAGTTCGCCGATCGGGTTACCTCCTTCTTCGTCATCGCCACCGCCGAACATGCTAAAGATCTGGCTCCACATCCACATATCAGCGATTGCCGCGATAGCACCTGCGATTGTTGCTGTTACTGCTGAGATCAGCGTGTCGCGGTTCTTGATGTGTGCCAGTTCGTGCGCAATAACCCCGGCGAGTTCCTCTTTCGTCAACAGCCGGCTGATGCCGGTGGTCACTGCCACAACTCCCTTGCTGGGGCTGCGACCGGTTGCGAATGCGTTTGGCACATCTTCATCGATGATATAGAGCCTGGGCATGGGCAGTCCAGCACGCGCACTCAGCTGCTCAACCGTCTGGTAGAACCACGGCGCTTCCTCGCGGCTCACTTCGCGGGCGCCTGCCATGCGCAGCACAATGCTGTCGGAGAACCAGTATGCGCCTAGGTTCATCACAGCCGCGAAAACGACCGCGATAATCAGGCCGAATGTTCCGCCCAGTGCATTGCCAATGACGAGAAACAACGCGGTCAGCGCCGCCATCAGCACAAAAAGTTTGATGACGTTTTTTCCCATACAATCCCTCCAATTACCGGATTGTGTCGTTCTTCACGTATTCCATGGTAGTGCACTGCATTCCATGACAACAGGGTAGGAATACCCGCTCTCGATCAGGAACCTTCCCGCATTTTCCCGGAGGAGTATCAAGAAGCCAGTACGTACAAAATCTAACAGGATGACGTCAATGATTTCCATGGCAGTCTGCTATCCTTTCTGATCAAAAATGCAAGTTCACCGGGGAAGACGAAACGCTGAACGTCCCACTGCCTGCCAGCAATGAGCGCCTCAAACTGGCGCTCGTAGGTTGCGCCCATCCCCTTGCGTCGCCCGCCCAGGGTCTGTACCGGGTACGACACTAGCACAAATGCTGCATCAAGCGTTTCCAGGAGACGCGCCGCAGCGCCGCGCTCGATCTGATCCAGCACCGGCGCTATCTTCAACGCCAGCGCCAGATTAACTGGCGGACCACCGGGATCGGTCGCCTGATCACGCACCTCTGCGCGTCCGGGGATGCCAATGAGCGCCATAAAGCGTCCGATGAACTCGATGAGGGCGCTATCGATGTCGCTGGCATAGTAGACGGCGTCATCAGCAAGCGGCATCCAGGGTATTGCCAGCGGGTTCAGCCCACAGCCAACATCAAGGACTGAACGAATAGGTGGAAGGGCAGCACATATGCTGGCGTAAAAGTGCGACAGGAACGGTAGACGTTCGCGAGTTGAGGCATGCTGCGCCATCAGGTAGAGTGTAGCACGAAAGAAGGAAGCATCCAGGTGCGCAACGCGCGGGTTGGCCAGCGCCGCTTGGATAAGCGCCTCATCGGAAAGAGTTGCCGGTGGGAGCGCAGTACCTGCCTGTAAAAGCGTCAACCAGCGCTCCACGTCGATCCGCTGTTCGACATACGCTCCAACGACCTGATGCAACCGGTTCTTCGTCGCCTTAATCGCTTCCCGAACATTGCGACGAACGGCAAGTTCGCGCGCCGCGAGCGTGCGCACCAGGGTCGGGGCGATGGAGCGGTACTTTGGCGCTGCCAGGATGGCATTAACAACGGCATCGATCTGACCAGCATCGCTCAGCGCCTTACGCCCTGGTAGTGAATGTTCAGCATCTTCGGGCATTACGGGTACGGGCGCGGTGTGCCGTGCCCCAACGGGACTGGCAGTGAATGCTCAGCATCTTCGAGCATTCCAAGACCATCGGTGATGTATATTGAGCCATCGTCCCGCGTTCGACGTTCATCCTTCCTCCGCCTTCCCCCGCATCCGCGGGCTTTCCCACGGCACATCGGGGACGCCAGCGTTCGCATTCGCAAACCGCGCAGCAACGAACAGCAGGTCCGAAAGGCGGTTGAGATAGACAGCAACCTGTGGATTGACCGGTTCGCTGTGACTCAGCGCCACTACCCACCGTTCGGCGCGACGGCAGATCGTGCGCGCCAGATGAAGGTAAGCGGCGGATAACGAACCACCCGGCAGAATGAACTGGCGCAATGGTTTCAGTCGCGCCTCCAGTTCATCGATTGCCTGCTCTAGCGCCTGCACTGCCTCCTGGTCGATACGTGGAATATTCGCCGCCTCTCCGGGTGTCGCCAGGTCAGCGCCGACGACGAAGAGATCGTTCTGAACCCGCGCCAGCAGCGCGTCGAGTTCTGCGCCGACACCTGCCGCACGCGCGACGCCGATTGCTGCATTGCACTCATCGACGGTGCCATACGCCTGAACACGAGGCGCATCCTTAGGGACGCGCAACCCGCCCCACAACCCGGTTTCGCCATTATCGCCCGTCCGCGTATAGATTTTCACCCTACCACTCCTCTCTTAGTCGAGCCGCAGCGCTATGTGCAGCTCACGCAACTGACGCTCATCGACCGGCGATGGCGCATTGGTCATCAGATCGACTGCCTGTTGCGTCTTTGGGAATGCCATCACCTCGCGGATTGTAACTTCATCAGCAAGAATCATGCAAATGCGGTCGATGCCAGGAGCGATGCCGCCGTGTGGCGGAGCGCCGTACTCGAACGCTTCCAGCATATGCCCAAACTGACGCATTGCCGTTTCGCGGTCGATGCCAAGCAGATCGAACATGCGTTGCTGCACATCACGGCGATGGATACGGATCGACCCGCCGCCAACTTCGTATCCGTTCAGGATCAGGTCATACGCTTTGGCACGCACCCCGCCGGGATCGATGTCTATCAGGTGCAGGTCCTCATCCTTCGGTGCTGTGAATGGGTGATGCACTGCATCCCAGCGCTGCTCCTCCTCGTTCCACTCGACGAGCGGAAAATCGATCACCCATGCCCACGCCAGCACATTCGGATCGGCAAGGTTAAGGCGTGCACCAAATTCGCGCCGCAAGCGATCCAGGGTTTGAGCAACAATCTTCGGCTTATCTGCAACGATCAGCAATAGATCGCCTGGTGCTCCTTCCATACGACGAATGATGGCAGCCATCTCGTCAGATGAAACCTGCCTGCCGAAACTGGAGCGCACCTCGCCTCCTTCACCCGGCACAACCGCCCAGAGCAATCCTCTAGCGCCCACCTGCTTCGCCAGTTCAACCACCTCGTCGATCTGTTTGCGTGAGTAACTCCCGGTGCCGGGAATGCGCAATCCCTTCACCTGACCACCAGTATCGAGCGCTGCCCGAAAAACACCGAACTGGCTGGCAGCTACCACATCGCTCACATCGACCAGTTCCAGGCCATAGCGCAGATCCGGCTTGTCCGAACCAAAACGCTCCATCGCCTCGGCATACGTCAGGCGTGGGAAAGGCGTCACCAACCGCTTATGTGGCACAATTTCGCGACACAGCGCAGTGAACAGACGCTCAATGACATCGAGAACATCGTCCTGATCGACAAAACTCATCTCTAGGTCGAGTTGCGTGAATTCGGGTTGTCGGTCGGCGCGCTGGTCCTCATCACGGAAGCAGCGCGCGATCTGGAAGTAGCGGTCGAGTCCGGCGACCATGAGCAGTTGCTTCAACTGCTGCGGCGACTGCGGCAACGCATAAAATTTGCCCGGATGCAACCGACTTGGCACGAGATAATCGCGCGCACCCTCCGGTGTCGATTTGATCAGGATTGGCGTCTCAACCTCGACAAACCCTTCGCGGTCGAGAAAGTCGCGGATGAACTTGACGATCCGATGGCGCAGCATGATATTCCGCTGCATCCGCTCGCGCCGGAGATCGAGATAGCGATATTTCAGGCGAAGAGTCTCCTCTTCCCCACCTTCCTTGTTGATGTAGAGCGGCGGCGTTTTTGCCGGGTTGAGCACCGTCGCTTCGGTAGCATGCACTTCGATCATACCGGTAGCAATATCAGGATTGTACGCCTCCTTCGGGCGCTGTACCACCCTGCCGCGCACCTGGAGCACATACTCCACGCGCGCGTTGCTGGCGACAGCATGCGCCGCAGGCGAATCAGCCGAGTCAAAGACGATCTGTGTGATACCATACCGGTCGCGCAGGTCAATAAAAATCAACGGACCGTGGTCGCGGCGGCGATGCACCCAACCAGCAAGCAGCACCTCCTGACCGATGTGTTCTGCACGCAACTCGCCGCAGGTGTGGCTGCGGTACATGATGGAACTCCTTTTATAATCGCATATCGGAATATTGACGATCCTGTGCAACCGTAGAGATCGCCATTATAGCCGCACAAGAAAGGGCTGTCCAACACCATGCGCAGGCGTGTTGTTATTCTTGGCGTCGCCATCGATGATGTGCTGATGGATGAAGCTATTGCCACGGTTGCCCGGTTCATTGCCGAGGGCGGTCCGCACCAGATCGTGACGGTCAATCCGGAGTTTGTGATGGAAGCGCGACGCAATCGCGCCTTTCGACAGGTGCTTGCTGCTGCCGACCTGGCAACGCCCGATGGGTTTGGTGTAATCCTGGCAGCACGCTGGTGTGGGACGCCGTTGCGCGGGCGCGTGACCGGCATCGATCTGACCGAACGCATCGCTGCTGAGGCGGCGCGACGCGGTTGGTCGCTGTTCCTCCTTGGCGCAGCGCCTGGCGTTGCAGAGCGCGCTGCGGCAGCCTTGCAAAGGGCGAATCCAGGTCTGCGCATTGCCGGATGCTACGCTGGCTCGCCGCGCCCGTCAGACGAACCGCTGATCCGCGAGCGCATCCTTGCTGCAAGACCCGATGTGCTCCTGGTGGCATACGGACATCCGGCGCAGGATCTGTGGATTGCGCGCAATCAACCGCTCCTGCGCGTGCCGGTTGCTATTGGCGTGGGGGGAACCTTCGACGAACTAGCAGGCGTCGTGCCGCGTGCGCCAGTGCTGGTGCAACGCCTGGGGTTGAAATGGCTCTATCGCATGATAGTGCAACCCTGGCGCTGGCGACGGATTATGACGGCGGTGCCGCTCTTTGTATGGGCGGTGCTGCGTGAGGGGCGCGCCTTCGATGCGCTGCACGCCAAATAGCAGCGCATGCGGCACGTGACTTTGTAATTGCAGCCTTTGCTGCGCAGCGCCGGTTCGCCACGTCGATCACGGTAGCCGAACCACCTCTATAGACTGGATTAACAAATGTGCAAAAGGCGTACTTGTCCACCCGTTCCAGCCAGCGCAACCAGCGTTCCTTGCTAGTCGATGTGTACGCCAGCACTAGCGCATAGATCGCCTCGGTATGAGGCCACCATAGTTTCATGGTCGACTCGAGTCGCAGCGTGGGTTTTCCTTCGCTATCCATCGAAGTAGCACAACTCACCGTACTCGTTATCCCAGCCATACTCTAGCGATCCTTTTAGCGTATCGAGCGCCAGTTGCCGGTGCTTCTCACTGGGAACAAATTCCAGCATATGAAGCAGAAACTAAGTGACTCCGACCAAATGACTGGGGCTAAACAGGCGACCTTCGGGCCAGGCGCGCAGGTCGCGTCCATTGAATGCACCATGCTCGACAAGAATGAAATGCCGCGAGTCGTGGTGGCGGATCACACCATCCGTCGCTTCGCGGATGACCCGCAGGTAGCGCGGATCATCAGAGACGCGCGCCGGTTTGATCGCCACGCTCGCCCAGCACCATTATATTCGCCTGGTTGCTGACCAGCAGGTTGCCGATCAGCCCTGAATGGTCGAGCGGTACTGGATCGCGAATCCACTCATCGATCTTCCAGAAGACTCCAACGGCTCTATCGAAACAACTGGTGTCACCGGTGCGCGGGCATATTCGAGCAACCCCAACGTGTAGAACACAACGGCATACGGTTTGCGAGGACGCCATTGCTGGCGCAGCAAGAAATATCATGGGCAATGTTCCAGACATCTACCTGGGCATCAACCGCCGGTACTCGACTGCCATGCACCGGTTCATCACCACTTTCAACCCTGCTGCTTCGGCGCGCGCCGCGGCCTCTTCGTTTACAATCGATAACTGCATCCACACCGCCCCCGCCCCCGCTGCTATAGCGTCTTCAACAACCGGCATGACCGTTTCAGGACGCCGAAAGATGTCCACAATATCGATCTTTTCCGGCACATCCCGCAGCGTGGCATATGCCTTCTCGCCGAGTACCTGAATGTTCAGATTCACCAGGCGTGGATTGACTGGAATGATCCGGTATCCCTGACGCTGCAAAAACTCAGCGACCATATACGAGTCGCGCTCAGGGTCGTCGCTGATCCCAACCACAGCAACAGTGCGCGCGGCGGCGAGTAACTCACGAATCTCCTGATCACTGGTTAACACAGCGACCTCCTTCCATAGCAGCGCGGCGCCTCGACCGCGCTTTCTTGTTCATCGTATGCTGAAAACAGCCAGCGTGCAACTGACACCTGCCAAGCATATGGTATGATGACTTACCCAATGCTCATCTGCATTCGTCGCGGGGAGGGAAGTTCTGATGAACGTTCTGCGCTACATGCTGATCTTTACGCCCCCTGCGTTTCTGGCAGAACGGTTCTTCCCCGACATGCATCTCGTCTTTGCTCTTTACTGTATCGTCCCCGTCCTGCTCGCCGATCTACCCGGCGAGGTGATCAAAGAACTTGCCATCCACGTTGGTCCGAAAGTCGGCAGGCCGCTGAACGCTACTCCGGGGAATGCTGCTGAACTGATCATCACGATCGTCGCGCTGTGCAAAGGAAAGCTCAAACTGGTCAAATCGTCAATCACTGGCTCGATCCCGGGCAACCTGCTGATCATTTCCAGTTTCAGCCTGCCCCCTGGTGGTCTGCACCATGGCATTCGAACGTTTGATCACGATCTGACCGGCGTAGCGGCGATGATGATGCTGCTCTCTGTTGTTGGTATGATGATCCCAACGCTCGTTAAGTTACTTGGTGAAATGCAGAGCAGGAAGTCGGTCGATGGCGAGAGCGACCGGCTCGAAGGAATGCAGTTACTGGCAGTGTATCTGAATCACCGGTCTCGGATTCTTTTGTGTGGTGACACCAGACGCCCACGGCGGTTGATTAGCCGCACTGTGCAAGCATCAGACAAATGAACGCTATGCTCAACACGATTCATCTGCAAACATTTCTGGCAGTGGTCGAAACCGGAAGCTACAGCGCTGCAGCAGAACGTCTCCATCTGTCTCAACCAGCTGTGAGCAACCACATACGAGCACTTGAAGCGCAGCTTGATCAGGTGCGCCTCTTCCGACGTGTAGGGAAGCAGATGCTACCAACCCACGCTGGCGAAGAACTGGTTGCAGTGGCACGTGAAATGCTGGAACTGGCAACGCGCGCAGAAGAGCACATCCGGAGCCTGCGCGGTCAGATTGGCGGTCGGGTCATCGTCGGCTGCACGCCCTCAGGCGCCGAGTTGCTGATTTCCCGAATACTCAAAGCATTCCACGATCGCCATCCAGCGGTAAGTCTCGCCGTCAGCGTCGCCCTTCCTGAGATCCTGCTGGAACGGCTCGCCCGCCAGCACATTCACATCGCACTGATCGAGGAAAAGCAGAGCTCCCGCAGCTGGATCGTGCAACTCCTCGGCAGTGAGCCGCTTGAACTGGTTGCACCGCGCACCCATGAGATCACGCATCGCGGACTGATAACGCTGGATGCGCTCCGCCACCTCCCGCTGATCATGCCACTCAACGGGAGTTCTGCGCGTCGTCTCATTGAAGAGCGACTACGCTCAGGCAAACCGGCGCGTACCGACATCAACATTGTACTGGAGACTGATAGTGTTACTGCCGCTATCGAAGCAGTTCGTAACGGGATCGGAATGGCGTTTGTCCCAAGATCCTGTCTGATGCATCACCCTGACGTTAGCATCGTGCCAGTCGATGGGCTGAATCTTCAACAGGAATGGTTTGCACTTCGTGCACGTGAGCAGCCCACATCGCGCGCCGTGCAGGAGGCATTTGCCTTCCTGACCGGTCCGGATGTTCGTACCATCCTGCATCATGCTGGCATTCAATCGCCGCTGGAGACAAAGACACGGGACAAGATCGCAAAAACAGAAAGGAGACGTTCGTGATTCATACCGCATTTGTAACCACTAGTCGGGGCTTACGCCGCGATACGGTTCCGATGCGCCTGTTCGAGAAAGCCAAACGCCTGGGGGTCTGGAATCCCAGCGACATCGACTTCAGCCAGGATGTGCGCGACTGGCAAACACTTACGGCGGACGAACGCGATCTGGTGCTGCGTCTGACATCGCTGTTTCAGGCGGGCGAGGAGGCAGTTACGCTTGATCTGCTACCGCTCGTCGCTACAATTGCTGCCGAGGGACGCATTGAAGAAGAACTCTTCCTGACCAGTTTCCTGTGGGAGGAAGCCAAGCACACTGACTTCTTCAACCGCTTTCTGACCGAAGTCGCCGGGGTGACGGGAGATCTAAGCCACTACCATACGTCAAATTACCGCGCGCTTATTCACGAGGCGTTACCAGCTGCTATGGGGCGTCTGCGCGAGGATCCGTCACCGGAAGCGCAGGCAATAGCATCGCTCACCTACAATATGATCGTCGAAGGAGTGCTGGCGGAGACCGGGTATCACGCCTACTTCACCATGCTCGAACGGCGCGACCTGATGCCGGGCACACGCAAGGGGATCGGTTTGCTGAAGCAGGACGAATCACGCCATATCGCCTATGGCGTCTATCTCCTGTCGCGTCTGATCAATGCCGAACCACGCCTGTGGGACGTCGTTGTCGAGCGGATGAACGAACTTGTGGTGTACGCAATGGGGGTGATCGATGACGCCTTTGCCTGTTATGAGGTCGTTCCATTTGGGTTGAGCCACGACGATTTCATGCATTTTGCTATGGGACAGTTCCAGCGGCGTCTTGACCGCATTGAGCGCGCGCGCAATCAGACACTGGAGTCTATCGAGGAAGAAGCGCCTGACTCGCCGCCATCGTCGTAGGGACGCAGCGCTACTGCGTCCCTGCCGCATCCCTGTATTCGCACGTCCCCATAGCGCTGCGTCCCTACCACCTCCTCGGAGCTCCGCAGCGCTGAGTCTCTGCACTCGTACGTACCTACGTCCCTCCTGTATGCGCTTTGCGGCTATGTCGCTGGCGCGTCCGTCACTTCAGGCGCCAGCGTTTGTGCTGGACTCGTCATGGCTGGAGCAGCGCCGTACACTTCTGCACGCGCCTCGGCGATCAGGTCGCCCCAACGTTCGCTCGCTTCGCTAAATGCCACTTTTGTGCGCTCAGCCACCGTGCCCAGCGTTGCTTTCGTCCGGTCAGCGGCAATTATGCCGCCTTTGACAATCGCCTTCGTCACCGGGCGCAACGCCGGAACGACGACTGGCGCTGCAGCGATGGCAGCCACACCAACCACAATGTTGGGAATGCCAAAGATGGTCTTCTCGAACAGAACTTCGCCGACAGTCTCGAGTAGCGCCATTGCTCTCTCCTTTCTGGTTGAACGGTTGTTGTGATCTTAAACAATACCATATCCGACGTCTAGTAGCAGGAGGGGTATAGAAACATAGGGGAAAGAAATCTTTACGCTGGATCGGGGTTTCAGTTGTCTGCTTCAAGCTGACATCTTCCCATCCGAGACCTTCCCACTCGCAATCTGCAACGCGCAACACCCCCGTACCTGATCGTGATACAATGCGCCTAATACGGCAGGGGGACAGGTCATATGCGCACGTATCGCATCGTTCTCAGCGGTCTGGGTCATGTGGGCCGCAGTTTTCTCGCCATCATGCAATCGCAGGCGTCGCTCCTCGCCACGCGCTACAATGTTGCCCTTCGCCTGGTTGCAGTCGCCGACTCGGGAGGCGCGGCAATTGACAATTCCGGGTTGGACCCTGCATCGATCCTGGCGCTCAAACAGCAACAGCAGAGCGTAGCAATACTCCCACTCCATGGTATTCCTGGTATGACCCCTGTTGAGGTTGTCCGTCGCATCGAGGCGGACATTCTGCTCGAAGCCACACCCGTCAACCTGAAGCACGGTCAACCGGGTCTCGATACAGTGCGCACGGCATTGCGACGCGGGATGCACGCCGTGCTGGCAAACAAAGGACCGCTGGCGCTGGCGTATGCGGAGCTGGCTGCGCTCAGCGATATGGGCGAGGTCTCTGAGGAGCGCGGCGACCCGCGCGACTGGCCTGCACTGCGTTTCAGCGCATGTGTTGGCGGCGCACTACCAACCATCGCCATTGGACGACGTGATCTCGCCGGTGCGCGTATCCTGCGGGTCGAGGCAGTGCTGAACGGAACCACCCAGGGCATTCTCCGGGCGATGGAACAGGGCGTCTCTTACGCTGACGCACTGGCGGAGATGCAGCGGCGCGGTCTGGCAGAAACCGACCCGTTGCTCGATGTCGAGGGGTGGGATGCCGCCAGCAAACTGACCATCGTCGCCAACGCAGTGCTGCACCGCCCGACGACACTCGCCGACGTAACGGTGCGTGGCATCACCGGATTAACGACCGACGACCTGCGAGCGGCGCTCGAACGCGGCGAGCGGATTGTGCTGCTCTGCCTGGCAGAACGGAAGGAAGATGATTTCCATTTCAGTGTCCAACCGACGCCGCTGCCCCTCTCCCATCCTCTGGCGCGTATGAGTGCTGACGAAATGGGGGTGGTCTACATGACTGACATTGCTGGCAGACAAACCGCCACGACGCTTGAAACCGATCCGACGCCGACCGCCGCAGCAATGTTGCGCGATATTCTCGACATTGCAGCGCGTTGATTCCGTGCGAGGTCTATGATGCACCCTCCTCCGTTTAATTGAAGCCGCTCGTGAACGCATCGCACTGTTTATCCGACGCACGCCGCTCGTGTCGCTGCCTGCATTGCGCGGTGATTTCCATCCAAGCCTGCGGCTCAAAATGGAAAATCTCCAGGTCTCTGGATCATTCAAAGCGCGTGGAGCGTTCAACCACCCGCTGCAACTCGATGAGGCACAGCGGAAGCACGGGGTCATCGCCGCTTCTGGCAGCAATCATGGGTTGGCGCTGGCATACGCTGCCTAGCGTCTGGGTATTCCTGCAACGGTGTATCTGCCTGCATACGCTTCCGCTGACCGGGAACAGTGCATTGCCACTTGGGGCGCGCATATCTTCCGCTACAGTGACACATGGGACGACGCCCATCAGCGCGCAATTGCACACGCAGCAAACGAAGGATTGTACTATGTCCACCCCTTTGACGATATACGCACCCTGGAAGGGCAAGGAACGCTTGGTCTCGAAATCCTTGCCGATGTTCCAGTCGTCGATCTTGTGCTAATCGGCGTTGGCGGCAGCGGGTTGATCGGCGGGGTGGCTGCCGCGCTCAAGCAGACGCGCCCCGGAATCCGTATCATTGGCGTCGAGCCAGCTGGCGCACCGATCATGACCGTCAGCCTTAACGCCGGTCGGTTGGTGGAACTGCCTGCCGTCCACAGCATCGCCGACACTCTCTCACCACGCGCCCTCAGTGAACGCACCCTCGACCTGGCATTGCGTTATGTTAACGAAGTCGCGCTGGTGACCGATGCGCTGATGGTCGAAGCAATGCGCTGGCTCTGGACAGAGTGCAATCAACTGGTTGAACCGACTGGCGCTGCGGTGATCGCTGCGCTCCAGAGCGGCGCGGTCGAAGTTGCACGCTATGCAGCACCAGTTGCCATCATCTGCGGCGGCAATGTTGATGTGGCGTGCGTTTTTGCGGGGTACGCCGTGGAGTAGGTGTAGCGTTTCAGATACAAACGGTGTTCAACGTTCAACCGTTTCAACACTCAGGGCAACTGCAAAAGTTCCGAGCACCTTGGCTAGATAGGTCTCATCCAATGCTGCACGAAAGCGTTTGGTTTCAACGCCGCCTTTGCTCGACTCCTGACAAATGAGATTGAGCGCGATATGGCGCAGCACGCCCATATTCTGCGGCGCGTCACCGCTGCGAATGCAGCTCGCATCCTCGTAGAAGGTCACGTCGAGCGCCCAATGCACCTGATTCTCAATCCCCCAATGGTCCCGCGCTGGGGTGTTGACCGTGGCATCGTTCCAGGCCTGACGAGGGAGATTAGGGGCGTTGTTCGATCGTCGTCACCCCGTTCCGAGGTTCGCTCGGCCTCGACCAATGCCACGCCGCTCACATGCGCCTAGTGTTGCCGTTCGCTCAGATAGGCCAATGCTGCCGGGTCATGAATCACGTATGCCTGCCGGGTTTCCATCTGCCTGTGATTGTTACGGTGCGATTCGTCTGCATCCCAGACGCCGATTGGCGCGCTGCCTGTGCATCAGCGAACAAGGCGGTCACCACAGCCGACGTGGTAGGTTGGTTGTCCTTCAGCGCCAGGACATCCTGATCGCTCCGCTGGATAATTGGCCATCATCGTCTGCGCTCCATGGCAGCAATCATGATCGTGCTGCCGCGCAGATCCAGCAGGTCGAGCAATTGCGGAATGGTGGTGATTTCGATCGATGTGTCATTCATGGCAGTTTGGCCAAGCGCCAGACGATTTTCAGCAGTCCGGGCACTGAGGAGATGCAGCGCCGCTTTCCCGTTCGGACGGTCGTGAGACCGGCGATGGGTTGTGCCATCAATCATAATCACGTCCAAGTGCGCTGGCTGGATGGCCTGCACCTGCCAGCAAGCTCCGCTGGAACGGTTCCGGGTCGATCCGCGCGCACGACCGACCAAAGGCATCGTGTGCGGGGATGCCATTCGGCAACGCCAGAAACGTGGCGAGCCACGCTGGTTTGCTGCGGCCAGATTTTGCCACAGTAACCCAACTGTCTGCCCCGCGGGTGATTATGCACACAGCAATAACGATAATATCAATCAGGTGATGCGCCTTGGCGCCTCCGCGCGCGGATCGTCCACCGTCGCAAAATACTGGGTCATCGCCAGTTGCGGTTGTTCAGCCGTGGCTCCCTCCGCTATCAGACACGAGCGTGGGGCCATGATGCCGGAAAACGCCCGCAACCGCAATCAGGAAGATGCGATTGCCACTGTCTTTTTGACTCTTGACAGACGCCGTGAAACATGCTATATTGTAGTGTTTGCAATGGGGGAAATAAGGCAGGCGCTGCGTCGCAGAAAATCAAACTACTGACACGGCAGTGCGATACAGTGCTTGACAACAGTGACAAGCCGTGGTATAGTATACTGTGTTGTCAATTACACGTCTCACCCAAAGGAGAGACGAACGACGTGAGCGGCTAGCGCCAAACGAGGATGCGACAGGGGAATCAACCCACTGTCGCCAGGTCGGTCGAACCGCAAGGCGGACCGCCTGGTTTTTTATCGCC
>Ga0272447_1000167_pt1 | contig 49851 bp, 45 predicted proteins | sample YNPCB0133_FD_194589 | JGI IMG/M metagenome (GOLD analysis project Ga0272447, IMG submission 194589) | Hot spring microbial mat communities from Yellowstone National Park, WY, United States - YNP-CB-013-3 | ecosystem: Environmental > Aquatic > Thermal springs > Hot (42-90C) > Sediment | place...
ACCCATGAGGCTTTCGTGCTCAACCCCTGTGGGTAGCAACCTTAGCCTAACAATCCTCCAGTTGCTGTTCAACCTCTCAGCAATCTCCTCTCTGAGAGCCCGGAGGGGGTCGGGGTCTCCACCTGTGGGTACAAATCGGGGAATCGTCCCCCCTTGGGTCATCCTTCCAAGCACTTCACCCACAGGCGGAGCCAACCCCAACCCCTTCCGCATACAATACGACAAAGAAGTTTAAAAGCTTAACGCTCTAAAGCTGTGTGAGAGTCCTACCCCGCCTTTAAAGGCGAGGTTTGCAAAGCTTGAATATCAAAATACTATAGTGGGGTGGTATCTTCTGGAGCTCCCTCATATCCCTGGTTTTAGGGTTTACAGGGCTCATGGCTCTCTTCTTCCTCGTGATAGCTGGGGCTCTGGGCTCGCGGGGGGAGCCTGGTGGGGTTTGGTTTGCGCGTTTAACGCTCACACTAATACTAGGCTTGGTGGCCGTTCTAGTCCTATCAGGCATCTTCTGGTATAGGGCTTTATCGGAGCTCCACGAGGCATCAGGGGAGCCTATGGTTGAGAGGGCCGCTTTCGCATACGGCCTCTCGGTCATCACGCTATCTCTAGCCTTGATAACAATGCCTATCGCCATAATAGCACTCCCACTAGCCCTCATATCCTCTATATCGATGGTGTTAAACTGGATATTCCTAGCACAAGGCTTCAGGAACCTAGGTGAGACGGAGGTCTAGGTTTTAAGCCTCTCCAGGGCTAAGGGTGTAACGTGAGAGCAACGGATCGTATGGGATGAGATAGTGTGATTAGAGATGTCCGGTTTAGAGTTACCAGCTGACTGGATTGAGAAGGCTGACGTGTTCCTTGTTAACGCTGAGAGACACCTAGGTGAGGGTGTCTACTGGCTTGCATGTTTTGAAGCCCACCAGGCCTCAGAGCTATACCTCAAGGCTCTCATCGTAGCTCTAACAGGCTCCCACCCGTACACCCACGATCTCACGGAGCTGGTTGACGTGCTGGAAAGCTTGGGGTTCAAGGTGTCGGAGGAGGTTACAGTTGCATCAGAGCTCCTAACCCCCCACTACGCACTCTCAAGGTACCCTGGAAGGCGTAGTTTGAGGTATACAGTTAGTCGTGGTAGGAGGTGTGTCGACTCAGCTAAAACCATTATAGGTTGGGTGAGAGGTGTTGCAGGAGGAGCTAAGAGCTAGGTTCTACAAGTTGATGAGGGATAGAGTGTCTAGGGTGGAGGAAGACTTCAGGATGTTCGTAGAGGAGCTTTGTAGAAGTGGTCTAGCCAAGGAGGTGTACCTTGTAGGATCGAGAGCTAGAGGTGACAGCATGCCTTACAGCGACTACGACATGGTACTGGTTGTAGGCGGTGAGATAGACCCCCTAGATGTTGTTGAGAAGGTGAGGCTAGCGAGGAGGGCAAGGGCGCCCCTAGACGTGGTGGTACTTAGAGAGGACGAGCTAGGAGACCCCGTATACGGGGAGATGCTAAAATACAAGAGGAAACTCTGCTAACAGCGGAGGCAAACCCTACAACAAGCCACTAACCTACAGATTGAAACCTAGGAGGAAGCCGGAGCTCAGACTTCCCATACCCACGTCCATGTACAGTGCAAACGCTTATAAAGCCCACAATGAGGTATAAACATTGAGGAGCTCCACTAAGCGGTGTAATCTCATGTCTTCAATTATAGTGGAGGCTTTGCAGAGGGAGAGAGCACTACTCCGTGTTAAGGCTAGAATTCTAAAGAGTAGAGTTGAGGATTTCGAGAAACGTTTCAACATGAAGTCAGAGGAGTTCCTAGAGAAGTTTGAGTCGGGAGAGCTAGGTGATGATGAGGAGTTCTTCCTATGGTGGAGCTTCCTCCAAGCATTAAAGGGTGTTGAGGAGAGAATGAAGATTGTCGAGTCGAAGATACAAGAACTTTAACGAGTACATAGAAGCTACAAGGGAGTCAATGACCTCCTATGATGACATCATAGCCGTTGCGGAGCTCGAGGAATTCGAGGTTCCATTATCTTCATTGACGGATCTAGACTCCACTTCCTTGAATACATCAGGGTAACCAACAACATCCCCGTAAAACTTGAGTACAGATACCATTATGAGGATGCTGAGGGGAACACGGTGTTCAGATATGATAACGCTCTGCATTACATGATCATAAACGTGTAGAAGATGTGTTACCCCCTAGAGAGTCCTCATCCTTAACGCTCTAGAGGAGGTAGATTTGATGATTGGATAGCATATGGTGTGGTTGTCTGGATTAAGTTTAATGAGATAGCAGTTAAGACCAGTATTGTGGTTTCTCTGTGACCCTGATCTTGTCAGCTGGATCGTCTATAAACCTCCATTTTCCCGAGCCAGCTGCCACTACGACTATGCCTAGCTCCTCCATTAGCTTATCGTTTATCAGAACCTCCTCTTCAACCCCCGATATTAGTGCGTCAGCCACCCTAGGGCCTACGCTTCTATCGCCTGCTACAACCCATACTTCAAGGGCATCCCTTACAATGAACATCCTCACAGGGCCGCCTGCTGTGCCGAGCTCAGCTATTGTAGCTGTTGGTGGTGGTGGGTGTAGGCCGAGCCTCCTAGCTAGAGCTAGTGGTATTAGGAGTTGTGGTGACTCCGTCTCAAACCCTGTGTTAACCAGGGCTACAGTCTCCACAACCTCGCCTGAGATCCTGGATTCAAGCTTTAACCTAACCCTTACCGCCATAAGAGGCCCTCCTCAAGGGGTATATGTGGCCTATCCTCCCACGTCTAAGCCTGTATATGTGGCCTATCCTCGGCCTCAAACCCTACCCCGTTATTGCTCGGTTACACGTTAGGGTATTAAGGGTTTTGTGAAACCGCCACGGCCTGTAGGCTAGTTTAACCCTTACGCCATCCTATCGGGTTGCTTCTAGGAGCTCCTCTACTGTAACCTTAGCGTTCGCCCTCTCCACCATAAGCTTTAATGCGTGATAGTATGCTGGGATCTGGTATGCGTACCTCTCCCCAATCCACCTCTCCCTGGGTAGCTCTGAGACCTTGTAGCCTGTGGTGTAGAGGATTATGTTGTGCTTCAACATCGACTGTTTCAAGCTGTAATCTGCTTCATCTATGTTCTCCACTGCCACCCTCAACTCATCCCACAGCCTTTCCCCGAGCTCCCTCCTAGCCTCGTCTAGGAGCTCTCGCACCACTGCTAGAACCTCCTCCTCAACCCACCTCCTCAGCCCATCCACCCTTATCCTCACTAGAGCTCTTGGGTTACCACCGGTTAGCCTCCACAGCGTGTCAACATCAACATCTATGTTCAACCTCCTCGCTAGCTCCTCCGTGCTCACGTAATCTAGGTTCCACATGTGGGCCCAGTTAACCTTAGGTCCAACCCTACTCCTAACCTCCTTGACCATAGCATCGCTCGTTAGAGCTACAACTGCGATACTACCACTCTTATCCCTCCAGAACCTATGGTCATCGTACCTGAGTTGGTTTGAGCTTCCAATTCCATTGAATGGATTCAGCTCCTAGTATGCTCGCAACAACCCTCGACTTATACCACTTCTTTCAATTCCATTGAATGGATTGAGGAGGCTAAGCCTGAGGTTGCCTAGTAGAGACTAAACAACCTTTCAATTCCATTAAATGGATTCATGAGGGGTGCTATGGAGCTCCTAACAAGCATAGATATGATAGCTCTTTCAGTTCCATTGAATGGATTCGCCGTCTAGGGGCTATGTTAGGCCAGCACCCCTAGACCTAACTTTCAGTTCCATTGAATGGATTCTAGTTCTCTGGGCCAGCCACTATGGCTATCCCCGTGGCCTTCTTTCAGTTCCATTGAATGGATTCAACACCGTTGTTGTCCCCGCCAGCGAGGTCTACGTAGCTTTCAGTTCCATTGAATGGATTCTGCATCATCGCACTTCATATACAGTGTGGAAAGTTCTCTCAATTCCATTATATGGATTCTATTCCATTAAGCCCCCGTCGGGGCCCTATGTACGTGGTGTAGGGTCTGGTATTTAAGCTTTACGCTTCTATCTCTCATTGGTTTCCCTTGTTGAGAATGGGAGTTTCAATTGTATACTGCCAGCACTCAAGCTTATGGGTAGGGTGTCCAAGAGTAATATATATAAGCCTCGGCTCATGTGTGGCTTTTAAGCCTCCCTTAGTTTACTTTATATCTAACTCCACGGGCGTGTTGCTTGTCTCTCCACTCTCGGCTTTACCCAGTCTTCTGCTCCTAAGAGGTTTAATGCTCTCTCTGCAGGTCATGGTGATTGTTTTAACTGTTTCCACTGGTGGGATTGAGATTTCCCTCTTTTGGTCTTATTGATGTTAGTGTGTTTAGTGCCTCCGGGTAAGTTTTAATGTGTTTTTATGGTCTGAGGTTTAACTATTATGGTTTTACCCTTGCAGCCTGGGTGTGCTATTGCTGTGCCTCCTTTCAATATTACTTCCTTCATATATGCTGCCTGCCTTGGTGCTAGTGTTCTAGCACAAACCCTCCTAATAGCCGGTGGGACCTCCATGTTGGCCGAACCTCCACCACGTCAACATGGTAACGTTAACCTTAATTAGCTAGAGCTCGTAGAACCCTGGGGTGCTGGAGACCCCGGTTGGCATGAGCTGAACGGCTTAGATGCTCCCATGCTATTAGCCTCTAGCCGGGAGGTTAAGCTCTTAGTAGGCCCTAGAGCTCAATCCAGGGCGTTAAGGGCCTAGTTGAATTAAACTATAAAAGGTTTGCAACCCGGGGGTTGCGAGGGAGGGGCATAGCTCTAGGTAACCCCTTAACGTTGAAGGGCTATGAGCTATGGTAACCCCTTCATACCATCCTGGAGCTCGCTTTAGAACCTGGAGTCACCCGGAACCAGGGGTTTGATTCGAGGTGGTATGAGCTTAGCTGAATTAAACTATAAAACTGTAGGACTCTTTGGGTCGAGCATTAGACTACTAGAGGTTTAGACACGAGTCTAGAGAGTGTAGGAGCTCCGGGAACACGGTGTTCTCGAAAATCTCCAACTGTAGGCTACGAGTCTACGAGTTTGAACTGTTGTCTAGAAGGCTTCAATCACCCCCGCTGTCAGAATGGCATTTTAGGTTGGCTTTCTACAGTATCCTCTTGACTAGAACCCGGTTTACCGAGGGGCTGCAGGCTAGGCTACGCGATCCACGGGGGTTACTTGGAGCTCTAGACATTAGGGGTTACAGCCTACTAGGGCTACCCTAGGTGTGGTCAAGCCTCTCGTTGAACTCCCTAGCTGGTGTCGGTTATCAGCTCTGCCAGGCTCCCGGCTACCTTGCTCTGGATTTCGGCTAGCTTGGGTTTCATAGTATCTAGTAACCTTCTGCAAACTACATCCTGGTCTCCGCTTTTAAGCTCTCTCCTCTCATCATCTCTACAGTACCTACCTGTCACCTTGCACAGAGACTCTCCTATGTCGGGGTCGAATATGACGACTATAGCTTTAGAGTCCTCCGATCTAGCAATACGAAGCGTACCCCCATAGAGGTCTCCGAGCACCTCGAACTTGACCTCCACATACCTCCTAGCCGCGCCACGCTCATAGTCTATGACTAGTAGTAGGAGCTCCCCTCCCAAGACCTCCGGCGGCCCGCTCGGCTTTCTTTAACACTTTATCGCGCCCCATCTTAGCACTATGTACTATTGAGTCTACGCTCGTTACACCCTCTATGGAGGCTTCTAGGATTTCAGCGAAGCACTTGTTCGCGTAGCACTCAGCTAGCACTCTTAACCCTACCCTCCCCAAGGGGGCCTGAGCCTACAGCGTACTTCTTCACTATCTCGTGGGGAGGTTGAAATAGTAGTTCATCTGATGTAACCATGTCTCTAGCCATCTTATCAACATCCAGCTTCACGGCCCGCGTTGAGCCACCGGCATCCCTGTAAACGTAGTATGTCTCCACGTTCTTAACACGATCCCATAGTAGTGATACGAGGAGGGAGTTATGAGTTGATATGACGACCACGACATCTCCTAGGACGTCTCTCACATGGTCTACTATTAGGTTTAGGAAGAAGGGGAATACGTGGGCCTCGGGCTCCTCAAGAGCTACAACATACCTCCCCTCAAGCCCATGGATTTTAGTGTAGAAGTGTGCAGACCTAAGTGCTAGGAGTGTATACAACGTTCTAAACACTGTCTCAGATACACTGGTAACGTCGAGCTCCACATCATAGTCAAATATAGCTATAGCAGCGGATCTTAGCACCCTCACTTCAACCTTCTCACCAACATGCTCTTCAAGCTCCCTATTAATACTCCTAACCACGTCAGCATGCCTTTTCAACACGTACGGTGCATTCCAGCCAAGCTCGCTCAGCACATTGACAGGCACATCCCTAGCCTGCTGTAGATTCGATAAACGTATGTGAAGACCGCACAGGTACGGTTGAGCACAGATACCACTAGCTAAACCGTACCTATCGAAACCATACAGTTTACTCTCAAAGCCCACGCTAACCTTACCGATGGTGTCCCAAACCTCCTTCATAGGATCAGGTCTAAGAGTTACAAGATCCCATGGTAATTGAACATCGTTAACAAAAACTCTCAGAGCTCCTGCTACATAGGAGAGGGTAACAACTAGGTTGACGTCGCCAGAGACCTTTACTTTAACCACCTTGGATATATCATAGTATCTGAAGAGCTGATGATGTCCCTGAAATCTTGAGATAACTGTTAAAGGCTCCATGTTAGAGGCAACCCCCTTATACTCGCTCGCTAGCACACCAAACCTACGAAGGTAACCTACAAGAGCTAGAGCATCGAGGATATTAGATTTACCGGAACCAGGAGGGCCTACAAGTACTGTTAAACCAGCTAGCTCCAGACCCACACGCTCAATACTCTTAAAGTTCTCTATCTCAACCTCGACGACCAGAGAGAGCTACACCCCACTAGTACTAGGGTTTCCATACTGGGTTTAAATCGCTTAGATCCTAGACCACGCCTTTGAGCACATTGTATTAGTTAAAGTTAGAGCAGAGCGTAGGATAAGTTAGGTAACTTAGAGGGTTATGGGGAAAAGAATGGATGGCTGATGGAGTAGCGTTAGGGGGTGTAGATCCTGGTTATCACGTCCCACTTGGGTTTATCACGTGGCCTATGAATAGTACTATTTTGCTCTCTCTATCCCTTATTATGAATATGAATGGTTTGTTGATGATCACCTCCTCTTGGTATAAGGGTAAAGATATGGGTTTTATTATTATTGCTGTGGCTGCTGCAGCCTCCGTCCCCTTCTCGTTAACCTTGATTACTGCTTGGTGGACTACCTTGTCGACGTAGAGGTCTCCTTTCTGTACGTGGGCCATACTGGTTAGGTCTGCTACTCCCGGCTTGAACACCTCTCTTATGCCTAGCATCTCCAGGTATTCTTTGAGCTCGCTCTTGAACGTTATGTTGAACCTAGGCATTACTAAGTGCGTGTATGCTCCTGGCCTTGCTTCATCTATTTTGCTTAGGGCTTCTTGGAGGAGCTCCCTGTACCTCGCCTTGATGTTCGTGAAATCCTCTGGCATCACAACCACCATTGATATGCTGGTGTCCCTGTATGGTATCTCCACGGCCACGTAGTCCTTCCCTCTAACCACCTTTAGATGCCTTCCCTCAACCTCCATTGCCTTAACCTTAACCCGGCCCCCGCCCGTCCAGAAGTCTATCTCACCGTAGGGCTCGAACTCCCTGAGCCACACGCTCTTAAAGTAAACTACTGAGATTAGAACCGCTACCACCCGGTCATCCACATCGCTCCTTGATAGGAGCTCTCTTATAAGCCCGTTGGTCCTCTCGCTAACCCAGCTATTGACATCCCCTACCAGCGCATCCAACTCCCCAGGCTTAAAGTACCTCACCTCACCCCCGAAGCACCCACTAACCCTGCTAACGTAATCCTCTTTGAATGGGAAGCCTTCTCTGAGCCAAGCACCGTTAGCAACGTACAGTGTAGTGTTACCACCGGAGCCTACGGGTAGTATTGATAGTAGCTGTTGGTACGCCCTACACGCATCACCACCATCGAGGCCCAAGGCCTTGCCGAGCTCCTCCCTGGTAGTAGAGCCGGAACCCTCATAGAGCATGGTTAGAGCTACGTAGACGTTGAAAGGTGATACAACAACATTACCCCCACTGTCTAGGAGGAGGCCGTAGAGGTTCAAGGTAAAATCATTAACCCTAGCAACGAGACCCTCCAAGCTAAGACTACCAGCTACAACCACCGGTGGAGCAACCTCCCCAGAACGCTGTACAAACTGGGAGACAGCCAGTAAAGCTATCAACAAAACCAAGGCCACCCCAAGCACGAGTACAGCAGCCCTCCCCCCAGCCATCAAACCCCACCTCAACCACCAAAACAGGATACCCCTACAACCTAAAGCTCAAACCCTTGAACTACATTGTTCAAGCACTTGAACAACAATCAGAGCTACCATATGGAGGTTAAATGCTGATGTGGGAGTCAGATACTTAAGAATCCTCTGGAGGAAACCTCTTGAGGGGATAAACTGTACCGGAGGGTTGCTGTGATTTTATGCTGAGGTCTGGATACTTAAATTGACTGGCGGTGCATCCTCATGAGCTTAGCTAAATGGAGGCTTATCGAGGCAGGCGAGCTTGACATAACTACGATTGCTCTATTCAACCTAGCTACATCCAAGCACCGCTGGCTTGAGTTCAGGAAACTAGTAGGGGTTAACAACGTGGATGAACTTATAGATAGAATTCTCGCCAACCGCTCCCTGCTCGGTGAGATCAGGAAGGTAATATACGCCCGCTACAGGGGTGCTCTAGATGAGGCGGTTGTGCTAGCGGAGGAGTTGAAGCGTGAAGGTGTAGCCTTCATCCCCTTCTACTCCCCAGACTACCCAGAGGCCCTCAGGAGGTACAGGCTTGAGGCCCCCGTCTACAGACCCCTAGGCCTCTACGTCAGGCCCCCCGTGAGCCTCCACGGTAGGTTTGTTGGAGTCGTCGGTACTAGGAGTTGCTCCGAGTGGGGCCGGAGGGTTGCATGGGAGACTGGGAGGCTAGTAGCACAAGCCGGCTTCACCCTCGTAACGGGGTTAGCTGAGTGTATCGACACCAGTGCGACCCTGGGGGCACTAGAGGCGGGGGGCCTGGCCGTCAGTATTAGACCTTGGCTGAAGCCCCTACAGCTACCAGAAGAGTCTAGGCAGTTGCTGGAAGCTCACGGAGATGGGATAGCTTTAGCCTCAGAGCACTACATTAAACCACCTGTAAGCCCTAAGATGCTATACTATATGAGGAATAGGATAATAGCCGGCATGTCGGACCTGGTGATCGTGGTCGAGGCGAGACCCGAAGGAGGCTCAATGCACCAGATAACATGGTCAATAAAGTATGGAAAACAACTAGCCATATACGAACACCCGGATCCTGAAAGCGAATACTACAAGGCATACCAAAAGTACAGAGGTTATAGTGGAACAGTTACACTTAAGACCACGGAGGATCTAAGAAAGCTTCTAGAGAGGCTACAGGAGGAAGGCGAGTGAGCGGTGTAACTCTATGGTACTAGATAATGTGTCGGTGAGACTTAAAGGCTACTGTCTCCAGGTAGAATATGAAGGTACACCGTACCCTTTAAGCCTTATACCTTCAGGCTTCTTCCCAGGAGAGCAGCTTTGCGTTTGTTCATATCCTAAATGTAAATACTTTAAAGTACATACTGAGGAAAGACAGGAGGTAATTATCAGCCCTCATAGCGCACGAATAGAGCCATGGAGAGTTCCAATTGATTATGAGAGTGTCGTAGTAGCCGGAATCTTCTATCAAAAGTGGTACAAATACTCAAAGAGATTGAAAACAGAGCAACTTTACAATAGCTGTACAGATCTTAATAGCCTTATAAGCTTAATTAAAAGGCACAGGCTTCCCATAAACCTGCTAACTGCTATAATATACTGCAACAAAGTTAGCTCAAATGAATGGATTTACGATATCCTAGGCGAAGCTCTATCAATAGCTTTAAGCCTCGTAGTTGATAGTGATACGCTTAGCAGGAGCATGGTCACTTACACGCCACGCCACATGGAGGATATGAAGGAGGATCGTTTTAAGAAGATTCAATTCAATCAAGCCAAGCTCTTAGCTGTAAGCCTAGCTCGTAGATTAAACCTTAAGATTGTGGATTTAGTTGAAAAGATGGAACCCCCACGTAGATCTCCAAAGGATAGAGCTGAGAGGTATCTAAGGGTATTAAACCTATATAAGCATAGACCTGAAGCACCAAATCTCATCAGGGGGTTAAACGTTATATTCGTGGACGACGTTAGAACCACGGGTGCCACCTCCACGTATATATCCACGTTGCTTCGTGATGCTGGAGCCCAAAAGGTGTACGTTGCTGTTGCTGGAAGATCCGTTCTCGACGAGGATTACATTAGATTCTATGAGATTGAACGTGAATCATGTGGTGTAGTCTCCTAGTATCTCACAATGTTAAAACACTTGAACATCAATCCTAAATTGATGCAGGGCTCTTTACTAAATAACTAAATATTAGATTTTAAAAGCTTATGTCGTTACAAGCCATTATAAGCACTCCTGGTTGCTAAGCTTTCCCGGGAGCTCCTCTGACATTCAAAACATTATGAGTAACCTTTGAGGATTTAACGACGTCCTTTTTAACTTAGAACTTCTCTCAACTAGTGAGCTGAGTAGTTTTAAGCCAGAGTGCTATGAGTGATGGTTGCATAGCGCGTCGTCTTCTTATGTCTGAATGTTAGCTTTTCTTCTTAACTTTGCCTAGACGGAGTCTCCAGATCTTCGGTAGCTCCCCTCCTATGGGCTTCCAGTTGTTCCCGCTGTCTAGGCTTATGAAGAGCTGGCCTCTCCTCTCCCCGACCTCCCCTCCATAGAATAGGATTTCTGGGTTGTCTGGGTGTATGCTGAAGCTATCTGCGGGCCCGTTTGCCGGTAGACCTTTTCCTATAGGTTTGAACGATCTACCCCTATCATAGCTAACATATATGGGGCTCCCTGTCTCGGCAACGTAAACGTATACCCTAGAGGGTTTGTGTGGGTCGAAGTATACTCCGTGGACGTACTTACCCTCCATCCCCTCTACAGGTGTCCATGTGAGTCCTGCACCGGTGCTTATGAAGAGTCCCTCTCCTGTTCCAGCAAACACCTTATCGGGGTCTTGTGGGTCTATAGCAACTCTATGTATGTCATGGCCTACTAGAGCTTCATGCCATGTCTCCCCGTAGTCGTGGGTGTATATGAGGGCTCCGTGCTCCACCCCAGCGAATATCCTCTCAGGCCTCAACTGGTGTATTGCAATACCGTGTATATGGCCTGCGTAGAAGGGTTCGTAGAAGAAACTCCAGCTCCCTCTACTAGAAAGCCCCTCTATGGAGTTGAACGCATTGAAAGACAGGCCCTCATCCCTACTTATATACAGCATCGGAGGCTCCGTGCCAACGAGGATCGTCTTGGGATCCCCAGGGTGTATCACGACATCCCATACCCAGACATCCTTAAACCCTAGGGTCTCCCAGCTCCTCCCAGCATCCCTAGTTCTATGAAGACCCCAGCCTCCCAGCCCGCAACCCACATAGGCTACGTCCGGGTTTTCAGGGTGTACAGCTATCCCCCTCACAGAGTTACCCTCCACACCCCTCCCAACCAGGCTAAGGTCTTTCCCATCAAAGTAGAATACATACATACCGTTCCTAGTGCCCACGTATAGTAGGCAAGGATTTATATGGAGCTCTCCTCGCATACACCAACACCTCACGTGTAGCTAGCGTGGGGAGCGGCATTAAAGTCTGGTATTAATATAGTGGGTGAGATTTAAAGCCTACCCCCTCCCACGGGGTGAGGGTGGGGTGCTAGTGTCTGAGGAGAGGTATGTTAATGCTGTTATTGAGGGTGTAGAGAGGATAGACAAGTATTTGATTGTCAAGCTGAGGCCTCTTGAGGAGTTCAAATACAGTCTTGGTAACTCTATCGACATATACCTGGATCCCAGCTATTGCGGTGGCGAGGAGTGCTTCAGAGTATTCTCCCTAGCATCCTCACCCACGGAGGATAAGCTTATGATAGCCACAATACATACAGGTTCTAGGTTTAAGAACGCGCTTGAGAAGCTGGAAGGCGGTGTTGTAAGGATAACAGGGCCTTGGAGTAAGCGCTTCTCACTCAGAGAGAATGTTGAAGGCCTCCTCTTCATACCATATGGCATTGGGGTCTCACCCATCAGGTCCATGCTTAAATACATCTACGACAGATGCCTCACAATACCAGCTAAGCTTATACACGTGGATGTTGAAGGATTCTTCCTATTCAGAGAGGAGATTGAAGGGTTTGCTAGGAGGAAACCTAACATAGCGGCTACATTCACAACCACAATACCTAAACCCGAGGAGATCAAAGCAGAGGTCGCCAGGCTCGGAAACCCATTCATATACGTCTCAGGACCACCCCGGGGTACGAAACTCGTAGTCAACACCATCAAGGCAGCGGGCGTCAACCTAAAAGGTATGCTGGCAATAGAGGTGTTCTCAGGCTACGAGGAGGAGGAAGAAGAGATAGCTTAATGAAATAGAGTAAGGGTATTAATAGAGCAACTTATACCAGCTAATTCAGATACCACATCATTCTACAAGATTTCGAAATCCCCCTATGGATATAAAGGCTTTCACGTGACATCCAGCTTGGCGGTTTGGGTTGCAGTCTCTCCCAGGCTTAGGGGTCTAGCTAGAGTCCAGGGCTAAGATCACATTTAACAATGTTAGTAGCCCTTTAACCAGATCCTCATCCCTGCTATACTCGTCCTTAGAGTGGCTTCTACCGTTGACTGAGGGTATGAATATCATCCCCGTTCTCGACAATCTAGCCACATTCTGTGCATCATGTCCAGCCCAGTTCACACCCTCAGACATCAAAGCTCTCGTCTTGTAAAAACCTTTAATAAATTCTCTCGTAGGACTTTGGCTCTGTGCGAGGTTTACCTGGTAAAACACACCCTGAGGATATGTCACAATGTTGAACCCCCAGTTGGCATGTTGATGTTGAACTAGCGTTAGATGTAACCTTAGATCTACAGTATACCCGCTTATAGCGGATTTCCTCGCATCCTTCTCATTAGTAAGTTCTTTTCATGATCTAGTGAGGAGAAACTTCAACCTAACATTTAAGTAGCAAGCTTTAAAAGCTCTATAGGATACCCGGGAGGTGGGCGATGACGAGAACGCTGAGGGCTAGAAGGACTGCACGCCGTACATGGCATGACTGAAGTCTCGTGAGGAAGGCCCTTAAGCCCATAGAATCCAGTGCATGGAATTGAAAGGAAACACCGTACTGGTAGCCGAGCCTAGCTGAGCCCGTAGGAGTCGATAATTAGCTCAGCCTGGAGTAGCGGCCGTGACGGGGACGTAGAGGAGGTAGCTAAGCTGCCTATTAGCAAGAAGATAGTTATCCAAAGTCCTAATAGCAATCCTCTCAGACAGTAAACCGATGGCGAGTAAAGCTAGCATGTAGAGGGCAATGACAACAAAATCCAAACCAGTAACACTCAACGTAGACACCCTCCGATCTTCTAAGGAAAAGCCTATAGCAGAGGTTGTATTTAAATGTTACTCTAAACCAGTATAGCATTTAACTGATAAACTAGTAACCATGATCATGCAAGCTAATTCTCTCTCTAGAGCACTATATCTTCACGAGCTATCAGGGAATGTTGAATGTTGGTGTTCGTTAGGATGTTCCCATCTGTTAGGTCTGTCTACCTAGTAGCTTTAACCCTCGTTATAGGTTATTATCATATGCTTCCGTGAGAGCATTTTTCGAAGAATAATAGCATGTAGGTGAGTAGTTGAGCTAGTTTTGCTGGCTCCGTAATGAGGTGCCCTGATCCCGGTATTACGTGTAGCTCGAATGTCTTTCCATGCTCTGCTAGCCTTTCTACGAATTTTAGTACCGGCTTTAGTGGTGTCCTTGAATCGTTTTGTGGTTGTATTATGCATAGGGGTTTCATCACGTTATGTGCGTATGTTGATGGAGATCGCTGCTTCCATAACTCCCTTTTTCCAGCGAAGAGTATGTCTATGAACTCCCTGAATACTGCATCGCTTAGCTCGTACATTTCTCCCCAGTCGGCTACAGGAGCTCCGGCTACACCACACTCGTAGAGATCAGGCTTACTAGCCATAGCCCATAGTGTCATGTAGCCTCCATAACTATAACCCCATGTGAACGCTCTCCTACCAAGATTACTCTCAAGAGCCCATCTAGTTACAATTTCTACATCCAAGAGGTCTCCCCCACCTGGATCGCCTATATCCATTTGCCTGAACGACTCCCCATAGCCAGTGGAACCTCTAAAGTTTGGAGCTACAACGTTGAACCCTGAGGCAACTAACGGGACTATACGTACGTTCCACTCATCAGCTACCTCCCACCACGGACCCCCATGGATGAATACCACGAATGCGTTAATACCAGAGTTCCTCCTACTCTTTATAATAAAGGTGGGAACCTCCACACCGTCAGGGGCCCTAACCCTAGTAAATAGTACTTCACCAAACGATCTTTTGATATCCTCTGGAAGCTCCGCTGATAACACCTCTCTATTAACATTACCATCGTAGACCATAATGCTTGTCGGCTTAGCCAAGCTGGTAAAAGTATAGTAGATCTTGCCATCAGCGATAAAGGCGTTTAAGACGCTACCAACAGGTGTTTCAACAAGCTTCCCGTCTATGAACAGCTTCGATCTCCCATCTCTTTTACCAACTACAACAAGCTTCCCGTCAAACTCCCTATAGAAAATGTTCTCTACAGGCTTGTAGTTCTCGTAATCCCTATATGGCAAGACTAGTTTTTTAAACCTCCCTTCAGCAAAATCGTATGCCAGTAATTCTTTCGAATCTCCTGAGAGAGCGTTGCTCTCAAAGATTATGCCGCCATTAGGAAGTATAATTGGATTCTCATTAACACTCCCCTCTCTTGGAGTAATTATTTCAGTTTCCCCTGTTGAGATATTGTGGATGAAAAGCTCTTTAGACCGAGGATTCCTCCTTAGATTCCCAAATCCAACTATGAAATCCTTAGAAACATCCGTTACAATAGCATATGTGTTAAGATTCACTAATTTCTCAACACTATTTTTACGAGCTACATATAAAGCTACGTCCTTTTGTGAAGCCCCGGCAAACGCTATCTTCTCACCATCATCGGCAAAACCCAGCACTCTAACAGGCTCCATATGCTCGAAGACAGCCTCCTTGTCAGCCTCGAGATCAATATAGCCAATGACCTGTAACTCCTTACCTCCACTTACATCTCTTGTAAAACTAACCCTACGCCTATTGCGAGAGATGAGCCCAGGCCAATGTATCATGGTCTCCGTTAGTCTCCTCCTAGTACCGCTTGTTGCATCGAGATACCATATGGAGTTGAAACCTCCTTCCATTGTTTGATATACGATTCTACCCCTTAAGTCAACACCCAAAAGCAAGTATGTTGGTGCATAAACTATAGACTCGACTATACGAGCTAGCTCGTCAACTCTTCTCATAAAAATCACCGAGATTTAGGTCGAGTAGAAGCGAATATATGCTTTTCGCCCCATAAGGGTATAAGAGTATTACGTAATAGTTTTAAGAGGTCACCTTCTAAGCCTTGGATTGGCCCACTCTTCTAGCTTATAACCTATTAGACCTAATCCTAGTACCGTTATTGTAATCATGATACCTGGAGCCAGGATCCACCAGAAAGCCTCTGCCGTTATAGCACCCGATCTCTGAGCCCAGTATATCATGGAGCCCCAACTTTTAGCCCTGGGATCTCCTAGGCCTAGGAAGCTTAAGGAGGCTTCCGCTATCATAGCCCCGCTAACCCTCAACACAGTATGTGCTATGAGCATAGGTGTTAACTGTGGTATTATATATTTCAGTATTATCCTTAAACTTGAAGCTCCTATCGCTCTTGCAGCTTCAACGTAGAGATTCTCTTTAACGGATAGAGTTTGCGCTCTGATCATTCTAGCTACGGGGGGCCACGAGAAAAGTGCTATAATAATGACTATGTTCTGGTATCCCGGTCCTAGGAACACTGCTAGTAAAGCCATGAGAGGAAGTGCTGGTAATAGTAGCATTACATCCGTTATAGCCATTATCAGCTCGTCTAAAACACCTCCCCTATACCCTGCTAGAACTCCGAGAGTTAAACCTATGAGTACGGTTAGAAGCGCTGAGGCAACCCCAACTAATAATGATATTCGAGCTCCGTAAACCAACTCACTAAAAATATCTTGACCTACATCGTTTGTCCCTAATGGATGGGAAAATGATGGAGGTTCAAAGGGCTTACCTGTGGGAATCCACGGGTCATAGGGAGCTATTAGACCTGGAAATAACGCCATAACAGTCGGTATTATAAGTAATGTTATACCTAAAGCTCCTTTAAAATCGCTTACTACGAATTTCAATATGCCTATATACTCGATGATTAAACTAATCGGTTGAATTGTATTGCTACGACTTAAAACCTTTCTCATCTTATCCTAACCCTCGGATCTATTATGGCGTAGAGTATTTCAACCGTTGTTATAAGAGCTAGAGTTACAGCGGACACGAATATAACTATGCCAAGTAATAGTGGATAGTCGCTGGTGTAAATGGAGTCATAGAAGAGTTTACCCATACCAGGAAGAGAGAACACTATTTCAATTAAGAGAGCTCCTCCCACGGAAGTGCCTAGTTCCAGTGCAAACAGTGTTACAATGGGAAGGGATGCAGGTCTTAGAGCGTGCTTAAGCATTACCATAGTCTCAGGTAAACCCTTTGCTTTAGCTGTTTTCACGAAATCCTCTTCTATAACGTCTACTACAGCATTTCTAGTGTATATAGCAGGGAATGGTAGTATGAGGAGTACTAAGGTTAAGATGGGAAGCCACATATGGGATATCACGTCTGCAAGCCACTCGTATAGATTGCTGTATGTAACCCCGTAGGTGTATGCTCCATATAAAGGAGCTACTCCCATGTAGTAACCGAATATTATAAGCATTAGAAGGCCAAGCCAGAATCCGGGGATACTTCTGGTAATAAATAGAAGCCCTGAAACAGAAACTCCAGTTCTGGAGGCTCTATTAAATGCAAGCCACACTCCTAGGGGGACGCCTATAGCAAATGACAGGATTATAGATGTTGTAACAAGAGCTAAAGTCCAGGGTAGTGCTTCAAGGATTACATCTAAGACTGGTCTCTTGTACGTATAGGACACGCCTAGATCGCCGTCAAGGAGTAGCTTCCTAAGGAAGATGTAGTATTGCACGTACAGAGGTTGATCTAGTCCATAAGCTTTAATTAAGGCCTCCCTCATTTCAGGCGTTACATTAGGATTTTCAATGAGGTATGCGAACGCTCCGCCAGGCATTAATCTAGGTATTATGAATGTTAGAGTCAAGAGTAGATAGAAAACAAGAACTCTAGATGTTATCTTTCTTACCAAGAACCTTATTAAACTCATTTACCTCTCCTTAGTAGCATGACTACTACTATAGCCACAACGGCTACCGCTAGGAGAGCTATAATCGTCATCCACGCTCTCTCGGCCCCCGCTACTGGGCTTGTAGCAAGTGTTAAGGGAGTTGTTATAGTTGGTGGCTGGGTCGTTGGTGTGAATATAGGGGCTATTTCTGTCTTAGGAGGTGTTGTTACGACCTCTGCTGGCGGTTTACTTAGCTCAACGCTATATAGGTTCATATAGCTAAACCAGTTGTCGGGTGATAGTACTGGTCCTGTAACCCAGCCTCTAAATCTATCAACCCTGTAGGCAAACACGAATTGCTGATGGGCTGCGTTGAGAAGTGGAACGTTTTCAGCTATTATCTCCTGTATCCGGTGTATAAGTTCTATCCTCTTTGTTACATCTGTTTCAAATCTCTGCTTCTCCAGAAGCTCGTCAAGCCCGGGTATGGTGCACCTACCCATGTTCCAGGATCCCTTACTGTGGAATATATCATAGAGTAGGTCTGGGTCTAGCGAACCCAAACCACCGATTATTAACATGTCCCAATCTCCGCTCTTCAACTGAGCTACTAGAGCTGTCCACTCTAAAGGTCTGTGTTCCACGTTAACACCTACCTTCTTAAGGTTATCAGCAAGTATGTCTCCCCATCTCACCCTTAGTGGATCGTATACCGGGGAGTATATGATTATCTTAATCCTTTTACCGTCTGGCGCATCTCTCCACCATCTCTGTCCCTGTCGATAAAACCTATCTTATCTAGGAGTTCTGATGCCTTCCTAAGATCAAAGGGATAGAGGGTTTCTTTATCTGGGATCTTGTTATTGTACCAGGGTGTTAGGAATGGTGGTAGCCTGCCAGGAGCTCCTGGAAGCGCGTAACCCTGGTATATGGTTGCCGCTACATAGTTTAAATCTATCACGTGGTGTACTGCTTTTCTGAAGTTAACATCGCTCATTGGCCATCTCTGGCAGTTAAAGTACATGAATCTGGCTCCCAGCTCTGTTACAGCATGTAATACAACATTGGGAATATTCTTAACCTTATCTATACTAGCATATGGGATACTCCAGGTCATGACGTCTATCTCGCCCTTCTGGAATGCTAGTAGCATAGCTTCAGGGTTTGAGATCACGGGGAATACTATTTCGTCTATGAGAGGTCTCCCTAGATGGTAGTTGGGGTTAGCTACAAGCTTTGTATACTGCTGTAACTTCCTCTCAGCTAAGGTGAAAGGCCCGCTTCCTATAGGTACGGGGTTCCCGAAGTTAGCCATATCAGATGATGTTCTTATTCCAAATGTCTCCCAAAGATGTTTAGGAACTATGTACACCTGTGAGGCTATCATGTAGAGGAATGGCGCGTACGGTTTCGACAGCTTTATCTCAACGGTATATTTATCAACAGCTCTTACGCTTTCGATAAGCGGCGCTAAGGTAGCAAACCTGGTAACATTAGCAAACTTCTTAAGGGTTTCAAACGTGTAGACTACATCATCTGCGGTAAAACAGGGTAACCATCATGCCATTTTGCATTCTCGTAGAGTCTAAACGTCCACGTTAAACCATCAGGAGAGACGGACCAACTCTTAGCAAGCCTCCCAGCGAACTTTAAATCGGGAGTTACAATAACTAGGGTGTCATAGATTAAGTCTATTATCATGAACTCCCAGCTAGTCGTCAGTGTAAATGGGTTTAACGTATTAGCTTCACCCATCATAGGAACTCTAACAGTACCGCCAGGCCTCATCCACGGCTCTCTTTTAATATACCCACTAATATCAACATAGATGGATTCCACGGCTCTCTGGCTTGTAACACTAAAAGCTGTAGAAGATACTAGCATGAGGATGAGAAGGGGTGCTATTAAAGTTATTATTAAACTTGGAATAGTGTTTTTAGACCGCACTAACCCCACCTCCTAATCTACATGAAACCGTTATTGAAGAGGGGTTAATAAGCTTTACGTTTATCAATGAATGGAAGCTCCTCTTTAATGCTAGTAGGGAGCTGATTTTATAAGATTATAAGCCTTCGATGTAGCTTAAAGTCTAGCTATTTGTGCGGGACAAATTACCTATCTTTCATGGCGAATAAGTTGATCTGCCATATAGTTACCTTTTCTCTATGAACTCATATAGGTATAGAACGTCTTCTACGAGTTTTCTGGTGTACGGGTTTTTAGGGTTGTTTATGATCTCCCCTGGGGGTCCTTCTTCGACTATTCTCCCCTTGTATAGTACTACTACTCGTGTGCTTATGTATCTGATTACTGAGATGTCGTGGGATATGATTATGTATGTTAGGTTCTCCCGTCTTTTAAGGTCTGAGAGTAGTTCTAGTATTTGTGCTTGTAGGGATACGTCTAGGGCTGATGTGGGCTCGTCGAGTATTATGATTTTCGGTTTTGTTGCTAAGGCTCTTGCTATTGCTACTCTCTGAGCTTGTCCTCCGCTAAGCTCTGAGGGGTACTTGTGTAGTACATCTTCTCCAAGACCTACGGCTTTCAGCAGGTCCTTTACGCGCTCCTCCCCCCTGGCATCCCAGTTACCTGAGGCTTTAAGAACATCTTTAATTATATCTTTGACCTTCATAGTTGGGTTTAGGGATGTGTATGGGTTTTGGAATACCATTTGAACTTCTCTACGGAACCTCCTGTAGAGGGCTCCTTTCAACTTAAATATATCGTTGCCCACGTACAGGACTCGCCCCGAATCAGGCTTTACAAGGCCTACTAAGCACCTAGCTAGGGTGGTTTTACCCGATCCAGATTCACCCACTATTCCTAGAACCTCCCCTTCGACAACGCTTAGACTAACATTATCGAGTGCCTTAACACTTTCTACAACATTGCCTAGGAGGCCTCGTCTTAAAGGGAATGATACCGTTATGTTAACAGCTTCAAGAAGAGGGGTCTTCATTTAAGGTAACCTCCTTCCCCTGAACTAGATGGCATGAGACTCTCCTAGTAGACTCTATGGTGGAAAGAGGGGGTTTGATCTTATCGCACAAGCCTTTAATAGCCTTAGGGCATCTCGGTTCAAAGCTACAGCCAGTAAGGGTGCTTCTCGGATCAGGTGGTAGGCCTGGTATAGCTTTAAGCTTTCTAGGAGATAGTATCCGGGGTATGCTCTCCAATAACATAACCGTGTATGGGTGCATAGGGTTAGCTAGGATTTCTGTGGATAAACCATCTTCTACAATCTCGCCTGAGTACATAATAGCGATTCTACTACAAAGATGGGGTGCTAAGGCTATATCATGGGTAACAACTATCATGGAAGCGCTTTGAGTTAACACTATGTTCTTCAATAGCTCTACAACATCTCTTTTTAGGGAAGCGTCGATCATCGAGGTGGGCTCGTCGGCTATGAGTATCAATGGTCTTCTCGATACAGCTAGAGCTATTAAAACCCTTTGAAGCATACCACCACTTAGCTCGTGAGGGTAGGATTTGAGAACTCTATTGATATCACTGAAACCCACGAGGCTTAGCGTAGACCTAGCTATTTTTAAGGCCTCCCCCTTATCGGTAACACCCTTTGACGTTAAGACGTCTAGGAATACTTGTTCTATAGTGTGGAAAGGGCTTAACGAAGAGCCCACCTCTTGAGGTATCAAGGAGACAAGCTTTCTAGGGTACTCTCTATTGTTTAAGATGTTTACATTGTTTAAAACAATCTCCCCACTTCTAATAGTAGCGTTTGGTGGGAGAGCCCCGGCTATTGCCATAGCTAAGGTGGTCTTCCCCGAACCAGACTCTCCTACTATGCATAGAGTTTCACCAAAACCTAGTTCTAGGCTAACACCCCTTACAGCTCTTATAGTCTCACCGCGAGCTCTGTAATCTATATGGAGGTCCTTGATGGTAAGCAGACTTCCACCCACAGCTCTTACACCCTAGCCTCAGCTAACCTTCTAATCTTAGGGTTACTATACTCCCTATAAGTGTCACCTAGTAGGTTGAATCCAAGGACTGTAATAAACAAAGCTATACCGGGGAATAAGCTAATCCACCAAGCTTTACCTATCAAAATCCAACCATCGCTTATCAATAAACCCCATTCAGGGGTGGGCGGTTTAACACCAATACCTATGAAGCTTAAAGCTGCAGCTTCTAAGACGGCAGCCCCCATATCTAGGAATGCCTGTATAGTTACTGGGGTTAGAGAGTTTGGAAGTATGTACTTTGCTAGGATTCTTAGAGGAGGTATACCAGCTATCTTAGCAGCATCAACATAGGGCATTGTCTTAACGCTAGATACTTGGACGAAAGTTAACCTAGCATACCAAGGCCACCATGAAAGGCTTAAAGCAATAATGACGTTCTCAAGCCCCCTCCCTAGGATAGATGCGAAAGCTATGGCTAGGAGGAGAGGTGGGAACGCTAAGAACATATCTGTTACTCTCATTAACGTTGATCCAATCCACCCACCTAAATACCCTGCGACTAGCCCAACTGCTACTCCGATAATCAACGATAGTGTTACAACGCTAATAGCTATTATTAGCGAGAATCTACTTGCAAGTATAACTCTGCTAAGAACATCTCTACCGTACTCATCCGTTCCAAAGGGGTGGGCTCTTGAGGGTGGCTGAAGTCTTCTCTCAACATTGTAAGTAAGCCCCCAGGCGTCTTCAGGGTACGGTACTATATATGGTGCTATTACACCTATTATAATGAATCCAGCGATTAATAGTAAACCTAGTAGACCAAGCTTATCCTTTCTGAGGAAGGCTATGAAATCTTTTAGTAGGGCGGGTGCAATCATCATAGCTTTACCCTTGGATCTACATAGGCGTGGGTTAAGTCGACAATTAGATTAATTACGGTGTAGAATATCGCTACAACCATTATACTGCCGATCACAGCTGGGTAGTCGAAGCTTAGCAGTGAGAGTACAGCATACATACCGAGGCCATTCCATGAGAATACAACCTCAATTATGAAAGCACCTATAAGCGTGTATCCAAAGGAGAGTCCTAGAGAGGCTACTAGGGGGGGTGTAACCGCCTTTAACAAGTATCTACGTGCTATTACGTTGTCTGGTAAACCCCAACTTCTAAGGTTCCTTATGAAATCCTCCTGAAGGGTTTCAAGTGCTAGGGCTCTCGTCATCCTAGCTGTTAAGCATAGGGGGTATATTGAGACTACTAGAGCTGGCATAAGGAGTCTTCTCACAACATCTAGGAATAAGTCTATATGTCCCGTTATTAGAGTGTCTATCACATAGAAACCTGTAATTGGTTTAAATCCATATGCTATAGCTAGGCTTGGATCAACCCTGTAACCACCAGGTAGTATGCCTAGCTTTATTGAAAAGACTAGCTGGAATACTAAGGCTATCCAGAACACCGGGATTGCAGATCCGGAGACCGAGATTACTCTCACCAACTTATCTATAACCCCTCCATACCTGAGGGCTGAGATTATCCCTAGCGGTAGTCCTAGAGAAACCCCTATGAGAAATCCTGTGATGGCTAGTTCTAGGGTTGCCGGTAGTGCTGTTTTAATATCTTCAAGAACGGGGTTCTTCGTTCTCCACGATACACCTAGATCTCCTTTAAGAAGGGAGGTTATGAAGTAATAGTATTGCACCACTAGGGGCTTGTCAAGGTGTAATGCTCTCCTCGCCTCAGCTAGCTGCTCTTCCGTTGCATGAGGCCCAGCCCATAGGAATTCCGGGTGTGCAGGTATTACTCTGGTAGCTATAAAGACTATTGTTAATACACCGAGTACTACGATGGCTGTCATCACCAGCCTTCTAATGATATAGCTTGGTGAGACAGGCATCTTCTACTTCAGCCTTCCACCTCTAAAACCTGTGGGAAGATGACTGTTGGGTACGATGGGTTAATGGCCTTCTCCAAGTTCTTAACCTTAGCTAAGGCTACTCTAACATCCACCATGTCCCATAGAGGTATGCCTGGTACATCGTTGTAGAGGATCCTCTGAGCTTCAACATATAATCTTGTAGCCTCACCTCTGTTTGACCCTTCATATGCGACGGCCTTCATCAGTATATCTTCAAACTCTCTATTAGTATAATATGCTAGGTTGAAGATCTTACTATCGCTATGGAACATGTTGTAGAGGAAGTCGAAGGGCGATATATATGTAGGCCACCAGTAGAACATTAGAATATCCTGAGCAGCTCCTGGATCCTCCCAGCCCTTCTTAGCTATAGCCCACTGCTCCTCCCAACTCAAAGGTCTTATCTCTATTTTAATACCTATCTTAGCTAGCGAGGCTTGGATTAGCTCAGCAGTCCGCTTCTCATATATATCACCCGCTGTATATGTTAGTATTAAGGGTCTATCAATACCCTTAGGGTATCCAGCTTGCTCTAGTAGCCTTCTAGCAGTATCAAGATCGTACTTAAACCTGAATTCCTCGGAGTGACCCCACATACCGTAGGGAACGGGGCCGCTGGCCACCCTTGCTAGACTCGATCTAGCAACAACCACTATGTCATCATATGGTATTGCGTGAGCTATGGCTTTTCGCACTAAAACGTTATCTAGAGGGGGCTTCTTCGTGTTCAAGAGTAGTATGAGTTGTTGGAAGCTAGGCTTAGTCACTACGACGAATCGGGGATCCCTCTTAAACGAGTCTATATCCTCTAAGGGAATCTGCTGTGCTATCGTTATCTCTCCTGCGGATAACATCCTAGCTTGGGCTACGGCATCCTTAACAATTCTTATTATGAAGACATCTGGTGCTTTATCGGATTTTAGTGGGTAATTGGGATCAGCCCAGCCCCACCAATCCTTAAACTTCTCTAGGACTATTTCACTTTCAGGATCCCATTTAACAAGCTTGTAGGGGCCTGAGCCAGCATCATTACCTTTATTAAACCACTCGGCTACCTTAGGATCCGTGGCATTAGTGGCTTTAGCGTAATCTACAACCTTAGGGCTGAATATGTAGGCTCCATAGCTAGCTGACGCTATCAAATCTAGGGGGGCTGGGTATTTTAGATGGAATCTAATAGTATAATCATCGACCTTCTCTATCCTCTCCACCGAATCCCATAGAAATGCAGCGCCCATCCCAAGCTCCTTGGTCCTAGTTATGGAGAAGATTACTGAGTCTGCTGTTACCGGGGTTCCATCGTGGAATTTAGCGTCCTTTCTTAGATAGAAAGTCCACGTTACACCATCAGGGCTCCTTTCCCATCTTACAGCTAGCTCAGGTATGAATTTGTCGGTTAAAGGATCGTACATGAGTAGCCTCTCATATACCACTGCCATCCACATAATTGAGTTAGAAAACTCCGTACTAGGATCGGCTGATGTCATCTCAGATAGTGAAGCGTAGATTACAACCCTCTTAGGAGCCTCAACTTGTGATGTTCTGAAGTAGAAGAAGCTGAGAGCGAGTGCTAGTATAAGTAACCCTACTATGACGATGACCGCTGTTCTACTAACTCCTCTCATATCCATGACCCGCCTAGGGTGGATATGATCTAACAGTTAAATATCCTATCTCTAAGGCGGCTAGCGTTAATCTTAAAATCTTCCTTGGAGTAGGGATTCAGGAAGGGTATGAGGATGATAGTAATAGAGAGCTTAGAGGAGGCAGAGGATCTACTACTAGGTGCTTCTATCCTAGCTACCGGGGGAGGCGGTTCTTTAAGGTTTGGGTTGGAGATGCTTAGAGGTGTTCTAGGATCTGGTAGGGGGATTAAGATCCTTGATTTAAGGGAGTTTTCGGGGGATGAAGACGGTGTTCTGGTCTCCCCATACTTCATAGGTTCTATGGGTTCTCTAGGCGAGAGGAGTGAAGGGAAGGTTAGAGGTATGTTGTTAAAGGCTTTAAGTGTTGTGGAGAAGGAGTTGGGTAGGAAGGTTGTTGGATTCGTGTCCTCAGAGCTGGGTGGATCTAATACAGCTGTCCCTCTCTACGCCTCCGCTCTCGTAGATCTACCTGTGGTTGACGGGGATTTAATGGGTAGGGCGGGCCCGGAGCTCCACCAATCTACGGCCCACATACTTGGTTTAAAGGTTACCCCATCTGTGGTGGTCTCCCCCAGGGATTCCATAGTTTTGTTGAAGGATGTAGCTAGTGTGGATGACTATGAAAGTATTGCTAGGCATGTAGCCTACATATCTGGTGGGTGGAGTCTCGTTATAGATACACCTCTCACATTAAGGGATGCCGGGAGAGCTGTTATCAAAGGCACTCTAAGTTTCTCTATGAAACTCGGTAGAGTAGTTAGAGAAGCTATAGCTAGACGCCTGGATGTAGTGGAGGAGCTGGTTAAAGCCTTGAATGGCTGGAGGGTTTTCGATGGTATAGTTTCAACTGCAAATCTAACGGATACAGGTAAGTTCTTAGAAGGTTTCATAGAGGTTCAAGGTGCAAGGGGGAGGCTTAAGGTCTACGTTAAGAACGAGTATTTACTAGCGTTACTCAACGATAAGCCTGTGGTAATGTGCCCTGACCTGATCATATTGCTTGATGAATCAGGACACCCGGTTCTATCAAATATGGTGGGTGAGGGTATGAGGGTTATAGTTGTAGCTACTAGAGCCCCGGATATCTGGAGAAGCGTGAGGGGGTTGGAGCTCTTCGGCCCTAAGCATTTTGGTTTCAACTTTGAGTATAAACCTGTGGAGGAGCTCTTAGGGATGGGAGGGTGAGGTTGTTGAGTATAGGGTTTGAATTTGAGCTGGCGGAGGCTTCTAGAAAGCTTGTTGATAGAATCCTGTTCGTAAAGCCTGGCGAGGAGGTTGTTATCACCGCTGACTCAGGATCTGACTGGAGTGTGGTTTCAGCTACGGCTCAAGCTGTTAAACTAGCTGGTGGTAAACCCCTCGTTCTCTGGTTTAACATGGCTAGAGGTGTTGCTATGGAGGCTGAGAAGGATATAGCTGTTAGGTCTATAAGGGCCGCGCTTATGGAGGCTGATGTGTGGATAGAGTTTAATAGAAGCTGGCTACTCTACTCAACAATATACGAGGATGTTATGAAGAAGGGTAAGACGAGATACCTCATACTCGTAGGGATGACAGCGGATATGATGGTTAGGTTGATAGGAAGGGTTAACCTGGACGTGCTTTTCGAGTTCCAGAAGAGGCTGGCATCGATAATCTCTAGATCACATGATTTTGAGTTAAAAACAGCAGAGGGTACAAGCATGGTGTTTAAGAATGATCCTTCAAGACCTGTTCTCGTCGAAGGGGAGGTTGCCGGACCGGGGGACTACGCATTGGTAGGCCAAGTAGACTGGGCTCCCCTAGAGGATAGCATAAACGGTGTCTTCGTCGTAGACGGCTCAATCTACCCACCCGAGGGGCTAGGAGTGTTAAGAAGGCCTGTAAGAATATACATTGAGAAAGGCAAGATAACAGGGATAGAGGGGGGTAGGGAGGCTGAGATGTTTAAAACATGGCTAAGTAAGTTTAACGACCCGAGGATGTATAATGTAGCCCACATAGCCTTGGGCTGCAACCCAAACGCCAAGCTTACAGGTAACATCCTTGAAGATGAGAGAGTATGGGGAGCAGTAGACTGGGGTTTCGGAAGCCAAGCCCCAACATACAAAGGTAAACTAGGCCTAGCATCCTCACATACAGACGCTCTAGCCCTGGGAGCAACATTAATAGCAGATGGGGAGTATGTACTGAAAGACGGGGAGTACGTTCACCCCGATCTAAGAGAACTAGTTAAAGAACTAAAAGAATAACATGCTTCCTTAATAAAGCTCAGGTAACCACATACCTTAGCTATGTTGGGAAAGGGGAAGACATACTCTAAGGCTCCCACCGAGAAACCTCATTGCTGGGATTGGAGAGGGTTTCCTAGCCACGTGGAATTCCACGCTATCTAAGCTCGCTTATGTCAGGCTTCTCCTCCCACGTATTAGGGGTTGAAGCTTCTTTGAAGGCTTATAGTGGGGGTGCTCTCCTCGGGTGTGTAACGGCCTTGAGGGGTTTTAAAAAGTGTAATACGCTTGGTTACGGTGTTTCGTGCATGAGCCTAGATTACTTCTGCGGATCCTCGGGTTTAATGGTTATGCTTATGAGGTCTCTGGGTTCGCTTTTGGAGGAGCATAGGGTTATGGAGAGGGCTTTAGGCTTGCTTGAGACTGCTTCCCTTAGGCTCCTCAGGGGCGAGCCTGTCGACATGAGGGTTTTCCCGCTACTCCTAAGATTCCTTAGGGAGTTTGATTTACAGCATGTGGAGAAGGAGGAGAGGGTTTGCTCGTACATCAGGCAGAGGGTTTCCCCGGGGACCTTGGAGGATCTAGCCTCAGAGCATAGACTCCTAGAAGAGTCTCTTAGAACACTACTTGGGATACTAGAGGAGGATCTTAAGAGCATGGATGGAGATCGTGTAAAAAGCGTTATAGGAGATATCCTAGGCTATGTGAGGCTCAGGAGAGCCCATATATCCAGGGTGGAGAGCAATATCCTCAACCTGGCCGCGAGCATCCTAAACGAGAACGATGATAGGAGGCTTTTGGAGGAGTTCAAAGAGGTAGAGGCTACAACCCTAAAACCCGGAGGTAGAGAGGAGCTCCTAAACATCCTAGAAGAGGTCGAACTACTGCTTAGAAGCAGAAGATGAGATATAAACAATCTAAGTCCAACTAGGTTTCCTGTAAGCTAGGTTAACAATTTTTGAAGAAGCGTATGGAGATGTTTAGTTAAGTTAACTTAGGGTTAGGCAGTTAGAAAAGTTATTAAGGGGGAGGTATGTGAAGGGGAGGTGAGAGAAGCTGCGGCTGTTATATTAGCTAAAGCTAGGTTAGGGAGGTCGACTACTGAGTTGACAGGAAAGTTTAAGGATAGAGGATGTGCTTCTACACGGTCTTCAATGCTAGGTGTTATAATAGGGTGGCTTATCTCAGTCTAGTAGCGTGCTATCCAGCCTGTACTTGAGATATAGTTGTTACCAGCCTCTCCACGTATGTTAATCCTCTTGAGGTGCACACGTGATCTAACTGTAACTATGCTATGAAGGTGTTAGACTCCCTTTTTGAGGGGGATTCGCTTTCCCCTCTCCTCTAGTTACTCGTGAAACACAGCTATATAAGCTTTCAGTTAGGCTTAAATGGTGTGATGGTAGAGGTGGATGTTACATGCCTTATAGGCGGGAGATCCTCATAGCGGTAGGGGTCTTGGTTATCCTAGCTTTGATAGCCGTATACTACACCACACTACCTAGAGCTCCTGAAGCTACACCAACGCCACTAACACCTACACCCACCCCAGCCTACTCTCCAACTCCTACTCCTACTTCCACCCAGCCCGCTCAAACTCCTACTAGGGAAGAGCTCCTTAAACCAATAATTGAGGCTGCTAGGAGGGAGGGGAGGCTGGTCATCTATAGTACTCTTGATAGACCCTCAGCCGAACCTCTACTTAAAAGGTTCAAAGAGTTATACCCGTTTATAGAGGTAGAGTACCTGGAGATGGGGTCGTCTGCGGTTTTCAGTAGGTTTAGAAGTGAGGTGGCTACAGGAGCTCCTACAGCTGATATACTTTGGTCTCCGGCTTTCGATCTACAACTTATACTAATCAATGAAGGTCACGCGTTACCCTACAAGCTTACATTCTACGATCAGATACCTAAAGAGGCTAAGTTCAAGGACTTAGCCTATACTACAAGTTATACTTTATACGTACCAATTTTCAATAAAGAGAAGATTCCTAGAGAGCTCTGGCCTAAAAGCTATGGGGATATCCTAAACCTTCTAACAACGAGGAAAGATCTCTTCCCAAAGGGGAGTATATGTGCTTTCGACCCGATTAGATCCGGGTTCGCCCTAGTTGCCGAGTACTACAGGTATAAAACGATGGAGCCGTACTACACGATGACCTACACGCGTGTAGGCGAGATAGGAGGCCAGCTTCACGCATCAACAGGGCCGCAGATAGAGAGGGTTAAGACTGGTGAGTGCATCCTCTCCACCGGGCTCATAGCCAACTATGCGTTTAGAGATGCAAAGGCTGATCCAAGGCTTGGAGTCTTCATACCCGAGGACTACTCACATTTAATCCCACGAGTAATGTTCATAACAAAATACGCTAAAAACCCCAATGCAGCTAAGCTATTCCTAGAATTCGTGATGAGCGATGAGGGCCAAAGGATACTAGGTAGCGTGGGGGAGGTAACTCTAGTTGAAAACCCATATTATCCTGAGCTAAGCCTACCTGAAATAGCTAAGAGGTCTAAGACCGTCATAATAGCAAAGCTTGACGACGAGATTACAGGGGAGATCTTAAAGGAAGATGTGAGAAAAAGCTTCCAGGATTACTATAAGAAGCTTCTAGGGCTAGGATAAAGGAGAAGCCCGATCCCACTCTAAACCCTCCCTTGTTTCTCGAATTTAAACCCTGTTTTAGAATAGACTCTACTTCTAGCATGTTACCCTTCCTTGCCAGCGTTATAGCGGAAGGTAGAGAGTCACTTGTATTACTTGGAGTCTGGTCTAGAAGTGCTTGGAAGCCCTTCCACGTGGAGGGTTCCCCGCCCGGTAAAAATAAGGTTAACGGCCTTCTACAGCTGGTGGGCTTCCTCCTCTCAACTGATTTATGCTTTGGTTATGGTGCATCTACTTATGTCTATTAAGGTGTCAGCGCCTTCTCTGAGTGGGGTTTCCGATACAGCTCTTATTACGTGGTCTTCGAGTTTCAATGAGTACTCGAAGTACCCGCCTACGAAACTCTTCCTTAGTATCTTAGCTTTTATACTACCATAGCCTATTTTGATCTCTGATGGAGCGAATACTAGGAGGGCGTCGCCTTCGACGTTGTGGGGGTTGTCGCAGGTGATAAGTGTTTCCCGGCCTATTAATGCTAGTCCCTTCTCGCGGTCTACGACTTTGGCTTTAATAATGTTGTATCCGAAGAGTTGGGCAAGCTCTGGTATGTCCCTTCTCATGTAGATGTTCTCGGGGGTTTCGATAGCTCGTATCCTGCCATTGTACATGAATGTTATTCTATCGCTTAGGAAGAGGGCTTCATGGATATCATGTGTTACGTAGAGTGCTGTTATGTTAAGCTCTTTCAGTATGTTCTTAAGCCAAACTCTGGCCTCCTCTCTCAAGGCAGCGTCTAGGTTTGAAAGGGGTTCGTCGAAGAGTATGAGTTGTGGTTTTGGTGCAAGAGCTCTAGCCACCGCTACCCTCTGCTGTTGGCCTCCACTAAGCTGCCAGGGGTATCTGTCTAGGAGCTCTTCTATCTTAAGAGCTTTCGATACCTCTCTAATCCTCACATCTATCTCCTCTCTCGGGAACCCTCTCATCTTCAAGCCAAAGGCTATGTTATCTCTAACCTTCATGTGAGGCCATAGAGCCCATGTTTGGGGAACGTAGCTCATACCTCTCGCCTCAGGGGGGATGTTAATCCCCCTCTTGGAGTCGAAGAGCACCCGGTCGTTGAACACGATAATACCTTCATCTGGGGTTTCAATTCCCCCAATGCACCTAAGTAGGGTGGTTTTACCGCTACCGCTGGGGCCTACAATTGAGAATATCTCGCCTCTAGCTACGTTAAAGGTTGCATTGACGACGGCCTCTACTTTGCCGAAGCGTTTACTTAGGCTTTCAACTTGGAGTATATAGGGTGTCATGAGCTGTCTGCCTCCCCAGCCTAGTATGGCTTCCAGCCTATTTTAAATATTAATGCTGTAAGCGTTAAAGACGCTATAACAGTGATGGTGCTAAGGGCAGCTATTATACCTAGATCCCCGGAACCGATTAGAAGGACTATGGTGGATCCGATGACCTGGGTGTTTTTGGTGGCTATGTAGACTGGTATTGAGTACTCTCTGATACCTAGTATGAAGAGGTATAGCCATGATATTAGAATGCTCTTCTTCAGGAGGGGCACGTATATATGGATTATAGTTCTCGCTAGAGATGCTCCATGGATTCTAGCTACGTTCTCAAGCTCCTGCGAGATCTGGAGTAGAGAGCTTGTAACAAGCCTTGCGCCAAGAGCAGACCAGATTATCACGTAGGCTAAGGCTAGGCCGAGGTGGGTGTACATTAGAGGTCTTAGTGGTGTAAGTAGGTAGAACCATAGGAATGCTAGTCCTGCAACTAGGCCTGGGAGCGCTCTAGGCATAGAGCTTAGGAGGTCTGCGTAAACGCTGATAGGCCTCCTAGGGCTTTTAACTATGGTCCAGGCGTAGGAGAAGTATATCAGGGAGCCTAGGGTTGCTGCTAGTAGGGCTACGATGAATGTGTTGATCAGGGTTGCCCTGTAACTCTCATACCTGATAATGGTGAGGTAGTACTCTGCTGTAAACTCGTGGATACCGGCACCGTAGAGGGGTTGTATGGATCTTAAGATGAGGGATGCGAGGGGGATAATTACCACACCTACTATGTAGAGTAGGGTGGTAGCCGCGAATACGGCTTTAACTGGTGTTGACACGCTCATCTTAAAATAACCTCTGTACCTTTCACCTATAGTAACAAACCTTTTGATCTCCCTAAGAGCCAGGTATCTCTGTAGGATTACAAGAGAAATAGTTATGGTTATAAGGGTTCCGGCAACAACGGCCATTCTAGGATATGGGTTCATAAAATAGGTGCTGGGTATCCCGTAGAGGTATGTTGTTAGAACATCGTACCCCCAAGGTGAGAGGAGGACGAGGGGGATTCCGAACTGCTCGAACCCCAGTATTAGTAGGAGTACTGTTGCTAACGTTATACTAGGTCTTAGCATTGGTATTGTAACTCTAGCTAGGGTTCTAAGAGGCCCCGCACCATGTATTCTAGCCACCTCCTCTAACGTGTAATCCATGGATAGGATGCCTGAGGCTATCAAAGCATAGGCGTGGGGTACGTGGAGTAGACCGCAGATTACACCCACTATGAACGGGTTGAACTCGCTGAGTAATGGGATGAACCCTGAAGGACCGTAGGAGTAGTTCCACGCAAACCCCCAGATTACAGGGGCTATGAACATAGGCATTATGATGAGAGGCTCAAACCTACCTATGAAAGGCACATCCACCCTGTGTATGGCGAGAGCTATCACTAGCCCTAAAACCACCCCTACAAGGGTTTGAAGAACAGCCACGACAACTGTATTCATTAAAGTCGCTCTGAAATCCGGGCTACCTATAACCTCTACTACCACATCTAAGGTTACATCAAGCTTGTAACTGTACAAGGGATGTGCGTTCACAGCCTGAACGTATATTAAACCCGTGAGTATGAGCGAGAGAGATGCGACAGCCAACGCTATAAAAACAATAAGCCTATCCAGCACCCATACCAGCCTCCACTGGGGTTAAAGAGGTGGGGGTTTAAAACTCTTAGAGGCACGGCTTGTAAGACGTTATCGGGAAATGCGGATAGTCAGGTGGATTGAACATTCAAAGGAAGCGCTAGGTTGAGCAACCCTAATCTCTAGCATATCATAGAGCACCACATGGTATAAGCATCCCCTAAGACGTGTTCAGGTAACCTCTCAAAAAGAGTGAGATTACCGGTATCTCCTCCAGGCTTACTCAGCTAGCTACCCCGCCTACATTATTACCAGCTCTTCTAACTCTTCTGGATAGTTTGTTAGCATTTCATAGCCATCCTCTGTTACAAGGATTGTGTCTGAGTGTCTGAATCCTCCTAGTCCTTCCACGTATATTCCTGGTTCTACTGTGAGTGCCATGCCTGGTTTTAGCTCTGTGTTATCACCTATGTCTAGGAATGGTGCTTCGTGGTACTCCAGCCCTATCCCGTGCCCTACGTGGTGTCTCCAGTGTTTCTCCAACCCCTTTTCCTTGAAGAATCTCCTTACAGCTTTATCTACATCGCTGCACCTAACACCCGGTCTTATGGTCTCCAGTGCTACTCTCCTTGCCTCCAGCATTAGCTTGAAGTACTTCTCCTGCTCTCCTGTAGGCTCCCCTACTATCATTGTCCTCTCTAGCTCCGCTCCGTAACCGCTCACCATCGCTGTAGCCCCTGTTACCAGCACATCACCCCTCTTTATGACAGCGTGTATTGTGTGGGAGTGTGGGTAGTATGAGTGTGGGCCGACCTGCCCTCTGAACCCAGCTCTAGCCCCGTAGGTCCAACCCCACGGCCTGTAGATGCCCCTGAGGGCTCTAGCCATTGCTAGTGTTGCCTCCATGCTAGCTCTCAGTGAAACCTCATCCTCCAAGGCTCCAGGCCCGGTGTACTCCTGTAACAATCTGTGAGCTAACCCAGCCCACTTACCACTCTCCCTAAGCAACTCCACCTCCTCACGAGACTTAATCATCCTAAGGCCCTCGACGAGATCCCTCTCATAGCTATAACTAGCCCTTAGAACATCACTAAGCCTAGGACCCCTATAGCCGAAAACATGACCGTAACCATCGATATCATAGCCTAACCTCCTCCCCTCAAAACCCATCCTCCTCAGCTCACCACCGATAACAACCATAGGGTGCCTCTCACCAGGATACTCCTCGTAGTACACAACCCTATCAGCATACGAGTACCTCAAAGCATGCTCGTACTCAAGCAGGGGGACGAAGAGTGTAACCTCACCACCACCGCTAATGAAAGCAGCTATAGGCCTCTCAGTAGGTATGAATATGAAGTTGGTAACGTAGGCGATGTTAGCTGGGGAGACTATGTAGAGGCCGTCGAGACCCTTGGACTCCATAGCTGACGTGATCCTAGAAATCCTCCTCTCAACCTCTCTCTTCGAGATCACAAGCAATCCGGGCACCTCCTAGGCTCCGTCTTACCGTGGTGGAAGGACCTCTATTTAAATTTCTCTTCAGACTATCTCTGGGGCAAAGATTTTTAAGCTTCTCTTTAAACCCTCCTATGCGAAGAGGTGGTGTAGCCTGTGAGTAGCATGAGAGTGTTGTATGGTGTACTTCTAGGCGTCCTAATTGTATTCTCTATCGCGTCTCCCATGGTTAGCATAAGCCAGAAAGCGCCTCCTCCAGGCCTCCCCGAGGTCTTAGAGTTTGAGATGCTTTCACTCCCCTGGTTCCCTCAATCTGATAAGGCTGCAGAGGTTGTTGCTGAGCAGCTATCTAAAATCGGGGTGAAGGTTAACCTGGTTAGACTTGAATCTGCGGTTATGTATCCTAGGATACAGAGGACTTTCGATTACGACTCATTCGCCCTAGCTGTCTCCCAGACTCCCAACCCTCTTGGAATGCTATTAGCGTTTCACTCTAGTGAAGCGAGACCTGGAGGTTCTAATTACTGGGGCTATAAGAATGCCGATGTCGATAATCTCATTGATAAAGCTTTTGAGGCTAGGAGTGAGAGTGAACTTAGGGAGTATGCTTGGAAAATACAGGAGATGGTCTCCAAGGGGCCCTTCATCCCATTGTTTGTAAGCCAGAATATACAGATAATTAGAGCTGAGTGGAAGAACTACACTCTCATGTCTGGAGGTATAATAGAAGTTTATAATAGGTGGAGTCTACTCTACATGTATAAGAGCGATAAACCGGAGGAGAACGTCTTTAGGATAGCCTTCCCCTCAGATATACTCTCAACGAACCCCTTCATGGCAACAGATCTAAGGTCATTATGGGTCCTGAACATCTTATACGACCCCCTGGTAGCTTTAGACCCTAATTTCAAGGTTATACCCTGGCTGGCTGAGAAGTGGGAGGTAAGGGATGATGGGAGGACCTATGTATTCTACCTTAGGAAGGACATTAGATTCCACGATGGCAAACCGCTTACAGCCGATGATGTGGTCTTCACGTTTAAGGTAGGCATAGGTAATAAGACTGTGAGGTTTGCGGCTCTCGCACAATTCGTGGAGTCCATTGAGAAAGTAGACGATTATACTGTAAGGTTTAAGCTTAGCAAACCCTCATACCTGTTCCTGCTTAGCCTCGCCACAAACCTGGTCTACGTAGTCCCAAGGCATATATGGATTGATAAACCGATAGATTGGGGTAACCCAGAACCTGTAGGCACAGGTCCATTCAAATGGAGCAGTAGAAAGGCCGGTGAAAGCATAGTCCTTGTGAGAAACCCAGATTACTTTATGAAAGGAGCGCCCAAGATATCAACGCTTGTTATCAGAGTTATCCCCGAGGCTGAAACCAGGTTCCTCGCTATTAAGAGAGGTGAGGTAGACATGGAGAGGTACTCGGCGCTACCAACTCTTGCACCCGAGGCGGAGAAAGATCCAAACCTCAAGGTTATAGTAACCCCCGACATATGGTTGATATACATAGCTTTCAACTTTAGGCGTTTCAACGACACCAGGCTATTCGAGGCTATAAACTATGCTATTAACAGGGAGGAGGTTATCAAAAGAGCGGTTCTAGGATACGGGTATCCCGTACACACCATTCTAAATAAGGAGTGGCATGGGGGTCTAGCTAATAAGAATATATTCTTCGAATACAACCCCCAGAAGGCTGTCCAGATACTTGAAAGTATAGGTTATAAGCTTGATGCAAGGAGAGGAGTGATGGTGTATGTAGGGCCGCCAGCTGTGACAACACCTCCGGCCATGACAACACCTCCAACTGAAACCCCGGCAACAACGCCAACACTAACAACGCCAGCTAGGGTATCAGAGGCTCCCAGCACGGCCATAATAGCTATAGTCATTGCGATCATAGTAGTTGCTATAGCAGCCTTGTATCTTCTTAGGAGAAGGTAGTATGCCTAGGGAGTTTGTAAACTACATAGTAAACAGGTTTTTCCAGGTTATGCTCATAGTTTTATTTGGATTCATAGCGGCTTTTATAATATTCAGACTCCTACCCGGGGATCCTACGATTTCGCTCCTTGATCCACGGGTTCCTCCAGAGGCTAGGGAGGAGTTGATAAAACGTTTTGGGCTCGATAGGCCTCTTTACGAGCAGTTCCTACTATACCTTACTAACCTGGCCAGGGGGGACTTCGGCTACTCCTTCGTCTACATAGGTGTCCCGGTTACCACGATTATATTCGGGGAGAGGCTTTTCAACACCGTAGTGCTCATGTCCTCTGCCATGCTAACCTCAGCTCTCCTGGGGACGTCGCTGGGTTTAATAATGGGGTTTAGAGGGGGGCTTCTAGATAAGCTATTCACATCAACGTTATACCTTCTAGCCTCAGCCCCGGTGTTCTGGGTGGGCTTGTTGATACAGTTCTACGCGGGTTATAGGTTGAACATGATCCCCATAGCTGGGACTACGTCTTTCTACTTTGAGGAAGTACCGGTGTACGTTTTAGTGCTTGATTACATCCATCATATGATAGGGCCTTTGACTGTTCTAACACTATTCTTCACCCCCCTTTACTACATATACGTTAGAAATGTGGTGTCTAATGTGAGAGGTGAAGACTTCGTCTTAACGCTTAGAGCTCTTGGGTTAAGCGATCTAAGGATTTTGCTTAGGATATCTAGGTTTGCTTTGATAGCCACGGTAACCATTATAGCTAACGAGTCCGCCCTGTTGATTGTGGGCGCTGTGTTCACTGAGACCATCTTCGGCTGGAATGGGGTGGGGAGGCTGCTCTACGACTCTATATTCAAGGCAGACTACCCGGTTCTCCAGGGGATATTCTTGCTTACAATAATAGTTGTAGCTACAGCTAACTTCATCGCTGACATCCTCTACTACTTCCTAGACCCGCGGATTAAGGTTAAAGGGCTTACTAGGAGGTAGAGGGTTGTGAGTCTTCTACATAGGGTGTTAAGAGATCCTCTTTTCCAAATAGGGTTTACAACCCTACTCCTAGTAATCCTCACATCACTAGCTTGGAGGCTCTACTCTCCATGGACCTCAAAGGACATGGTAGGAGCCCCCTTCCAACCCCCATCAATAGAGCACCCCCTGGGCACGGATGATCTAGGACGCGATGTCATGACCCTTATCTCCGAAGGCGTCTTCATAACATTGTTCGTAGGCCTGGCAAGCGCCATCCTGATAGCAACCATAGGCCTCCTAGTAGGTGTAACAGCAGCAGTGTTCAGAGGCCTTGCAGACACCATCCTCATGAGGATCGTAGACTTCCTACTATCAATCCCATCCCTAGTAGTAGCCCTCATCCTCGTAGCAATACTGAAACCAAGCATATTCAACGTAATCCTAGTCATAGCCATCATAGGATGGCCCGCCTCAGCAAGGCTTGTCAGAGCATACACACTATCACTCATAGAAGCCCCCTACATAGAAGCATCAAGAGCCCTAGGATCCAGTGTAACACATATAGTCGTGAGACACCTAATACCAAACATAACCCCAATAATACTAGGATCAATCCTAATAGGCACAAGAGCAGCCATACTACTAGAATCAGGTCTAAGCTTCCTAGGACTAGGAGACCTGGAAAGGGTAAGCCTAGGAACAATACTATTCTACGCCAGAAGATCAGCAGCACTAATATCAGGAGCATACTGGCTCATAGTATTCCCAGGCCTACTCATAATGCTAATAATACTAGCACTAACACTCATAACACTAGCAATAGAAAGAAACCTCAAAGTAAAAGAGTAGGATGAAAGTACTTGGAGCCCTCAAACTTCTACCTGACGTGACATGGGAATAGCGGGCTACCAGGTATAATGAAGGAGCTCCTAAACCCACAGGCTACTTCACTCTCGTCTAAGCCACTCTTAGAACTCCATCGTAGGTTACCTGGAAGATCCCGTTTGTGTAGGCCTCTACTCTAGCTTTCCTTAATGTGCTACCTGCTGGGAGCTCCTTGCTTGTAGCATAGGTTACATCGTTTAACTGATGGTACCTGATGCTCCTTCCACGTGATATGGCGTGTACCTCGTTGAAATCCCTGCTTACGATGAACATCACGCCTCTAAAGTCCCTCCCGCTAAGGTATTTGTATAGATCCTTCCACCTTCTGCCTAGTAGGAGCTCTCTGAACTTCTTCTGTGCTACGAGTCTAAGCGTGTCACTATAGCCTCTCTCATCCTCGTATGAGTAGGCTCCAACGATACCGTTATGTGTTACAAGGTGTCCCCCTACGTCCCACCCGTGTACGTTGTATATAGCTACTTTACCTACGGTAGCGAGCCTGAAGTGGAAGTGGATTGCTGGAGGGTTTGAGCTTAAAACCAGGTTCAGCGTAGACTTGAACCTTTCATAGTCGAGAGTCCTAATGTAAACTCTTGGATCGAGGCTGTAGGCGTAGAAGCCCTCAGGATTCCATTCCATCTCCTCAAGTAACCTCCCGACGACCTCATCGTGTATAGGCCTCCTATAGGGGTTTAGGATTACACCTGTAAAACACATCTTGTACCACCTCACACATGTAGAGGGGGAGCCCTCCTGTCCATGTGGTATCGGAGGCTAATATCTTTTAAACTCCGAGATACAACGTATCAATGGGTAATTCGAAGGGAGTGCTGGAGCTTAGAATCTGGGAGTCCTAACCCATAGTTAGGTAACCATGTGGAATGTGGTGGAAGGTATTCATAGGTTTTATCCGTTGCTGATTAGAGATTCCATGAATTTTAGGATTGCTTTTTGGAGTGCCACCTCTAGGTTTAACTCGAAGAGCTCTATAACCTTCTCTCCCGCCTCTCCAAGCGCTTCTAGGTCAATATCATAGTAGTTTACCTGGAATGGACTAAGGTGTATGGAGTGTTCCTTAAGGTTTAGGTGTACGTACGCTTGGCATATTAAGGCTTTCTGCTGCCTATTCCAATTCCACTCCGGGCATCTTATAGAGTAACTGAGGTCTTTGTCGTACTTAAGGCCCTTCTCCTCTGCTATAACCCTTAGCTCCTCTTTGGTAGCCTCAGCTGATCTACGCGTCTCCTCTAGGACCTGGTCTAGCTTGTCCATTGTGAAGACGCGTGTGACGAGTCTTAGTATTGGTTTAGAATCCATTCTAAAGAACATGTTCTCGCAGAATCGCTCAGAGCATACACGGTGTAATCTGGATAGCTCGTATGCGATGATGTCAGCCATAGCATCCACGTCGTACACGTGGGCTAGCCTACCCTTCCTAATGGCTTTGTTAACGATCTTGGAGAACGTGCTTCTAGTCTTCACTAAGGTATCAACGTGCCTTAACACCTTTCGCTTCAGCTCACCTACATTGAATATTGATGTTAGGACTACGAAGATTAGATCTTCAGGTTGTATATCCTCCAAGGTTATACCCCATTGTTTAACAGTATTGTCTAGGATCCCTCTCACCTCTTCTAATCCAACAAGCTCCCTGATCATGTCGACGATGTTTGGTATACTCTCTCTTCCTCGTAGTAGGAAGGGTATTGATGGTGGTATTGGGGCTTGTTCTTGGATGAACTTTACGGCCTTAACCACATGGTCTACTGTTGTCTTACCCGTTATTACATCGATGTTAGCTATTATGTAGCTTACGTCGACACCCTCCTCGTGAAGCCTCCAGAGGACCTCCTCTAGGCTGTCATACTCGAAGGTTCCCGGTGTTAGAATCAGGACTAGGTGTTTAATCTTATCAGGGCTACCCACCCTGATGAGCCTGCCTATGCGCTGGTAGAATCTTAGCGGGTTTCTCGTAACATCACTCATTACCAGGAGCCACGCCTCAGGTATATCTATACCCTCCTCTCCAACCCTTGTTGATACAAGTGCTGCGATCTCCCTATTTCGCAGTCTTTCTTGGAGTTTAAGCCTCTCATCCCTACTAACACCTCCAGTCAACACCTCGACCTTCAACCCCCTCTGTTTTAGAACATCGCCTAGCTCTAGTGCTGTTTGAACCCTCCCCGTGTACACTAGAACAAGCCTATCGTGTTGCTGGCCGACGTTATAGGATTCTAGGATCTCGAAGGCAACCCTAGCCTTATGAGAGTACCCCTGCTCCCCGCATAGGAGGCTTGCTGAGATATCCTCAGCCACCCCACCGGATTCTAGGAGCCTCTGGTAGCTTTCGCAGAAAGCTCTCACACCATGGCTTACAAGGGTTCTCTCAAGGAACTTAGCTGCATGCGTATCACCAGCAATCCCACCTCTTAGAAGCTTATCGTAGACCTCCAGCTCCCTCCCGGAGAGCTCCGAATCGAATATATCAACTATAGCTCTTGGAGGTTCAAACTCCGGATCCACCTCCTTCAACTTCTTGAAATCATAGTGTAGTAGCTTAAACCCTCCTAGGAGCTCGACCAACTCCAGGCCTGAGGAGAGCCTATCACTTGGTAGGAGGGCTGTGAAGCCTACAACGACCTTCGGTTTTAGAGACCTTAAAACCTCAGCATAGCGTTTGTCTCCGAAGGCGTGGTGAACCTCATCTACGACAACGAAGTCGAAAGCCCCCTCCATCGCACACTTACCAGAAGTCATGGGGGTAGCTATTACAATCCTCTTCCTTAGATCGAGGAAGTCGTCACACCTACCCTCATAGTCAACCCCAACAATACCCCCGAAGACCCTGAACCAAAGCCTCCTAAACATCTGATCACAAAGGAACCTTGTAGGCTCTAAAACCAAAACCCTCCCATACCCCCTATTGATGGCGTAGTAGGCGGAGAGCATCTCAACGAAAGTCTTACCACTACCAGTAGGCATAGAGACTACGATGAAGGGGTGGCCGCCCTCGATTAGCCCAATAAGCTCGCGAGCAACACTAACCTGGTATCGTTTCAAAGTAACCAATCCACCAGGCCTATCACGGAAAGCCTCGCTCAATACGCGGTTGAAACCATCAATAATACTGTTAACCTCGCTATCAGGAGGACTACCCAAACCTGGAACCCCAAGGGGATTAGTTGGAAAGCGGGTTTAACAAGTTTTAAGTCTAATCTAGATTATTAATGCCGTCCTTAGGTGTAACCGGTGTTGCTAAATTTATTAGAACGCTCCTGGCGGATTACTTCCATCGTTACAGGACATTCCCCAAAACACCCTTAACCACATCTCGACAATGAGTCCACAGGTACCCCTCGAATTCAAGCTCCTAGCATCCCACTGAGTATTATTACGGCTATGAGGGTTACAGTCTAGCCTATTTAGGTAGCCTATTCGAGGTAGAGTGAAGGAGGTTTCCCAATGGGAGTTTTAGAGGAAGTATAGCATGCCTTCCTTTAGGTACTCTTCACTCACTCTCCATCCTCTCTTTAGTGCTTTAAGCAGTTTGTCGGCGTAGTGTAGGGGTGCTGGTAGTCTTAAGCCTCCTCTGCCCTCTATTGTTGAGTAGTTTAGGTAAGCTAGGTTTCTGAGCAACTCTAGTTCAGTTAAAGTTATAGGCTTCTCTTTGAACTCGCCTTTATCGAATACCCGTATAATCTTATCTACTTTAATGGGTCTAGGGAGGCCTGTTCTTGGAGTGTGGCTTCTAAGTAGGTAGGAGTCGCCTATGTCAGAGTACCAGTCGGCTGCACCCCTCTCGTCACGGTCGGGTTCTAGTTGCTGGAAGGGGGTTCTCTTCTTTACATTAACAACCTCTATCACGCACTGCCTCTTCCTGGTGAAGTCTCTTAACTGTTCTTGCTCCTCTCTGGTGAGCCTCCCATCCCTTAGTAGCAGTATCCTCCTGTTCTTAAATCTTACGTAGCCTCTCTCCTCAGCGTACTCAAGTAGATCCTTGATCCTCCCCGTCTCCCTTCCAGGGTAGCTCGGCACGTACACTGGGATCATGTTGATGAGGACGCCATCCCCGCTGAACACCACTATTGAACCTACGGTCCTCGACTCCTCAACCTCACCTTCACCAACATCAACCCCGATTATAAGGTCGTATCCAGTGTTCAGCTTAGAGGTGAACAGCGTTATGCCAAGCTTGCCCAGCATATCGTAGAATATGTTGGAGAAGGCGTACCCAACCGTTCTATCGTCAACACTACCGTCCTCCCCTAAATACCTTTCAACACTAACATTCTGGCTTATAACACCCCTAGCGAACAACACCTTCTTAAGGTCATCGTAGTAGTCTAGGGCATCATAGTCCTCATCCTCAACAACACTCCTACCAAAGATTAGAGCATATGAGAGAACACCACCTGTAAGCTCTCCGGCCTTCTCCGCAATCTCTATGAAATCACTATCACGTCTAAAGGATAGAGGATCCTTAGGACTAAGACGTGGAAGCCTATACCCGGCCCTCTCCCAGGACCTCCTCAGACACTCGTAGAGGCTAATGAGATCTGTGGAAAGCCTCTCTACTACCTCAAGCTCACCCTCATTCAACCCCTCTTCAACTAGAATAATGAATGGTAGCTCCCCCATCTCCCCTAGGAGCTTTGGTAGCTTGTGTGGAAGTGGTACTCTAACATTGTCATCCTTATACCCCCTCCCTCCAGCTCTACTTCCCCTCCTGCACACTTTAAGAAGGCTTAGCGGTTTGAGTATCTGGGAGGTCGTTTTCACCATCTCCGTAGACTTACTATTGTTACGGACATCGTATACATTGACGATCAGCTCAGGATCCCTATCAAATTCAGTTACTAAACTTACAGGCACGCTTCGTAGATAGTTGAGTTGATTCACTAGTCCAAGGATCAAATCTCTCTTGTACTCATGGTGGATAAGTCTCTTGAGTTCAGAGAGGATCTCTTTTTCAACATCGTCGGCTATCGCTGGGTCGAATACTGGTACTACGTATTGAACTGGGAAGTAGAATTTCTCGCCCCCGCTACTCTCAACTTCTATTATTGGCTGATGAGGATCAATCTCGTCTACTCCAATACTTCTATGTAGCTCTTCTAAAGAGGCGACTTCCTTACATTCGATTTTCAGCTTCCTCCTAGGGTATTCTAGGAGATCTTCGTATGAAAGCATCGCACCACGCTTCTCATTATAAAGGTTTCTATAGTCTTTCTCTGACAAATACCTCTTTGCAGTGTAAGTTCTACTCAATCCCCTGCACTCCTCAAGGTCTAAAAGGTACCTAAACCTAATGTTATTTAACCTTTTTAACTTATCCATATCCCGTTTAACAAGGTGATCCCATAGGTTACCATCAAAGCGAATTACCATACTTACATTGATAGTTGCATAGAGCTTATTGTCCTTCCAGAAAACAAACACGTCGTTATCGTCAACGAGCACCTTAGCGATCCACGAGCGTATTTTAAAGGTGGGTCCGTTTCTAGAAATGTGAGTTCCAGCGCCTTTGATGCGCTTGTTGAGCTCGCTCTTAGCTTTACTTTCAACCTTAGCTAGGATGTCTAAAACTTTGCTGGCTGATTCTAAGGCCTTATTTAGATCCCTTCTTACCTTATCGAGGACATAGATCTTCATGATATTAGCTACTCCATCTCCAGGCACCTCATTGATTGTTATGGTGTTTATCTCTTTAAAATGGATCTTATCCCTGCAATCCTTATGGACCATACTCTCTCTCATCGTCCTGGTGGTGTAAAGCTTTCCATTTCTGATGTCGTAGTAGCCGTTGTTATTAAGAGTGGCGATGCAATCTTCGGATATAGCGGGTATAGTTAGTTCTACATCGTACACTTTAACTCTAGGCTTTTTAGGATCATTCAATTCTCTCCATATATATTCTAAATCTACTTCAAACGTGTTCAACACAGCCAAGCACTTCCCCACCATCTATATGGGTGATTAAAAGCCTTATAGGAGGGGCAGAGTGTATTATTTGTCGAGGAGACCTTATAAGGGAGGCAGGAGCGTATTATCTGTTGAGATCGTATCTGAGATTGACTACCTGAGTAGATCAAGTCTTGAATATTAGAGGCTGAGGAGGCGCCATTCTCATTACTAATTACTACGAGGTCTTAGAGAGACGTCTACATAGTGCGTCGTAGCACGCCTTATAAGAATCTGGAGTAAAGTGATGTCTTTCGAGGTGTCAGTAGGATATACGAGAACTTGTCGGTGCTAGCCGGATGTGCTACATACAGGCTTAGAGCTCCAAGAGAGCTGCGTAGAGGGTCGGGTAGGAGTATGCCTTATAGGTTTGCTAAATCGCCATTCACGGAATCGCTTCCCTGCTAGATCTCCTCAAGGATCTAGAAGTTATAAGGGGTGTGTCTGAAGATACGTGCGTACCTTCCCTTTAATATTAAAACTATGTTTAACTGCTATGCTTAAAGTGTCACCTCATCGCGCGACATGCCCTCCATGAAAACTTGGTTCAACTTAAGGCTATTCTGTAGCGACTCTCTTAGAGTAACCCCCAGGATGAAACCAAGGGGTTACCTAGGCCTATGGCCGAATTTAGATACCAATTGAAAGAAGCTTCTTCGAGGGGAGAGAGGTATGGAGGTTATGCTGGAACCCCTTGAGGCTGAGCTAGGGTGGAGTGAGTTTAAATCAGCCCATACGGGGTCACGACTTCCTAAAGCTAACACAGCGAACTATGAAGTTCTTGGCTGTACTCTTGTGGGGGCCGGGAGGGTGTTTAGTGTGGGGTGTGTCGTAGAGCCCTATATGCTAGGGTTTTAAGCTGTTCTCTTCTCGCTTGCAGAGGTTTGCCGCTCTTGCTACCCCCTCCCTGAACCTCTCAACATTTTCTTTACTGCGGAAGGGTAGGGGGAGGAGTTTGTAGGGGAAGTCTAGTGTTAGGTGGCCTTTGATCTTATTGAAGGTTGTCTTCCCTATGAATATTGCCTTCTCGAATTTAAGTTCTCTAAGCTCCTCTTTAAGGTAGTCTACGCATTTTCTAGCTGCTCTCCTCTTCACATCCTCCGGTAGCCCCCCTATTGGGCATTTAATCATGTCTATTAGGTAGAATCCGCACTCCTTGAATCTCTTGAAGAACTCATCTTTATCCTTTGACCTGAATAGGACCTGGTCTATGTGGTACGCGATGCTGTTAACCCTCTCGGGGCCCGAGGCGTAGAAGTAGGCCCTCTTATCCCATATGAAGGCTTCGGGAGGGGATTCGGCTATGAATAGAACTGTAATCTTATCCGGGACATGCTTCTCGTTTAACTCGAGAGTTTCATCCCGTGCTTTCAAGCGGTCAGCATACCTCTTGTTATTATATAGTGGGCAGCCTCTACAGTGCACATTGCTACGTACACGCTGGATAACAGGGTTCGCCAACACCATTCACCCGACTAGCGTTAAGACCACAAAAGCCTTTAAATCTAATGGGAGAACACGGTACTAGGCAGGAGGTGGGATGAGACGGGGGTGGGATTCCAGTAGCATCCCACCATAGCCCATCAACACCAGTAGGTGACCGACGTATAGCTCTAAGACCCTAGCACAGCTATCCCACCAAGAACATTCCCCTGTTAAACCCACATAACCCCTCCTATGAACGAATCTCCATGAGTGACCTGGTTTTCCCAGTAAGCAGTCTTAGTAGCAGGATGGCTGCTAGGGCTATGAAAGCTGCGAAGGCTACCATTGGGATGCTTACCTGGGCTAGAGCCTGTTCTATCGAGGTCTCGATTTGAACTGTTAGGGCTTCGGCCTGTACTCCATAGTATGTCATAGCTATCATTGCTGTGATCGCGGCTGTGAGGGTTACAGCTAGCCTCCGCACTTGGGTCACCACGTAATGTTGGTGAGCTTAGCTTTCTAAATGTGTTATCCTGGCCTGGTTGGAGCTCCGAGCTAACTGTCTCTGTGTAGGGTGTTGTGGTCTAGTATACCTCGTCCGCCTCTCTTGCCAGCCTGTACACGTGGTATCTTCTTGCGTTCTTTGTTATCGTTGCTATGTGTTTGAGTGCTCCTGTCTTGAATGGGTGTTTGTAGGCTTGTATCTTTGGCTGTGGCCCTCTCAGGTCTACTATGTATAGCCAGTAGTCTACGCCTCTCCTCTCGCAGTCCTCCGCGTACTCCTTCTCACTGTTAGTGTAGACTACTATGCTGCCCACCCTCGGGTCTACGTGTTTCCACGTTTTAACCTCAACTATCCTATGCTCCCTGGGCTCCACAGGGCTCCTCCTAACTAGTAGTAGGTCGTAGGCCCAACCCCTATCGTGCACATCTTGGATCTCGAAGTCCCTTGATAGCTTTCTCTTAAGCACATCAACAGCCTCCCTCTCAACCTCAAACTTCCCCACATCATACTCCCCGACTATGGCCTCCACCAGCTTCAAGACATCACCTCCAACCCCACCTCCACCCCCATACCTTATGCTGGCTAGGAGCTCCGCATGCAAACCGTAATCCTCAAGCCCCCGGGGGCTCCAGTCGCTATGGCTGGAGCTTAAGCCCCTAGCCTCGACTCCGCGAATGTACTCTAGGATTTCCTTTGAGGCCATGTTCACCATGTTTGAAGCGATTATCCTAGCTCGTAGTCTAACCTTCAGCTCCACCCCCTCGCTCGTATCGCACTCTATAGCCTCCAGGCCTCCTGATCTGATGGTGTTCGCTATTATCTTCAGCAGCTTAGGCCCCCGGATTGTCTCCGGTGAGCCTCCGAGTAGCACTCCTATGCCTACTAGCTCGCTGTAGACTGGTGAACCTCCCAGGTTTACCGTAACCTTTGCTAGGTGGAGCTCCTCGTAGCCGGTTTCGGAGCCCGAGGTTAGGCAGAGCGGTGTCCTCACACCGCCCCTAGCGTACCCTCCCGCTATGGATGCCAGGATCTCGTAGATATCGCTTGGGCTTGAGGCTACGTAGGGTCCAGCGTAGATCTTACCCTCACGTCTCTCAACATTGTATCCTAGGAGCTCCGCTACAGCCGTTAGCATTCCCTCCAGGCTCTCCCAGGCCTCCACACCTCTGAAGCCCCCCATCTCCTCTACGAGCCTGTCAACGGCTATGCTATGAGCTCTCCTAGTTAAACCAGACTTCTCCAAGGCCATCCTAAGGCTTGATATGGCTGCTACTATACTGCTAACGTAGCTTAAAAGGCCATCCCTACCGTACCTTAGATAAGCCACCAGGGCCTTGTACTCGCTGAAACCAGGGCCCCCGCTCTCGGGTGCGGGTGCTGGGACGATGACGCTCTCATCCCTAGACCTCATGTCTATCTCCACATCCTCCCCCAATGGCACCTTGGTTACGTTAAGGGCCCTACCGAGGGCTAGTAGCTTCTTGTAGAGTATGTCAACAACATCCCTGTCAACGTCTACCGCTAGGAGTAGGGTGTAGGCTGTAACATCCCTCTCCTGCCCAAGCCTCCAGATCCTACCTATACGCTGCTCTATCTTAACAGGGCTCCACGAAGGCTCGTAGTTGACGAGAACACTGGCAACCTGTAGGTTTAAACCCTCTGAGGCTACATCAGTTGATATCACAACCTTAACACGGCCCATCCTGAGGTACCTCTTCAAATCCTCTATGCTAGGCCTCCTAGGCTCAACCCACCCCGGTAGCCTCACCTCCTCTGATGTGATTAAAGCTACGCTATCCCAGTATTCTGGTAGGAGCTCCCTAAGCCTCTCGTAGACGTAGGTTGCTGTATCCTTGTACTCTGTGAAGACTACAACACGCTCCCCCCTACCCAGGCGTTCTCTTAGGATTCCGACTAGAGCTCTAAGCCTACTATCACCCTCCTTTATTATAGACCTGGCTAGCTCGACAAGCCTCCTTAGATCCTCTAGATCCCGCTCGCTTAGTAGGACGTCGCACTTGCTCGCAAACTCCCCTACAACCTCGTCGGGCTCCCTTAGGTCGTCCAGGCCGTAGTCCTCGAAGCCCACGCCTAGGTAGGATTCAACTATGCTCTCAGCCTCCCAATCGAGCTCCTCCACGCTCACAACCATCCTAGCCTTCCTCTCCAAAACCCTCTCTAGGGTTAGCATTGCGGAGTAGGGGCTTGAGGAGGCCCTCTTAGCTATTATCGTTAACAGTAGGGGTAACGCCTTAGGGCTACCACCTAGCTCTACGTGGAGCTCCTGAAACTTCCTTCTTAGAAATGAGAGGAGTTTCTCGTAAAACTCCTCTTCAACCCTGGATGCCGCGACAATCCTAGCTATAAACCTACACCCCTTGAAAACCTCCCTCCTCTCGTACACATCATTTACATCGAGCTTAGTCCTCCTAAACACTATGGAGTTCAGGGTTAACCTGTAGAACTCATCCGTATTAAGTAACCCCAGGTCGTCCGAGAGATGCGGGTCTACGAGCCTTAGCCTCTCAAGGTAGTCGTCCTCGTAGCCCCTATGTGGTGTTGCTGATAGGAGTATGAGGTTAACGTCACGCCTCTCAGCAAGCCTCCTGACGAGCTGGTAGCGTTGTGTCTGTCTACCCCTTGTAACGCTAGCCCTATGAGCCTCATCCACTATAACCGTATCCCAGCCTACAGAGGCTATCCTATCAAGGTATTGTTGCCTCTTAGCCAGGTCAATGGAGGCTACGTACCAGCCTTCTGGTAGGCCGGCCTGGAGCCTCGCTAGATCCCTCCCCTCTAGAACCCTAGCGTTAACATTAAACCTCTTGAGCTCCGAGACCCACTGGTCAACCAGGATACGTGGTACCAGGACGAGGATCCTGCGGGCCCCCCACCTCTCAGCCAGGCTTAACGCTATGTGTATAGCCTCTACAGTCTTACCAAGGCCTATCTCATCCCCTACGAGTATCCTTACGGGCCTCCTAAACCCTGCTTTGAGTAGGAGCTCCACCTGGTGTATGAACGGGTGTACCGGGGGGTCTCCGCTAAACCTTAACACCATGAAGTAGGGGTGGTGTGCGTAGGCGTCGAGAACAACCCTTATGAGATCCGCTGCCGGGCCTATCTTAGATCCTGTAGAGTGTTCTAAACGCTCTAACAACCCTGCACACGCCCCTAACCCCTTCCCACTCATACCTCTTGGTGATCTCGCTATACCAGAATAGCATGGCGTACTCCCCCATCTCCCTGAAGAATCTCACCAGGATGGCAGTTGGTGTAGGCATTTTGGAGCAGTGGTTTAGGGAGGCTAGTATGGCTAGTAGCCTGAACAACGCTTCACCCCCCTCTCCTAGGACAAGGGTTTTACCCGACTTGCTCCAGGATATGCTGGTGTTGAAGCCGAGGGAGCCTATGATGTCCGAGGCTATATCCCTCCTAAGCCTAACCGATAGTATGCTCCTCGGAATACCCGTCTCGTAGAAGTAGGCGTACTCCTGGGGTCTACCCCTAACCCTCTTCTCCCTGAACGTGATCCTCCTAGCCTTCAAAGCTAGCCCCCAGCCTTACAGTACTTGAGCTCTCTAAGGTAACCCTTCTCGTTCTCATCAAACTGGGGGGCTACCACGTGGTTGCCAACCCTAGGTGTTATGCGGAGCTCGTAGGACAGCCTTCTCAGGAATACACCGGCATGGTTTACATGGAATACTAGGATCTTCTTCACGTCAGCTAGAGTATGCCTCTCCAGCTCCACCCTAGCCGTAGACTTGATGCCCTGAGCCTCGGACTCAATCTCTATCAACGCGGATTCAGCTATAACATTATCACCGAACCTGTTTATGAGTATTTCTAGGGGCCTTAGGTTCTTCTCCTCAACCCTTAGGAACATGTTTGAGATCCTGGTGCCAGCCGGTGGGGCTCCCGTAAGGCATATCTCCTCCCTCTCAACTATAACCTTCAACAGCGCCTCT
>Ga0272447_1000169_pt1 | contig 49585 bp, 46 predicted proteins | sample YNPCB0133_FD_194589 | JGI IMG/M metagenome (GOLD analysis project Ga0272447, IMG submission 194589) | Hot spring microbial mat communities from Yellowstone National Park, WY, United States - YNP-CB-013-3 | ecosystem: Environmental > Aquatic > Thermal springs > Hot (42-90C) > Sediment | place...
GGGCTTGGCTGGCTTGCCGGATCTCCTGCCAGGGGCTTCCGAAGGATCCGTAGGCTGGCCAAAACAACAATTGTCACTTCTGAAGCAAAAAAGTTCCCCTACCCCTCTGAGAGGGGTGTAGACTCCCTGGCTTTTCTGCTCAAGGGGTTTGACGGGATCCCTGGCGCCAGCGGCGGTAGAGTTTTTCCAGATCTACCCAGACCATCACCACGGTGCTAAAGCCCATGCAAATGAGCAGTTCTGAAAGGGTCAACTCTTCCGTCCCGAAAAAGCTGCGCAGGAAGGGCACATAGAGCAGGGCCAACTGCAGCAGCAAAGTGGCCAACACAGCCCCCAGCAGGTAGGGATTGGAAAAGGGGTTGAGCTCGATGGTCAGCTTGTCATTGGAGCGAGCCGCCAGCGCATGGCCCATCTGAGCAATACACAGGGTGGTAAAGACCATCGTGCGCCAGTGGGGGATATGGGCTTTCACGATGGCCATCATCAGGATCGTGGAGATGGCAAAGACCACGCCGACGCGCACCATGTAGGCTCCCAGCCCCTGGGCGAAGATGCTTTCCTTGGGGTTAAAGGGAGGGCGCTGCATCACCCCCGGCTCCGCTGGCTCCATTGCCAAAGCCAAAGCCGGCAGCCCGTCGGTTACCAAGTTCATCCACAGGATCTGCAGGGGCGTCAGCGGCACGTCCTCTAGGCCCAGGAGAGGTGTAGCCGCCACAGTCAACACCTCGCCGATGTTGCTGCCCAAGATGTATTTCACAAAACGGCGGATGTTGTTGTAGACCACCCGTCCTTCTTCAATGGCCGCCACGATGGTGGCAAAGTTGTCGTCCAAAAGCACCATGTCGCTGGCCTCTTTGCTTACATCGGTGCCGGTAATGCCCATGGCAATGCCGATATCCGCTTGGCGCAGGGCAGGGGCGTCGTTGACCCCGTCCCCCGTCATGGCCACAAACTGGTTTTGTTTCTGCAGGGCCTGCACGATGCGCAGCTTGTGCTCGGGGGCCACGCGGGCATAGACGTTGACCCTTTGCACCGTCTGCAGCAGCTCCTCAAAGCTAAGGCGGGAGAGGGTGCGCCCATCAATGGCCTGGCTCTCGGAGTCGAGAATGCCCAGCTCGCGGGCAATGGCTATGGCAGTGAGTTGGTGATCGCCAGTTACCATGAGGGTGCGGATCCCGGCCTGGCGGCAGCGGGCTACGGCTTCCCGCGCTTCGGGCCGAGGGGGATCGTACATGCCCACTAAGCCTAGCCAAACCAAGTTGCGCTCGATCTCCTCGAGATTCTCCGGGATCCCCTGTAGCCGCTGGGTGGCCACCCCCAAAACCCGGATGCCCTGGGCCGCCAAACGGTTGTTGGCAGCCAGAATGGCTTGTCGATCGGCTTCTGACAGCGCCTGCCAGGTTCCACTCTTCTGGATATAGGCACACTGCTCCAGCACCAGCTCAGCGGATCCCTTGACGTAGACGCCGTAGCTGCCCTCCTCTTGCACCACCACGCTCATGCGCTTGCGCTCTGAGCTAAAAGGGATCTCCTGCACCCGCGGGTGCTGCTCCTGCAAAGAAGCTTTCTGCAGATTGGCCTTGGCAGCAGCCACCAGCAGGGCGGCCTCCGTGGGATCCCCCAGAATCGACCAGGTGGGGGCAGCGCCACGCTGGGCCGGGAGAGTGGCTTGCAACAAGGCATCGTTGCAGAAGACTACAGCCCTGAGAAGGGCCTGCAGGTCGGGGGCGCTCTGGGGATCGATGGGCTGGCCGCCGCAGTAGAAGGATCCCTTGGGAATGTAGCCAGTGCCGCTGACGTGGTAGTGGCGGTCGGGGGTGAGGATGTCGGTGACCACCATTTTGTTTTCGGTGAGGGTGCCGGTTTTGTCGGAGCAGATGGTGGTGACGGATCCCAGCGTCTCCACGGCTGGCAGGCGGCGGATGAGGGCGTTGCGGCGCACCATGCGCTGGGTTCCAATAGCCAAGGTAACCGTGGTTACAGCCGGCAGCCCTTCCGGCACCACCGCCACGGCCATGCTGAGGGAAGTTTCCAGCAGCGAGGTGAAAGGCGCTAGGCTTCTGGCCTGCAGCAGCCCCACAATCACCACCAGAGCCACCAAGACCAGGGATCCCGACACCAGCACATTGCCCAACTGGCTCATGCGCTGCTGCAGGGGAGTGGGCTCGTTTTCTACTGCTTGGAGCAGCTTGGCCACCTTGCCCAGCTCCGTGTTCGTGCCGGTGGCCGTAACCAAGAGGATCCCTCGCCCCTGGAGCACCTCGGTGCCCATGAAGGCCATGTTGCGCCGCTCTCCGAGCTCAGTTTCCTCGGGGAGGACACAATCGGCCTGCTTGGTAACCGGCACCGCCTCCCCCGTCAAAGCCGCCTCCCGCACCTGGAGGTTGACCGCTTCCACCAAGCGCCCGTCGGCTGGGATTTGCACCCCGGCCTCCAGCAGCACCCGATCCCCTGGCACCAACTGGTTAGCAGGGATCTCCTGCCACAGGCCGTCCCGCTGCACCCGCACGCTGGGGGAGGCCAGTTTTTTCAGGGCGGCCAGCGCCTTTTCCGCGCGGCTTTCTTGCAAGTAGCCCAGCAAGCCATTGAGACCCACCACCAGCAGAATGGCCAGGGCGTCCTTAGGAAACTCTCCCTTTTGCAGATCCAAAAGGGCTGAGATCGCCGCCACGGCGATCAGCATCAGCAGCATGACATTGCGGAATTGGTCAAGGAAGAGCTGCCAGGCGCTGCGGCCAGGAGAGGAGATCAGCTCGTTGGGGCCGTATTCCCGCTGCCTTTGGGTAACCTGCTGGCTAGTCAGGCCACAGTCGGGGTCGCTTTGCAACTTCTGGATAACAGCCGGAAGAGGCAGGCTATGCCAAGCAGGGGCATCCGAATGAGGAGATCCAGCAGCTTGGATCATGGGGACACTCAGGGTCAATGGACAAATTGTACGTTAGCTGTTGTCAGCCCTCTGATCCCGCTCCAGTAGCGGGTCTTTCGAAGTTTTCCAAAGAGGATCCCAGTCTCGCTGATTTCGTGGCAAGGTGGGGACAGATGCCGCATCGGAGGCTGCTATGGAGAGCAAGACTCCTGCTCGCGATGTCCAGGTGGCCACCATTGGCCCCTCTACCCTGGTTTTTCGCTCCCGCACCTGGAATCGCCTAAAGTTTGAGCTGGAATATGCCCGGCAGCGGGGCACCACGGCTAATAGTTATCTCATCCAGGCGCGGCAGACCTTGCTCATCGATCCCCCAGGAGAATCCTTTACCGACATCTTCTTGGAGGAGCTGGCCCAACACCAGTACCTGCAGCGGCTGGACTTTATCCTACTGAGCCACGTCAACTTCAACCGCATCGCCACCCTCAAAGCGCTTCTGCCGCTGGCTCCCTATGCGGTGGTGCTCTGCTCTAAGCCCGGATCCCTCACCCTGCGAGCGGCCTTTGAAGGCATGGAATCCCCAACTCCTAGCCGTGACGAAGAGGAGGCTGCCGATTTTGGCATTGCCTACGGAGCTAACCAGTCCTTTCGCCTGCGCGTGATCCGAGATGGGGATCGCCTGGATCTGGGGGAAGGCCATGAGTTGCATTTTCGCACCGTGCCCACGCCCCGCCACCCCGACGCCCTCTGCACCTACGATCCGGCCACGGGGATCCTCTTTACCGATAAGCTGTTTGGCGCTCATGTGTGCGACGAGCAGGTGTTCGACGAGCATTGGCGGCAGCTCAGCGAAGACCGCCGCTACTACTTTGACTGCCTGCACCGCAGCCAAGCGCCCCAGGTGAAGGCAGCCCTGGCCAAGTTGGAAGAATTCCCCGCCCAAATCTACGCCCCTGCCCACGGCCCCCTGGTGCGCCACAGCCTACGGCGGCTGCGCTTGGATTACCACCTGTGGTGCGAGGAGAATCCCCTGGAGCAGCGGGTAGCTCTCCTGTACACCTCCGCCTACGGGAACACCGGCCTGATGGCGGTGGCTATTGCCCAAGGCTTGGAGCGGGCGGGAGTTACCGTGGAGCGGATTAACTGTGAATGGGCCACTCCTGAAGAGATTGCACAAGCCCTAGAGCGCTGCCAGGGGTTCATTATCGGATCCCCCACCTTGGCCGGCCATCCTCCAGTTCAAATCCAAACAGCCCTGGGCATCATTCTCTCTTCCGTTCCCACCACCAAGCTGGCCGGGGTCTTTGGCTCCTACGGCTGGAGCGGCGAAGCCGTGGATCTCATTGAGAGCAAGCTGCTCAATGCCGGCTTTACCCTGGGGTTTGCAACCATCCGCGCTAGGTTCAAGCCTACCCATGCAATCCTGGAAGCCTGTCAGGAGGCGGGATCCCAGTTTGCCCAAGCCTTGCGCAAGGCCAAGCGAGCCCGCACCTCCCGCCAAGGGGGTGTTGAAGCGCAGGCGGATCGGCTGGTGCAGGCCTTCAGCCGGGTAGTGGGATCCCTCTGCGTGGTTACCGCCCTGCAAGATGGGATCCCGCGCGGCTTTCTCACCTGGTCAGTGGCCCAGGCCAGCTTCAACCCCCCAGGCCTCACCCTCTCTGTGAGCAAGGAAAGCGAGGCAGAGTTGCTTACCCGTCCCCAGGTGCCCTTTGTACTCAACATTTTGCGGGAGGGCAAAAGCAGCAGCCTGCAGCGGCACTTTCAACGGCCTCAACGCCCTGGCGAAGATCGCTTTGCCGGTCTAGCCATCGCCACTGCCGAGAATGGCTGCCCGATCCTTTTGGATGCCCTGGCTTACCTAGAGTGCCGTGTCAAAAGTTGGATGGAGTGTGGCGATCGCTACCTAGTCTATGCCGAGGCAGAGCGCGGCAAGGTGCTGGATCCCACGGGAGTTACCGCCATGCGGCGCGGGTAGAGCAAAGTGGAACAAGTTAAGTTCTTTGCTAAGTCTTCGCTCTCACGGGAGAAGTAACCCTGAAAGAGATTTTTCAGGGCCTCCTAGACGGTCCTGCCCAGATTGGCGGAAAAGCTGTAGAGGCAGTCGCTGGCACTGCTGCGGTTGCTGGCCAGCTTGCCAAGACGGTTGCGAAAACTGTTGTTGTTCCAGCTACCGAAGCTACGAAGAAAACCGCAGAAGCCCTTACTGAGATCAGCAAAGAAACTTCCAAAATTGCAGAAGCCCTCATTAATGAGGCTAAAGACTACAAGCCTTATGTGATTCCCATACTAAAGACTATCGCCTCGAAGAAAGTATTCTAGGTGGGCAATCTCTGCTGGTCTCTGCTTTCAAGGAGAAAGCAATCATGGAGATCGTTGGGAAAATCCTTTGGGGAGCCCCAAAGGCGGCTGCGGAGATTGCTGCCGAGGTTGTGGGAAAATCTGCAGGTGCTGTCCTTGGCCCTGCTAAGGTCGTCGGTCAGGCGACTCAAGCAGTTGAGTTGCCCAAGCTGCTTTCGACCTAGGTACTGAGGTCGCTCGAGGAGCAAGAGAAGTTCTTGCTGGAGCTGGCACAACTGCTCTCCATCTTACGGGAACTCTTGCTGACGGAACCTGGAACTATCTTGTCGAAGAAGCTGTCCACCACAAGCCTGAGCTGATCCCTATCGAGCCCTCCCTAGGCTGGGACGAGGCCCTGGTTTTTATCAACGGTTTTCTCAGCGAAGGCGAAACCCAACCTTGGAAAAAAAGACTATTGTGGGAAACACTCCGACGGGCTGGGTGGATGGGATCCCTATACTACCTCTGGTGGGATGCTTCCAGTCCGGTGAGATTCGCCTTATCCACCCTTAAGCTTGGCGTAGGACTGCTTGCCCACTGGGAAGCCCACAAAGCCAAAAAAGTGGGGCTTGACTATGGCTATCCTCTGCTCTCCTCTTTGCCGGAAAGACAGATTACGCTGATGGGGTTTTCCTTGGGAGCTAGGGTAGCCTACTACATTATGCGAGGTTGGCCTAAGACCGTAGATCCGCGCCTCAAGGATATCATCCTGCTCAGTGGTGCCGTTAGAAGGCAAGCCGATAAGCAGTGGAGCCTGCATGTAGAAAGTATCACGGGAAAACTGGGGAATATCTACAACGAAGACGATCTGGTTTTGGCCTACGTCTTCAAAGTCCCATCCCTCAACCGCAGCCCCTGCGGGATCAAGCCAATTAAAGAGTTTCACCCCAGAATCGAGAACCTTAATGCCACTCACTTAATTGGCTCTGTAGAGCACAGCTACAAAGCCTATCTACCTCACCTGGAGCTCCTTCTGGATCAGAAGCTGGACTGGAAAGCTCGCTGCAGTCGCCTGCGCTAGGTGGTTAACTGCAGCTAGCCTCTAGCCCTAGAAAACCACAACCAGAGACTTTTGTTGCTGGCGGTCACCCTCCGGAGAGAGCTCAGCTTCAAGAGCAGTTGGCTTTTTCTGGAAACAGCAGTACACAAACTTTTGCACAGCGCCAGCGGGGGTGCGGTGCTCTTCTTGCTCATGCTTTAGGAGGTTGAAAGCGCTACCGAACTCTGCCTGCAAGAGATCGGGCGAGTAGCGCACAACAGGCAGGCCAGTGCATTGCGTAGGCCCGTCTTCACCGAAGGTAGCTATGATAGCAAACCCTCCTGGCTTTACTGCTCTCAGGACATTGGCCACGTATGCTTGCCGATCTTGAGGATTCGTAAGAAAGTGAAACGTTGCCCGGTCATGCCAAATGTCGTAGGCGTTGGCCGGCAGAGTTAGCTGGGTAATGTCGCCCTCTACCCAGTTGACTGTGTTTCCCCGCTCCCCCAAACGGGCCTTTGCCACTGCCAGAGCTGCCGCAGAGATATCGAGAACTGTTAGCTTGCGGTAGCCCGCCTCCAGCAGTTCATCTACCAACCTGGACGCTCCTCCGCCAACGTCAATAATCGAGGCTGAGAAGCCCAACCCCGTCTCCCGAATAAGACGCAGCGACCGCTCAGCGCGTGGCTGAAACCAACTGAGAGACTCGGCTCGCTTGGTCTTGTAGACGTTCTCCCAGTGTTGCTTCATCTTGCTGACCTGTGTTTGCTTATATGACCATATTTTCATGCTAGCAGCCAGGCAGCACACAACACCCCCCGCTGGAGGTGCTGGAACAGAGGCAACTCGCAGTAGAGTCCACCGGCAGGGATCCCTCTGTGCGTGCCCTCTGAGCGAGAGTTGATGCTCTCGGAACAGCTAGCCCAGCCGCCGCTAGAGGAGCTGCCTTTGCTTGGCTCTGGCTAGCTGGCCTTGCGTGCAGGCAGGATCTGCGTTGAGTAGAATCGACCTGTCCTTACAAAGAAAACAAGGATGGTTTGGCAGTTGTTGACGTGGCCAGCGCAGGGCTTGCTATGGCTAGCAGAGCAGATTCGCGAGCGGGCCGAGGCGCAACTTGACAGCAGGGAAAACCTCCAGAAAGAGCTTACAGCTCTGCAGATCCAGCTTGATCTAGGGGAGATCGACGAGGAGACCTATACCCGGCGAGAAGAGGAGATCCTGCTGGCTCTGCAAGCCTTGGCGGAAGCCGAAGCAGCTACCAATGGGGAAGCAAGGGATCCTCAAAACTCTTTGCCATGCCCCCAAGACAGCTTGCCCCATCTATCCCGCTGATGCAACCAAAAGCTAGGTACCTCGGAGCCGTTGCAGTCTTTGAGCCTAGCTACAGGCAAGGGGTCTGCTTAGTCTGCCCCCTACCCACGCAATTGAGGAGCGCCAAGCTCGCCAGAGCCTGAACTTCATCTTCAGATTCAGAATGTTCAGGGCTTGCGGTATCATGGGCTAAACAGCCCCCGAACAATTGGAAGCAGCGAGGTCAAGGCAGTGGTTAGGGTAGCCATCAACGGATTTGGTCGTATTGGTCGCAACTTTTTGCGCTGTTGGCTAAGTCGTCCGCAGTCCAATGTCGATATTGTTGCCATCAACGACACTTCAGACGCTCGCACGGCTGCCCATTTGCTCAAGTACGACTCCATCCTTGGAACCCTACAAGGAGTGGAAGTGGAGGCTAGCGAGGGTGGTTTGCTAATTAACGGCAAGCACATCCATGCCGTTTCCGAGCGCAACCCCAGCAACCTCCCCTGGAAAGAGTGGAAGGTGGATCTTGTCATCGAGGCCACCGGCGTTTTCTTGGACTACCAGGGGGCCTCCAAGCACCTGGAGGCGGGAGCCAAAAAGGTGGTGATCACTGCCCCAGCTAAGGGAAGTGACATCCCCACCTTTGTCTATGGTGTTAACCAGCACACCTACGACCCGGTGCGGCACAACATTGTCAGCAACGCTAGCTGCACCACCAACTGCCTTGCCCCGATTCTCAAAGTGCTGCTGGACAAGTTCGGTGTGCGGCGGGCTACCATGACCACCACCCACAGCTACACGGGCGACCAGCGCATTCTGGATGGAGGCCACCGCGATTTGCGGCGGGCGCGGGCGGCAGCGCTGAGCATGGTGCCTACTACGACGGGGGCAGCTAAGGCGGTGGCGCTGGTGATCCCTGAATTGAAAGGCAAGCTCAACGGGGTGGCGGTACGGGTTCCTACGCCCAATGTCTCTTTGGTGGATTTGGTGGTGCAAACAGAGCGCCAAGTAATTGCCGAGGAGGTCAACGCCGCCCTGAAGGAAGCCTCGGAAACGACCATGAAAGGGATCATCGCCTACTCAGACGTTCCCTTGGTTTCTATCGACTACCAGGGCCACAGTTGCTCCGCCATTGTGGATGCAGAGCTGACCAGCGTCCTGGACGGGGATCTGGTCAAGGTCATGGCCTGGTACGACAACGAGTGGGGCTACTCGCAGCGGGTGCTGGATCTGGCTGAATACATGGCCGCTCGCTGGGTAGAGTAGTTGGCCAGTCCTCATCCCTTAGCGGCAGAAAGGGAAAATTCGGCAAAAACTTGCCAGCGCTTGCCGTCGTGGACGAGGAGCGTGAGGGCAGAGGCGAGGAAGGATCCCTGGAAGGGACGATTCTGGAAGAGTGGCCAGGCAGCGCGGAACTGGTCTGGCCGGAGATCTCGAAAGGCTACCGTTATGTGAGGCACAAAAGGACGAGGGGGAGGTGTTGTGGCCTGCTGCCTGAGAAGAAGGCTCATGTGCTGCTGGGCCCTAGTCTGCAACTGCTGCAGCTCTGAGGAGGGCTCAACGTGAATATAGATAACCCGCGGCGCAAAAGCGCCAAAGCCATGCAGCTCAACGGCAACTGGGGCCTGCTCTTTGGCAAATTCTTCCAGGGACCCCGTCAGGGCTGCCAGCTCAGCGGTGGGCCACTCAAAAGGAGGCACGAGGGTGATGTGAGGGGGTGAGCGCAGGGCTGCTCGGCTGGCAAATTGCTCGGCAAACTGTTGTTTGATTGCCGTCACTTGCTCCTGCAGGTCTGCTGGAGGAAGAAGGGCTAGAAACAACCGCTGCTGGGGAGTATTGATGAGCATTGCCAAGCAGGCAAGAGGTACTTTCCTCCAGGCTAGGGCATCGCCTAATTATCTAGCGACGCAGTGGTAAGAATCCTCCATGACCCAGCTTTCCCCTGTCTCTCCAGAGCCTCAGCCGGCTTCGATTCCCTCCTACCATTGGCATCTATTTCTCTGCGCCGACCAGACCAAGCCCAAGTGCTGTGAAAAGGCGGTGGGGCTGGAGGCCTGGGAATACCTGAAGCTGCGGATTCAGCAGTTGAACCTAGAGCTGGCGGGCGTTGGCTCTCTGCGCGTCAACCGCACCAAGGCCAATTGCCTACGGGCATGCAACTATGGCGTTCCCGGGCCCGTGCTGCTGGTGTACCCCGGTGGGTTTTGGTACCACTCGGCCACGCCGCCAGGGATAGAGCGGGTGCTGCAAGAGCACATCCTGGGCGGGAAGCCGGTGGCTGAGTACCTCGTTGCCCAAGCTACTCTGATTGCCCCTCAGCGCCCCTGATCCAGGAGGAGGTGAATGGCTTCCACACAGGCTGCCGTTACCCGCTGCAGCTCAGCTTTCTCGCTAGAAACTGGCGGGGGGATCAGCTTGCCGATGCGCACAGTGATGGGGCAAAACAAACGCGGCCAGCGGGATCCCTTGGGCAGCACCTTCTCGGTGCCCCAGAGGGCGACAGGAAGCAGGGGTGTCTGGGTGCGCGCTGCCACCAAGGCTGCCCCCAGGTGAGGCTGGGGAATGCGGCCATCGGGGGTACGGGTGCCGTTGAGAAAGATCCCTACTGCCCATCCCTTGGCCAAAGCTGCTTCTGTGGCCTGCAGGGCGCTGCGATCTGCCCCACCTCTTTTTACTGGATAGGCGCCGTAGAACCGGATCACCTGCTTGAGCACGGGCACTCGGAACAGCTCTTCTTTGGCCATGAAGGCTACAGGGCGGCGCACTGCGTTGGCCAGCAAGGGCGGATCCAGGTGGCTAGCATGGTTGCTGACGATAATGAGGGATCCCTGGCGAGGCACGTTTTCCTGCCCATAGGTGCGGCCAAAATACAGTCCCCGAAACAGCGGGTTGACTACTAGCCACTTGAGCAGCCAGTAGGCCAACCAATCCCGGTGGCGATAGCCCATCGCAGAGCGCGAGATTCTCTAGAGTTAAACAGCTCCCTCTTTGAGTGTAGAGGAGTAGCGGAGGGAACAAACGGCGAGCGCTGGCATCTAGACTGAGAAAAACCTCCGGCACAATTCGGGAGCGGTTCATAGGCGAAGTCGGGAGCCAGCAGTTAAGATACCGCGCCTGGCAGTCCCACCTGGAAAAGGGGGCGAGGAGTCGTGAACTGTGACGCGTTGGTCATTGGCTGCGGGGTGGTGGGTTGTGCCATCGCCTATGAGCTAGCGGCAGCAGGGCTATCGGTCATTGGGATAGATGCTGGGGAGCCGGCCTCAGGGGCTACCGGCGCGTCGCTGGGGGTGTTGATGGGAGTCTGCAGCCGCCAACCCAGCGGGGAGGTGGTGCAGTTGCGCCTAAAAAGCCTGGAGCAGTTTGATCCCCTGATTGCTCGGCTGGAAGCAGACTTGGGCCGCACCTTGCCCGTCAATCGGCGCGGCATCCTCCGGCTCCTCCAGGAGGAGGAGGTAGCAGCCTGGCAAGAGACCCTGGCAGCTCGTCAACAGGCGGGCTATGACCTCCAGTGGCTGAGTCCGGCGGAGGTGAGATCCCTGCAGCCTGGCCTGCGTAGCGACCTGGCGGGGGCTATCTACTCTCCCCGCGATCGCCAGATCCACCCCAAGCTCTTCACGCAGGCGCTCTTGGAGGCAGCTCAGCGCCGAGGAGCCCGCTTTTTCTTCCACCAACCGGTTTACAGCTTTCAGCGCAGCCCAGATCCCCCCTTTCGCGTAGAGGTGGTTCACACCCCATCCCTCACCTTGGCGGCGGGGTACGTTGTTCTTGCTGCTGGTCTGGGCAGCTCTGCTCTGGCCAAAGAGCTGGGCTTGCAGATGCCGCTGCAAGCTGTTAAGGGCCAGGCCCTGCGGATTCAAGCTGCTGGGATCCCGTGGGGACCAGTGGTGGCTGACGGGGATCTCAACTTGGTTCCTCTGGGCGATGGATCCCTGTGGGTGGGGGCAACGGTGGAATTTCAGCCCCCCCACGCCGGGCCAACCCTGCTGGCTCTTCAGGATCTGCTGACCCGCGCCATCCGGCTTTGCCCAGCTTTGGCGGAAGCAAGGCTATTGGAGCACTGGGCCGGCCAGCGGCCGCGACCCCTGGGGCAGCGCGCTCCCATCCTAGGGCCGGCTCCTGGCTATGCCAATCTGCTCGTTGCCACTGGCCACTATCGCAATGGGGTCTTGCTGGCTCCCATTAGCGCCGCCATCCTGCGAGACTTGATCCTAGAAGGCAAAACCGACCTGGACACCCTCAGCGCCTTTGCCCCCCGCCAGAAGTGAGTAGCACGGAGCGCTAGCAACGTGGTCTTTGAAAATAGGGCCGCTTCTGCTGCCAGCACCAGGCAGTTTGAAGGATCTCAGCCAAGTTGGTATAGCGGGGCCGCCAGTTGAGGTCACGGCTAATGGCCGTGGCGTCGCCCACCAGCCGCGGCGGATCCCCGGGTCGGCGCGCCCCCACTTGCACAGGGATCTGCTTGCCGGTCACGGCCTCGGCTGTGGCAATCACCTCCCGGACAGAAAAACCTTGGCCATTGCCCAAGTTGTAAGCAGGTTGCAGAGGCTTGCCAGCCGCCAGCGCCTCTAGGGCCAAGACATGGGCTTGCGCCAGGTCGGCAACATGGATGAAGTCGCGGATACAGGTACCGTCAGGGGTATCGTAGTCATCCCCAAAGATGGTTAGGTGAGAGCGCTGGCCAGCGGCAACTTCTAGGGCTAGGGGGATGAGGTGGGTTTCTGGGTCATGGGCCTCGCCGATTTCGCCGTCAGGATCGGCGCCAGCGGCATTGAAGTAGCGCAGGCTAACGGATTGGATCCCGTAGGCAAGCTGGAAGTCCCGCAGCATCTGCTCCACCATGAGTTTGCTCTGGCCGTAGGGGTTGATGGGGCGCTGAGGGTGGGTTTCCGGGATGGGGATCTGCTCCGGCACGCCGTAAGTGGCACAGGTGCTGGAGAACACCAGGTAGGGGATCCCGTGATCCCGCATCGCCTCCAACACGGTCAGGGATCCGGCCACGTTGTTGCGGTAGTATTTGCCCGGATCCTTGACCGACTCGCCCACGTAGGCATAGGCGGCAAAGTGAATGACCCCTTCGGGACGGTACTGCCGGATGACTTGATCTAGCCGATGGCGGTCGGCAATGTCGCCAATTTCCAAGGGCCCCCAGCGAACAGCCCAGGGGTGGCCGTAAACCAGGTTGTCGTAGGCAATCGGCAGGTGGCCATGGGCCGCCAGGGCTTTACAGGTGTGGCTGCCGATATAGCCTGCGCCGCCTGTAACCAGAAGCCGCATAGGCCAGGGGGAAGGGAATCCCTGTCTAGAATACAGCCATTCTCGCAGACCTCGGCTATTGCCCCGCCCTATTCCAAAAGCTGCTGCCACTCGAGATGAGGCCGCCAAGCTTCTGCCAGGCGATCCAGCAGTTCTTCCCGCTGCTGGGCGTAGTGGCCCTCCAGCTCTGGCAAGGGATCCCAGCCTTTTTGTCGGCGCAGCCAGTTTAGCCATTGCCGCCGCCAGCGGTGGTTGTCGAAGAGGCCGTGTAGATAGCTGCCCCAGACCCGGCCTGTGGGATCCCGCCAACCCAAGCCTTCTTGCTCAAAGATCGGCAGGCAGCCTGAGGAATTGGCCTGGGTAGATCCTTGGTGGATCTCATACCCCTGGACAGGGGTGGTGGCAGGCCAGCGGCTTTGTGTTTGCACCTGCTGGGTGACCTTGGTGGGCTGCAAGACGGTGGTCAGCGGCAGGAGGCCCAACCCGGGGTAGGTGCCGGCAACTCCCTCTCGGCCTTCGGGATCGGCGATGGTTTGTCCCAACATCTGCAGCCCGCCGCAGATGCCAACAATGTGGCCGGAATAGTGGCGCAGTTGGTCGGCTAGGCCACTCTGGCGCAGCACCAGCAGATCCTTGAGGGTGGTTTTGCTGCCGGGCAGGATGACCACATCGGGGGATCCCAGGATCTGGCCAGGGCCAACCCAGCGCAGATGGACGCTGGGCTCTGCTAGCAAGGGGTCGAAGTCGGAGAAATTGGCCACCTGGGGCAGGCGAACCACGGCAATCTCCAGCCGGTCTCCCCGCCGGGGACGGCGAACTTCCCAGAGGTGGGGGCCGGCCTCCAGGCCCAGCGAATCTTCCTGAGGCAGCGCCCAGTCCAGCCAGGGCAGAACTCCGACCACGGGGATCCCGGTGTAGTTCTCCAGCCAATCAAGGCCAGGCTGCAGCAGCTCCCGCGCGCCGCGAAACTTGTTGATGACAATGCCGCGGATCAGGGCCCGTTCCTCTGGCTCCAGCAACTGCAGGGTGCCCACCACATGGGCTAGCGCCCCCCCTCGGTCAATATCTGCCACCAGCCAGGTGGGGGATCCCAGATGCAAAGCCACCCGCATGTTGGCCAGATCCCGCTGCTTGAGGTTGACCTCTGCCGGACTGCCCGCCCCCTCGCAGACAATCCACTCGTACTGCTGCTGCAGGCGAGCCAGGGCTGTTTTCACCGCCTCCCAGGCAGGCGCAAACCAGCGCTCGTAATACTCACTGGCACAACAGGTGTCCACCGCCACGCCGTTGAGGACCACCTGGGAAGTTAGGTTGCCCTGGGGCTTGAGCAAAATCGGGTTCATCTCCACGGCGGGCGGGATCCCGGCGGCCCAGGCCTGCAGGGCCTGCGCGTAGGCAATCTCGTGGCCCTCGGCAGTGACATAGGCATTCAGCGACATGTTCTGGGCCTTGAAGGGGGAAACCCTCTTCCCCGCCTTCTTCAGGAGGCGACAGAGGGCAGCCACCAAAAGGGTCTTGCCCACATGGGAAGCTGTCCCCACCACCATCAAGGAGCGGCACAGCTGGGCCATTGCGGATCCCCTGAGCTTTTCGACGGGCAGACCCTCCCTCCAAAGGGGCAGAAGAAAAGGGAGGGAAGCAGCTTCCTCTCCCACGCAAACTCACTCAAGCTGGGGCAGATGGATTCGAACCACCGAATGGCGGGACCAAAACCCGCTGCCTTACCACTTGGCGATGCCCCAATTTACCTTGCCTAGCTAGCTCAATATAGCGATGTGGCTTTGAATCTGTCAACGGTTCCCTGGTCGCCTAGGTCGCGGGGAAGCTGCAGCTATTTGCCAGAGGGCCAGAGTCGACCTCAGAAGGGCTGGGCAGCTGGGGGATGGGGACCACTTCGAAGAAGTAGGCCCGGATCTCCGGCCCAAAGTAAATGACATCCCCACTTCTCAGGTAGTGAGTAGCCACGCGGCTGCCGTTGACGAATACGCCGTTGGTGCTGGAGTGCCCTTGGCGGTCGCCGTCGATGAGACAGTAGGTAAACCCTGTGCGGCTAGACCGGGTAGGCACCCGCACCAGGTAAGCATGGCGGCGCGAGACAAACTGGTTGACAATCTGGATAGTGTTGGAAGGGTCCCGGCCAATGGTGTAGATATCCCCCCGCAGGATGTAGCTGCAGGGCCGCACAGGATGACAGAGGCAAAGGGTGAACTCCGGATAGGACAGAGGCTGCTCGGGAACTGGCTCGAACAGCTCTTCTGCCAGTTCCAACTCCTGGCTAGCGGACAGCTGTGCTCCGCCCACTGCTGTAGTCGCAGTAAAAAAGTCGTTGAGGTTAGATGGCAACGGCTTTCCCTCTCCCACCTTCAAGCACACCCCACTCAACCTAGGCTTTCCAGGCAACTCACAAAACCCGCAACTGGCAGGTTCCCACCTCCTCCAAATTTTGCATCAGGCAGAGCTTTTCTCTGGCTGTCTGGGCCCGCTTGGAGCGGCAAGCCTTGCTAGCAGACAGGCTATTCTGGGTAGCAGGTCTATAGCTTACTTTATAACCCTAAGGTGCGGATGTGACGGAAGCTCTGTTGCGTCGGTTGGATGTGGCTACAGAAGCGGCTCTGGAGGCGGCAGCACTGTTGCGGGAGTACGTGGACAAAGCTCTGGCTATTGAGGAGAAACGTCCAGGGGACTTGGTGACGGCAGCAGACCGCGCTTCCGAGGAGCTCATCTTGAAGATCCTGAGGCGCCACTTCCCCGAAGATGGGATCTTGACGGAGGAATCGGGCCAGCAGGGATCCCCAGAAGGCACCTACACCTGGGCGATCGATCCCTTAGATGGCACCACCAACTTTGCCCACGGCTACCCCTTTGCTGCCGTCTCTATTGGCCTGCTGGAGGGGCGGGAGCCGGTGCTAGGGGTGGTCTGCGACATCTTTCGGGGGGATCTCTTTCGCGCCGTACAAGGGATGGGAGCCACCCGCAACCGCAAACCCATCCGCGTCTCCTCTACTACCGAACTCTCCCGCAGTCTCCTGGTTACTGGCTTTGCCTACGACCGCCGGGAAACTCCGGACAACAACTACGCTGAGTTCTGCCACTTCACCCACCTCACCCAGGGAGTGCGGCGAGGGGGATCGGCTGCCCTTGACCTGGCCTACGTGGCCACTGGCCAGTTGGACGGCTATTGGGAGCGGGGTCTCTCCCCTTGGGACATTGCCGCTGGGATTGTCTTGGTGCGAGAGGCCGGCGGCAAGGTTACCGCCTACGACGGCAGCCCGGTAGATGTGTACAGTGGCCGCCTGCTGGCCAGCAACGGCTGGCTCCATGCTGCTCTCCAAGAGGAGCTGGCCCAGGTCAGCCCCCTGCCGGTTTCCTTCCCCCTGCGGCGGAATCGCTGGCCTGGGGAGCGCAGCAGCTAAAGTCAAAGTCTACGTAAAGGCCAGCAAGTCATGGCGCTTTTGCAAAGCAAGGGAGGCAACTTAGTCGGGAAAAGACTCCGGCGTTGTTGTTGGGCGGCAGGGTTTGGCCTGGTGCTTCTCTTGGGGATCCCCGCCTATCCTCAGCCTGCCCAAAAGCCAGCCTCAGCCGCCCTCGTGGGTTCCGACTCCCGTTGGGCCCAAATTCGGGCGCGGGGCCGTCTGCGGGTTGGCCTGGATCCCAGCTTGGGCCCTGCCTACCTCTACACCGACCTGGGGCGAAAAACCTACGCCGGCTTTGAGTGGGAGATCCTCGAGGCCATTGCCCAGACGCTAGAGGTGCGGCTTGAACCTGTCTACATCCCCTGGAGCCAGCAGTTGACGGCCTTGCAGGCGGATGAGGTGGATCTCATCTGGGGAGCGCGGGAAGGCCTGGGCCTGGATTCGCAGCAGTTTCTCGCCACCCGGCCCTACTACCTCAGCCCCCAGCGCTTGGTGGTGCGGGATCCTGGGCAAGGGGAGCCCCCTATCCAGTCTCTGGCCCAGCTCTTTGGCCGCAAGGTGGGCATTGTAGTCAATAGTACGGGAGCAGCGCTGTTGGAAGCCTACAACGAGAGGCGGGGCAACCCCATCCGGCTCTTTGCCACCAGCAACCCCGAGCGCCTGTTTGCCCAGCTCCAGGCCGGCCAGTTGGATGCAGTGCTCGTCGATCAGCCCGTGGCTGTCCTGGGCCTGCGTCAGGCGGGATCCCGGCTGCGCCTAGTGGGGCCGCCTCTCTTCCCCGTACCTTTGGTGGGAGTGGTATCCTCGCAGCACCCTTCCTTGAAGGAAGCGGTGGATGCGGCGATCGCAACCCTGGCCGAAAATGGAACTCTGCAGCAAATCTTGGAGAGGTGGCAACTATGGGAGCCAACGCTGATGTCCCCCGCATTGACCGGGGGCTAGCTCGTTACGAGACCGACCACTTTGCCATCCTGGGCGTGCCCCTTACCGCCGACCCCAAGAGGATTCGGCGCGGCTACCTGCAGGCGGCCAAGGCCCTGCATCCGGATCGCTTTGTCGGGGATCCGGAAGGGGCAGAGCGGGCCAATGTCCTCTTTGCCAAGCTGGTCAACCCGGCCAACGAGGTGCTGACCAAAGAGCGGGAGCGGTCGGAATACGAGGCTCTGCTCAAGCTGCGCATCCAACGGCTACTGGAGTCGCCGCCTGCAGATCTCTGGCCTACGGGAGAGGCAGTCAAAGGTTTGGCCGAGTCTCCCAACTGGGAGGAAGAGTATGTCCAGCGGGTGGAAAAGCTGGCCAAAGAGCAATACAGCTCCCTGGCCACCCTGCTGGAGAAAACCGAGCAACTGAGCGAGCTCAACCTGGCCTATCTGTTGCTCAAGGCTGGCTACAAGGCAAGCCCAGCTCCTGCCGCCAAAACCACCCCCCTGGGCGGGATCCCGACCAGCCCCCCAGTTCCGCCGCCCCCTTCTCCTGCCGCCCCGCCTCCACCTCCCCAACCCAGTCCTGCCGAGACCCGCTTCCTGCAGGCCCTGGACATGATCGAGCGCAAGCAGTACCGGGCTGCCATCCAGTACTTAAACTTTGCCATCAGCGCCCAGCCCAACGTGGCCCGCTACTATCTGCACCGGGGTATTGCCCACCTGAAGCAGGGCAACGCCGGTATGGCCAAGGCTGACTTTCTGCAGGCCAGTCGCTTAGAACCCAACAACGCCGAGTTGATGGCCGAAGTGCGCCGCTGGCTGCAGCAGGTCACCACCCAGCAGCCGGTTCCCGTTTCCTCGGCTAGCCGTCAGACCTCCCAGCCCCAGAAAGTGGTGCCGCCCTCCCGCAAGGTAGAAAGCGGTGGCTTCTGGAGCCGCCTCTTCGGCAGGAAAAAGTAGGCCAAGCTCCCCCTAGGAAGCGCCTGCCAGCACCAGCAGCGTGACCAGGGATCCCGTGTTCCAGAGGCTGTGGAGCAGGATGGGGGCTAGCAGGTTGCGGCTGTGGCTGTACACCACCCCCAGCACTACCCCCAGCATGGTCAAGGGCAGCAAATCGGCAAGGTTGAGGTGAGCAACGGCAAAGGTGAAGGCGCTGAGAGCAATGGCAGCCCCCATCGGCAGGTAACGGCTCAGCGTCGGCAGCCAAAAACCCCGAAACAGCACCTCCTCAAAAACGGGGGCACAGACAGAGACCACAGCTAGAAATAGCAACCGCGCCCCCCAGCCGTGGCTCTCCAAAAGCAGCGGCAAAATGGGGTTGCCGCCCCCCGCCTGCGGCAGCAGCAGTTGCGACAGCGCCGCCGCCAGCACCACCAGCGGTAGGGCCGCCCCGTAGCCGCACAGGCCCCAGAGCAGCCAAGGACCCCCTAGGCGCACCTGCAGCACTTTTTGCCAACCTGGGTAGGCACGTAGGAGCCAGGACAATAGCCCTGCCCCCAGCAAAGCCCCAGAGTTGTAGGTGAGAAACAGGGTCGCTCCTTGGTGCCAAGGGCTAAGCTGCTGGGCTCCCAGGCCAAGGAGGGTGGTGTAGAGTCGAGGCACCAAGGCGTTGAGAAGAAGAAACCCCAGGAACCATCCCGTCAGCACTGCCTGCGCCCCGATCCCTGGCCAAGGCACCTCCCAGGGAGGACCCACGAGAGAACGTTGGCGCCAGAAGCTCCAGCCCAGCCAGCCCACTAGGAGGATCAGCCCCAGCAGCGCCCCCAGCAGGGGGATCCCGCCCACCACCGCCAGCCGGAACAAAGCTGCCAGAGCCAATTTTTCCTGCTGCTGGTTAAGGGCATTGAGGCTGTCGCCGCGCTGTTGTAGCCGGTAGAGCTGCTGCAGGGCCACCGCCTCAAACCAGCCGTCCAGGTGGTTGCGGAGGTGTACCTCGGCCTCTGGCAGGATACGCCGCGGCGTCCCCCATAGCCCCTGCAAGACCTGGGCCGCCTCCTTTTGCGGGGATTCCAACTCGAAGGGACGGCTGGGATCAACCACCTGCTGCCACTGCCGGTGGGCCGCCTCCAGATCCTCCTGGTAAGCGTAGAGCAAGCCCAGGCGCAGCCGTAGCCCGTCCAGCTCTGCCTGCAGCTCCTGGACAGACGTGAGGAGAGCGGGATCCCCTGTGGACCCTTCGCCCCTCGTCTCCAGCCCTGCCACCCGTTTCAGGCGCTGTAGGCGCTCGGCGTAGTTGTCGGCCACCTGCTGGTAGCGACTGCTAGCTACCTTGAACACCTCCTGATCCAGCAGAGCTCGGGCCAGATCCTGATAGCGAGGATCGTCAAGGGTGCGGGCAGCCTGCAGGGCAAGATCAACTTGTAACAGGTCCAGCTTCGTTTGCAGCGGCGGCTGGAACCAACTGCTGGCCAACGCAAGCCCAGCAATGACAAAAGCTAGCAAACTGAGCAGGTTGAGGAGCCCCCGGCGAACAGAAAGCCAACCGAAAAAGGGATCGACAAAAGCCGTGGCTTCAGAGGGAGACATGGCAGCAACGGCGGCAACTCCAGCGGCTTATATCCTAGCTTCTCTTGGCCTCAGCCGACTGAAGGAGTCAGCGTCGCTCCAGCCAATAACGGTAGATGGGCAGCCCCAACTGCAGACACTGCCACTCCCGCTCAGTAGGAATGCCAAAGGGGTTGTCATCGAGGGGACCCTGGTAGGGATTCCAAAACTGCGGATGCTCTAGGAAACGAGCGACCATCTCCTCGGCAACTTCCTGCACGTCCGACTGCAAGAAAACAGGGCTGCCCGGTTGCAGCAGCAGCGCCAGATCCGCCACCAGTTGGGGCTGGACGATCCGCCGCTTGTGATGGCGCTTTTTAAACCAGGGATCCGGAAATTGAATGGTGACGCGGCTAAGCTCCCCAGGGGCAAACAGATGCCTTAGGGAGACGTTGATGTTGGCAAACAGGAAATAGACATTGTCCAGCCCCAGCTCGTCCCGCCAGGCATTGGCCCGCTCCACCAGCGGCTGCCGAATCTCCACGCCCAAAAAGTTCCAGTCGGGCTGTTCCTGGGCCAGGCGCAGCAGAAAGCGCCCACTCCCGCTGCCGATATCCAAGTGAAAGGGCTGTCCCAGCCGCCGATACACCCGTTCCCAGTGGGGTGGGGAAGCAGGCTGTTGGTACTGAGCCTGCAGGGGGTTGACGTGTTGCCGCAGCCGTTGGCCAAGCCCCTTTTGCAGCGGGAGGTCAGCCCAGGGGGGAGAAGGAGAGCCCTCCTTGGGTTGGCTTTTAGGACTCCTAGGACTGGGCCGTTGCACTTCTGTTGCCATAAGCGCCAGCTTCGGCTCTTGCAGAGGGAACCCTCTAAGCTACCACTGGATACTGTCAATGACCTGCCGCAAGATCTGGGCCGAGCGGTGCAATTGCTGCTGCTCGCTCTCGGTAAGGGCCATGACTAGCGTGCGCTCCACCCCTTGCCGTCCAACGACCCTGGGCAAGCTAAGGCAGACCTCCGGCAGGCCGTACTCCCCCTGGGTGAGGCTGCTCACGGTTAAAACCCGCCGCTGATCCCGCACCAGCGCCTGGACAATCTGCGCCACCCCTAGGCCAATGGCATAGCTCGTGGCCCCTTTGCGGCGGATGATCTCGTAGGCGGCGTTGCGCACCTGCTCGAAAATATCCCCCAAGTGGGCGGGATCCCAGGCTGGCGAAAGCTGGCCAATTGGCGTGCCGGCGATATTGACCTTGCTCCAGACGGCCACCTCGCTATCCCCATGCTCGCCGATGATGTAGGCGTGCAGGCTGCGCGGATCCACCCCCAGCCGCTGGGCCAAAAGGTAGCGAAAGCGAGCCGTATCCAAGACCGTTCCCGACCCCATCACCTGCCCTGGCGGCAGCCCCGACAACTTCAAAGAGACATAGGTCATGACATCAACGGGGTTGCTCACCACGAGGAAGATGGCTTCTGGACAATGCTCCATCAGGGCCGGGATCAGGCTTTTGAAGATCTCGACGTTGCGGTGGACCAAATCCAAGCGGCTTTCCCCAGGCCGCTGCTTGGCCCCTGCCGTTAAAATCACCACATCAGACCCGGCGCAATCGGCCAGCTCCCCTGCCCAGATCCGCGTCGGCTCGACAAAGGGGATCCCGTGCACCAGGTCCATCACTTCCCCTTCCAGCTTGGCGCGGTCGATATCGTGAAGAACCAGCTCGTCCAGCGTGTTCTGGATAACCATCGCGTAGGCACAGGCCATGCCCACTTGCCCAGCGCCGATGATGGATCCCTTCAAAAGGCGACGAGAAGCCTGCTGCTTAGCCTGCTGCTGAAGGGGCGACGGAGGTTGGTGCCCAGAGGCCGTCATGGCTTAATCCAAGACATGGGCAAAGCGACGGTAGAGAAAGTCGAGGGCAGAGTGGCGCAGCTCGTAAAACTCAGGCATTTCCAGGATACGGGAGCGGATGCGCGGTCGCTCGAAAGGAATGGTCAAGATCTCGCCAATACGAGCAGCAGGGCCGTTGGTCATCATCACCACCCGGTCTGATAGATAAAGAGCCTCGTCGATGTCATGGGTAATCATCAAAACCGTGCAGCGGTGATCCCGCCAAATGGCTAGCAGCTCATCCTGGAGCTCTTCCTTGGTGATGGGATCCAAGGCCCCAAAGGGCTCGTCCAATAGCAGCACTTCAGGGCGAACGGCCAGAGCGCGCGCAATGGCCACCCTTTGCTTCATGCCGCCAGAAAGCTGCTTGGGCCGCTTGTGGGCTGCTTCGGCCAAGCCCACGAGTTCCAGGTGTTCCTGAACGATTTCCCTTTTCTCTCTGGGGGATTTATCGGGATAGACCTGATCCACCACCAGATAAACATTTTCAAAAGCTGTCAGCCAAGGCAAAAGGGAATAGTTCTGAAACACCATCATCCGATCCGGCCCTGGAGCAGTGATGGGCTGGCCCTTGAGGGTAATGGACCCGGACGTTGGAGCAGAAAACCCGGCCACCATGTTGATCAAGGTGGACTTACCACAGCCGGAGTGGCCGATAATGCAGACGAATTCCCCGGCAGCTACTTCCAGATTGATGTTTTCCAAGGCAACAAAGGGCCCTGCCGCAGTCCAGTAGGTCTTGCCCACATTCTGAAGACGCAGAAGAGGCAGCCCTGCGGCAGAAACTGTTGAAGACGAGGGCGAGGAAGATAGGCGAGAGCGGGTCATCATGGCGTTTTCAGTTTGAGAGGCTAAGGTAACAAAAGCTAAACTTCGCTAAGCCGGTAGTTCTGCAGCTTCGGCTCCTGCCCTATGGCCACCGACTCCAGGTAGGCAATGGGATCCTCGCCATCAAAGCGGGATCCATCGCCAAAGAGCAAAGCTCCACGGTCGTGGGCCCGATCCGGCAGCCCCAGGTCGCTGGCAGCTAGGGCATAGGTCTTGTCGTCTAGCACTTGCTCGAGGACAGAAACCCAATTGCGAGGAAAAGCGCAGAGGCCCCAGCGAGCCATTTGCGTCAGGATCCAGAGGTGCTCCAATCTTTCCGGACAGGTGTTGCGCCCGTTGGCAAACTGATGGAAACCGACAATCACTTGCGACTCATCGGCAGTTCCCCGCTGCAGGACACCCCTCCACCCTGGCTGCAGATCCTCCAGGGCCGCGCCCACATACTGAGGCTGGGCCAGCCACTCCAGGATCTGGGGACGGTGCTGCGGCTGATCGCAGTAGTGGCAAGCCTCCAGTAACGCCTTGACCAGAGCCACGTGGGTGCGGGGGTAGCTTTGGGCCCAGTCCTGGCGCACTGTTAGGACTTTCTCGATGTGGCTGGGCAAGATTTCGGGAGTGGTGGTGACGATGAACCCCAGCCCTTCCCTAACGGCGCGGGAGTTCCAGGGTTCGTCCACGCAGTAGCCGTCGATATTGCCGGCTTTGAGACGGGCCACCATCTGCAGAGGTGGGATCATTGTCAACGTGACGTCGCGATCCGGATCCACCCCTCCGCTAGCCAGCCAGTGCCGCAACAAGAAGTTGTGCAGGGAAGCCGAGTGAACCACCCCCAGGGTAGGGACGGCCTCTGGGGTTTGCCTTAGGTAGTTGCCAAGATCCCAGAGGCTAAAAACCCCCTGCAACAGAAGTCGACGCCCAAAGGTAATGGCGCTGCCGCCGCGGGAGAGGGTTAACGAGGTTACCAAAGGCACCGGCACTCCCCCCACTCCCAGAGTGGACGCCAACGGGATCCCGGCCACCACCACAGCCGCATCCAGCCGACCGGAGCGGATCCCTTCCCAGATGGTCTTCCAGCCCGGCTCCCGCACCAGGGTGACCTGTTCCAGACCGTGCTTTTGAAACAGGCCTTTTTCTTGGGCCACCACCAGAGGGGCGCAGTCGTTGAGGGGCACAAAGCCAATTGCCAAGTTGACTTTTTCCAGCCCCCCCTTGGCGATGGCCACGCGGGTGAGAGTTTTCTGGCGGGCCCGCTTTTGCTGGTTGAGAAAGTAGATCATCTCGCCCCGCAGGCTGTAGTACTCGGGGTGATTCACCACTTCCAGGCGGTGGCGGGGGCGGGGAAACGGGATTCGCAAGATCTGGCCGACGCGGGCCTCAGGGCCATTGGTGAGCATCACCACTCGATCTGAAAGCAAAAGCGCCTCGTCCACATCGTGGGTCACCATGACGCAGGTGAGCTGCTCGGCCTGGGCAATCTCCATCAGTTGCTCCTGCAGGCTGCCGCGGGTAAGGGCGTCCAGCGCCCCGAACGGCTCATCCAACAGCAGTACCCTGGGGCGAATGGCCAAAGCCCGGGCAATGGCCACCCGCTGTTTCATCCCCCCCGACAGATGGGCCGGACGCTTGTCGGCTGCCCCCTGCAGCCCCACGCGGCGGATGTGCTCTTCCACAATCTGCTTCCGCTCCGCTTTGGGAAGGGATCCCAGCACCTCGTCTACGGCTAGAGCAATGTTTTCCCGCACCGTCAGCCAGGGCAGCAGGGAATAGTTCTGAAACACCACCATGCGATCCGGCCCGGGATCCGTCACCTGCCGGCCCTCTAGGAGAACACCGCCTCGGGATGGCTGCTCTAAGCCGGCAAGGATATTGAGCAAGGTCGATTTGCCACAGCCGGAGTGGCCAATGAGCGAGACAAACTCCCCTTTTTGGATCTCTAGATGGATGTCTCTCAGGACAGGGTAGACTTCTCCATTGTCTAGAAGAAAATCTTTGTCTACATGATCAACTTCAATGTAGGGCTGGGTCTTCATAAGGCTACCTAAGGGATTCCTTGAAATGGATTGTTGGGATCAGGAAAACTTAGCCTAGTGATCTTCGCTCACCACCAGCGAGCCAATCCAAGCCGTGATGCGATCCAACAAAAGTCCAACTAGGCCAACATAGACCAAGGCCAGAATAATCTCGCTAACGCGGGAGCTATTCCAGGCATCCCAAATAAAGAATCCAATGCCCACACCGCCAATCAACATTTCCGCCGCCACAATGGCCAGCCAAGACAGGCCCACCCCAATGCGCAAGCCGGTGAAAATGTAGGGCACGGTTGCCGGGAAGACGATCTTGAAGAAATACTTCCAGCCAGACAGACGCAGAATTCTGGCCACATTGCGGTAATCCTGTGGGATCCGCTGCACGCCAGCGATGGTGTTGATCAAAATAGGCCAGAGGGCAGTGATGAAGATAACAAAAATGGCGGAAGGATTGGCATCGCGAAAGGCGGCCAAGGAAATGGGCAGCCAGGCTAAAGGTGGCACTGTGCGCAGCACCTGAAAGATGGGATCCAAGGCCTCGTAGAGCCAGCGGTTAACCCCAATGATCATGCCGCCCACGACCCCCACCAAGCCGGCCAGGGCAAACCCAAGGAACACCCGCCGCAAGCTGGCCCAAATTTGCCAGAACAGCCCTTTAGCATTGCCACCATAGTCAAAAAAGGGATCTTTAATGAGGGGATCCCAAGTGTCCTGCCAAACTTGGAGAGGTGTGGGCAAGTTGGCTCCCGGCCGGCTGTAGGCAATTTGCCAGAGAATGAGCAGGATTAGAATGGCCGTGGCGGGCAACAGAATGCGGCGCAGCACCTTGTAAACCTGAACCCGTTGCCGCCAAGCAAAGGTAGAGCTAGCGGGTGAACCCATGCCGGCGTTGGCCTGAAGAGCAAAACCTGGGCCAGTTTTCAGCAGCCATTGTCCTAGGCCAGCCAGTAGGGAAAGGAAGATCCGCAAGAGGTGGTAGCTCAACTTTAGGGCGGATTCGGGAAGTCTCATAGTCTACTAGGAGTGAGGTTGAAGTTAGCTTAGAGGGATCCCAAGAGAGAAGGGGTTCAACTTGAACACCCTAGGTAGAAGTTGGCGGATCCCTTCTCTCCTGGGCAGTTACCAACTCAGGCAAGTCAGCAAGTTAGGCCAGCTTCTTAATCGCCAACTTCTCCAGATAGGCGGCAGGATTTTCGGGATCGAACTTCACCCCATCGAAGAAGGTTTCCACGCCGCGGGAGGTGCTGGGGGGAATAGCAGCCTGCTGGCCAATGGCTTTGGCGGCCTCGCGCCAGAGATCTTCTCGGTTGACCTTATCCACCAAAGCTTTGGTATCGGTGTCAGCAGGCAGGTAACCCCAGCGGATGTTTTCCGTCAAGAACCAGAGATCGTGGCTCTTGAAGGGGTAGGAAGCACTATTTCGCCAGAACTTCATCAAATGGGGGCTGTTCTCAACAACCTTGCCGGTGCCGTAGTCGAAAGTGCCTTTGGCGCGGCCCAAGATATCCGCTACGGGAACCCCCAACCAGCGACGGTTGCTAATGATGCGACACATCTCCTCTTTGTTTTCCATCTGGTCGCACCAGATCTGGGCTTCTAGGATTGCTTTCAACAGGGCCAGGGTGGCTTTCGGGTGCGCATCCACCCAGTCGGCCCGCAGGGCAAAGGCCTTTTCCGGGTGGCCGTTCCACAGCTCGCCGGTGGTGAGGGCACTATACCCCGCTTTTTGGTTCACCAGCTGGGCATTCCAAGGCTCGCCCACACAGAAGGCTTCCATGGTTCTGGATTTCATATTGGCCACCATCTGCGGCGGCGGCACCACAATGAGGGAGACATCGCGGGTGGGATCGATCCCGCCTGCCGCCAGCCAATAGCGCATCCACATGTCGTGGGTACCGCCGGGGAAGGTCATCGCGCATTTGGGATCTTTGCCGGCAGCTCGAAGCTCGGCAAACTTGGCCTTGAGGGGGGAACTATCCAGGCCGATTTGCAAATCCCGATATTGGTTGGAAATGCTGATGCCCTGACCGTCCAGATTGAGACGGGCCAAAATGTACATAGGCACCGGCTTGCCATCGGTAACTTTGCCGGTGGTGATGAGGTAGGGCATGGGGGTGAGGATGTGTGCCCCATCGATGCCGCCGGCGGCAGATCCCAGCACCAAGTTGTCGCGGGTGGTGCCCCAAGAGGCCTGCTTGACCACCTCCACGTCTTTCATGCCGTACTTGGCAAAAAACCCCTTCTCTTTGGCAATGATGAGGGGGGCAGCGTCGGTGAGGGCGATAAATCCCAGCCTGGCTCGCGTGGTTTCTGGGGTATCAGCTTGAGCTACCCAGTAGCCCTGCCCCAAGGATTGGGATTGGGCGCGGGGGATCCCAGCCGTAGCTGCTCCAGCCGCAAGGGCAGCTGCCCCAGCCAAAAACTGGCGACGGGAGATGGGAGAGGAAGTGTTGAATAGCTTAGACATCACAACCTCCAAAATTTCGAACGACGAACTGCCTAGTAGGTCATCAAGGGGGAAGCAGAGGTCTGAGCAGCCGAGGGATCACGACGCGGCCTGGCCCCGAAGTGCTCAATCAGTAGCTCCACCAAGACGGGCTTGAGGTCTTCGCAAGGGATCCCTTGGCGCACGCATTCGCCCAGCTTGGCGTCTTTGCCCACTTCTCCCCCCATGTAGATGTCCACCGCCTCCACCGGCTTGCCGTCCTTGCGAACGGTGGTGCCCATGAGGCCAATATCGGCCACCTGGGGCTGGCCGCAGGAGTTGGGACAGCCTGTCCAGTGGATGCGCACCGTTTGAGGAATCTCCAGCTCGGCTTCCAGCTCCTCCATCAAGGCCACAGCCCGGTTTTTGGTCTCGATGAGGGCAAAGTTGCAAAACTGGTTGCCCGTACAGGACACCAACCCCCGCTGCAAGGGTCCCGGGTTGGGGGAGAACTTTTTCAAGAGCGGCTCTTGGAGAAGCGGCCCCACCCGCGAGTCGGGCACATTGGGGATGAGCACGTTCTGCTCCACCGTTAGCCGCAGCTCTCCGGAGCCGTACACCTCCGCCAAGCGAGCCAGCTCCCTCATCTCCGGGACGTTGAGCCGCCCGACGGGCACGTGCAGGCCTACAAAGTTGAGGCCCAGTTGCTTTTGGGCGTGTACTCCCAGCAGATCCCGCTTGTGCCAGACCACCTCGTCTTTTTCCGCCGCTCTGGGCAGAGGGTGGCCAATCTGCTGCTCCACCGCCGCCCGAAACTTCTCCAGGCCCCACTCGTCAATGAGCCACCTCAGCCGCGCCTTTTGCCGGTTGGCCCGCAGGCCGTGATCCCGATAGACCAGCAGCACCGCCTCACATAGAGGAACCACATCGCGGGGATCTACCCAAACGTCCAGCCCGATGGCCTCGGCACAGCGGCGGGCCGAAAAAAAGCCTCCCACCAAGACGTTGAAGCCCAGCTTGCCCTCTTTGAAAGCAGGCACAAAAGCCAGGTCATTGATCTCGGCATGCACCGAGTTGTCGCGACAACCGCAGATGGCGATGTTGAACTTGCGCGGCAGGTTGGAGAAAGAAGGGTTGCCCTCGCCGTTGTTGGTTACCATGTCCTGCACTTTGCGGGTGAGGCCGCGCACGTCGATCAGCTCATCCGGGTCGATACCGGCCAGAGGGGATCCCGTGATGTTGCGCACGTTGTCCATGCCTGACTGGATGCTGGTCAGGCCCACCTCCTTGAGTTGCCGCAGAACCTGAGGCATGTCCTCAATGGGAAGGCCCCGCAGTTGCAGGTTTTGCCGAGTGGTGATGTCGGCTACGCCATCTTGGCCGTAGGGGCGGAGGATCTCGGCCAACTTGCGCATTTGGCCGCTGGTCAGGATCCCATTGGGCAGGCGCAGCCGCAGCATGAACTTGCCAGGGGTGCGCTTGCGAAAGAAGATCCCCAGCCACTTGAGGCGGTGATCTCGGTCGTCTTCGGGGATGTTCTCCCAGCCCATTTGGGCAAAAGCTTCCAGCTCGTCCTTAACCGCCAGCCCATCCTTCTCCCTTTTAAGGCGTTCAAACTGGTTCGCCATGATCGCTGCCGTGGGATAACACCGACTACCCTAGCGATGACGAACCATTGACTTTGGTATTTAGCGTTACATTTCTTAATGGGCTATGCGATTTCGGCATAGCTAAGTTGTGGTTTATGCATAGGAGAGGGGGATCCTCTCTCCCCCGCCAGGAAAAACAGCGTTTACTGCCCCTCTATCCCACCTTCAAAAGAACCCTAGCCAACTGCTCGCAGGCTGCCCTGAGCCAGGGTGCCGGGATTGACCAAGCCTTGGGAGCCGAGAACCCAGCAATAGGACTCAGTTAGGTGCCAGTAATAGCCTTCAGGGTGTGACCCCACCTCTGGAGTGCCGCCAACTTAGAACTAGAATGGCCGAAGCTAATTGGCCTAGGCTGGCCAAGCTCGTAAGTTGCAAGCGTTGCTGCTATGGCTTCTGCTAGCTCCAAGCCCACCTGGGACGCTCTGCAGGTGGATCCTGCCCTGCTCACCCCCATGATGCAGCACTACGTAGAGCTGAAGCGGCAGTATCCCCACGCCATCTTGCTCTACCGCCTAGGGGATTTCTACGAGATGTTTTTCCAGGACGCGGAAGTGGTGTCGCGGGAGCTGGAGCTGGTGCTCACCGGGCGGGAGGCAGGGGCCATAGGACGGGTGCCCATGTGCGGGATCCCTTACCACGCCTTTGACCGCTATGCTGCTCAGTTGGTGGCCAAAGGCTATGCCCTGGCTGTTTGCGACCAGATGGAGCCGGCGGATCAGGCCAAAGGCTTGGTGCGGCGGGAAGTGACGCGGGTCATCACCCCCGGCACGGTCATCGAAGAGGAGCTGCTGCAGGCACGGCAAAACAACTACTTGGCCGCCGTGGTCCGCCTGAGAGGCTCCAAGCAAACCCCCTGGGGCCTGGCTTACGCCGACATTTCTACCGGCGAGTTCTGGGTCTGCCAGAGCGAGGGGCAAGAGCAGCTAGAACAGGAGCTGGCCCGGCTGCAGCCGGCGGAGATCCTGCTGCCCGCCGAGGAAGGGCTGGGCCTGGGCTTAATTCGGCCTGGGGATCCCCAAGCTCCCCTGGGCCTGCCCGGCCAGTACACCTATACCCTGCGCCCGGCGGAGCCCTTTGAGCTGGCGGTGGCGCGAGAAAACTTGCTACAGACCTATGGCCTGCGCTCTTTGGAGGGCTTGGGCTGCGAGGGGCTGCCCCTGGCAATTCGGGCGGCGGGAGGGCTCTTGCACTACCTGGAGGAGACGCAAAAGAACCTGGTGCAGCCTTCTCCCCAGGGGGGCCATCCCCTCCTACGTCCCCCTCGCACCTACCAGTTGACGGATTACCTCATCTTGGATCCCCAAACCCGCCGCAACTTGGAGCTCACCCAGACCATCCGCGAGGGGGCCTTTGTCGGATCCCTGCTCTGGGTGCTGGATCACAGCCGCACTGCCATGGGAGGACGCACCCTGCGCCGTTGGCTGCTGCAGCCTTTGCGGGATCTTGAGCAAATCCGCCTCCGCCAGGACACCATCCAGGAGCTGTTGGAAAACCCCTCCCTGCGCACTCGCCTGGGATCCCTGCTGGACTCTCTCTATGACCTGGAGCGCTTGGCCAACCGCGTCGCCTCCGGCACCGCCAACCCGCGCGAGCTGGTGGCCCTGGGCTCCTCCTTGGGCAAACTGCCCCAACTGGCGGAGCTGGTGGCCGAAGCCAAGACCCCTCTCCTGCAGAGCTTGCAGCAGGTGGATCCCGCCCTGGTTGACCTGGGCCGCCGCATCGAGCACACCCTCCTGCCCTCCCCTCCCCCTGTGCTCACCGAAGGGGGGCTAATCCGGCCCGGCGTCGATCCGGAGCTGGACAGGCTGCGGCAGCAGGTGGAGCAAGACCGCCAGTGGATTGCCCAGTTGGAGAAAACCGAGCGCGAGCGCACTGGGATCCCCACCCTCAAAGTTGGCTTCAACAAAGCCTTCGGCTACTACATCAGCATCAGCCGCGCCAAGGCCCAGCAGGTGCCAAAAGACTACATCCGCAAGCAGACCCTGACCAACGAAGAGCGCTTCATCACCCCTGAGCTCAAAGAAAAAGAAGCCCGCGTCCTCACCGCTCAGACTGAGATCAACCAGCGGGAATACGAGCTGTTTGTGCAGCTGCGCCAAGAGGCGGGATCCCAAGCTGCCGCCATCCGCCAGGTGGCCCAGACCCTGGCCGCCGTCGATGCCCTCTTTGGCCTGGCCGAGGTGGCCGTGCAGCAGGGTTACACTCGTCCCGTCATCACGACCGACCGCCGCCTAGTCATCGAGGAAGGGCGCCATCCGGTGGTGGAGAAGTCTTTGCCCCAGGGCCTATTTGTCCCCAACTCGGTGCGTCTGGGATCCCCCCACGGCCCGGATCTGATTGTCCTCACTGGCCCCAACATGTCGGGCAAATCCACCTATTTGCGGCAGATCGGGCTCATCCAGATCCTGGCCCAGATGGGCAGCTTTGTGCCGGCAAGGCGGGCGGAGCTGGGCCTCTGTGACCGCGTGTTTACCCGCATCGGCGCTGTCGATGACCTGGCCACGGGACAGTCCACCTTCATGGTGGAGATGAACGAGACGGCCAACATCCTCAACCACGCCGGCGAGCGCTCCCTGGTGCTTTTGGACGAGATTGGCCGCGGCACCGCCACCTTCGACGGCCTCTCCATTGCCTGGGCGGTGGCTGAGTACCTCGCCACCCAGGTGCGCGCCCGCACGATCTTTGCCACCCACTACCACGAGCTCAACCAACTGGAGACCCTGCTGCCCAACGTGGCCAACTTCCAGGTGGTGGTGAAAGAGCTGCCGGATCGCATCATCTTCCTGCACCAGGTGCAGCCTGGGGGGGCCGACCGCTCCTACGGCATCGAGGTAGGGCGCATGGCCGGCCTGCCCCAGCCGGTGATCGAGCGGGCCAAGCAGGTGCTGACCCTAGTGGAACAACACAGCCGCATTGGCCTGGGCCTGCGCAACCAAGGGAAAAGCCGCCTTTCCCCCAAGAAAAAACAGCCTGAACAACACCCTGAGCCCCTCGAGATCCGCAACCCCGCTCCGGCGGAGCAACTGTCTCTGATCCCGGGCTCCCTCTTTTCCGAGGAGCCTTAGGGCTCTACCCTCGCTCCGGCTCCCGCTCTTGCAGCCCCAAGCTGGCGGCCAGCACCTCCAGCTCATCTCTCTGCCCCTCCACCCACAGCAGGGATCCAGGGGGTGGGTCAGCCTCTTGCAACTTCAGGCGAAGCCGCTCCAGGCGGTAGTTGCGCCGCCAGTAGTACCAGCCTGCCCAAGGAGCGGCCAGCACCAGGGTCCAGGGCCAGGCTCCCCACGCCGGCTCCAGCATGGACAGCACCAGAGCCAAACAGGCCAGACCCACTCCTGCTAGCCCTGTCAAAAAAACAGCCAACCCCACACTGGGCCGAGCCTGACCGATAAAGGTGGCGATCCCCTCGGCATCGGCAAACTGCAAGCGATAGGCCCGCCCTTCCAGGTGCTTTCGGAGAAGGGATCCTATTTCCTCCAGGCTGCGGCTGCTAGAATAGAAGCGGGTTTCGCTGCGATCTCTACCTGAGGCTCGCAGAAAAAAGAATAGGCCGATCCCCAGAAGCAGCGTCAGCGCTAGGGTAGAAATGGCCTCTCCCTTCAGGGAGAGAGGGAGTGATGTAGCTACCCAATTCATAGGGATGACAGGAACGAGCCCCATCTGGTCGGGCGGCTTGACCTGTAGCCTCTCCACCGTAGCAGGAAAGGGGCAGAAAAACAGCTCGTGGAAGTTGACCCTCTACCTCCTAGTTTAAGTTCTGCAGAGAGGTTGGTTGCCTCCGGCAGTAGCCACGCTTGGTAGATCCTACCTCGACGCAGGAGCAATGGCGCAGCAGCAAAAACCCTGCGCTTTCCAGCAACCGTGACGACGGCTCAGGGGGGAGAAATCTGCGCCCAATCTCATGCAGCTAAGCTGAGAGAGGCAACTATAATTAAGTTATGATAAGGGGCTTACACTTCGCCAGCAGGTGGCTTCCTTCGTGGCTATCTCAGCCGTTCCCTACCGAGGGCAGGATTCCAGGGTTGGACTTAGCCAGAGGAGCGTGTTGTCTCCGCGGGGATGATGACAGCGCACAGCCACTGGCCCTGGGGAACCCTCAACTTAGCCCCCTCTTCAATGTTAGTCCAGCTGCTTGACGGTCTCTGTTGCTATTTCACTCAGTAGCACTTACATGTCTATCTACGAACCTGAAGCCAACGACACTTTGTTTGAAACCCCAACCGACCTCCTCGAGCTGACGGAGGAGGAAGAGGCGGAGTTTGCCGAAAGCGAGTACGCCGAAGAGGGGCCAGCTCGACCCTCCACCGACCTGGTGCGCCTTTACCTCCAGGAGATTGGACGTGTTCCCCTCTTGGGACGAGACGAGGAGGTGGCGCTGGCCCAAAAAGTCCAAGACTACATGAAGCTCTTGGATGTGCGCCTGCGTTTGCAGAAAGAGCTGGGGCGGGAGCCTACTCTGGCAGAATGGGTGGCTAGGGCCAACCAGTTCCCCGAGTGGGCCAACCTTACGCCTGAAAAGCTGCAACAGATCCAGCGCATCGGCAAGCGGGCCAAGGAGCAGATGATCAAGGCCAACCTGCGCCTGGTGGTGTCGGTGGCGAAAAAATACCAAAACCGCGGCCTGGAGCTGCTGGATTTGATCCAGGAGGGCACGCTGGGCCTGGAGCGAGCAGTGGAGAAGTTTGACCCCAAAAAGGGTTACCGCTTCAGCACCTACGCCTACTGGTGGATCCGGCAGGGGATCACCCGGGCTATCGCCACCCAAAGCCGCACCATCCGCTTGCCTGTCCACATAACCGAGAAGCTAAACAAGATCAAAAAGGCCCAGCGCAAGCTTTCCCAGGAAAAAGGCCGTACCCCCACCATTGAGGACATTGCTGCCGAGCTGGAGATGACCGTGCCCCAGGTCAGGGAGCTGCTGGTGCGGGTGCCGCGCTCGGTTTCTCTGGAAACCAAGGTGGGTAAAGACAAGGATACCGAGCTAGGGGATCTGCTGGAGACCGATGACATCTCTCCCGAGGAGATGATGATGCGCGAGGCCCTCCAGCGCGATCTGCAGCAGCTGTTGGAGGATCTCACCAGCCGCGAGCGGGATGTGATTCGCATGCGCTTTGGGCTGGGGGATGGTCGCACCTACTCCCTAGCGGAAATTGGCCGCGCCTTGGATCTATCGCGGGAGCGGGTACGGCAAATCGAGGCCAAAGCCTTGCAGAAGCTGCGGCAGCCTAAGCGGCGCAACCGGGTACGCGATTACCTGGAGGCCATCAATTAGGGGCGAGCAAGCCGCCTCCAGATCTGGAGGGCCAGCCCCTCCACCTCCGGGATCCGCAGATACAGAGCTCCAGCTACCACTAGGCTTAGGCCCAGGCCACCGGCCAGCCCAGCCCAGACAAGGGCGGTGAGCAGGGGGGATCCCAAGATCTCGTAGGCGCGTAGCTGCATCCACAGCCAGTGGCTAAGCCCACCAGCTAGGACGGTGATCCCCAGCAGGGGCAGTAGGGCTTGTCCCATCTCTTGCCAGGGGATCCCTGGCAGGCGCTGGTGAAGGCAGATCCCCAGTCCAATCAGGGCTACTAGGTTAACCCCTGCTGTGGCCAGGGCAATGCCTGGTGCCCCAAAGACCTGTAGAAATAGGAAGTCCAGAAGGGCGTTGAGGCCAATGGCTAGGCCACTGATGCGTAGGGGCGTGGTTCCGTCCTCCAGAGCGTAAAAGATGCGCACCAGCACATCCCGCAGCAGGTAAAAGCTCATCCCCAGGCCATAGGCCATCAGCAGAGCCGCCACCTCCTGGGTTGCCTCCGCCGTAAAGCGACCCCGTTGGTAGGCCACCTGGACAATGGGTTCGGCCAAGGCCACCAACAGCATGGCAAGGGGCAGGGTGAGGATGGCGGTCACCATCAACCCTTGCCGGATGCGCCGGCACAGCTCGGGCCAGCGGTCTCTCTCTCCTGCTAGTTGGGCATAGAGGGGCATCAAAGGCACCAGCACCATGTTGGAAAGGATCCCCAGGGGGGTTTGCACCAAAAGCTGGGCGTAGCCCAAGTTGCCGATGGTGCGATCCCCGGGCACAAAGGAGGCAAAAAAGAGATCCACGTAGACATTGATGTGGATCATGCCAGAGGAGATGACCGCTGGCAGCATGAGCAGGCCCACGGCTCGCACCTGCGGGGATCCCCACTCAAAGCGCAGCCGCAGCCGCCCCAGCCCCAGCCGCTGCTGCAACGGTACCTGAGCCAACCACTGGGCAATGGCCCCGACAAGTACGCCCCAGGCCAGCAAGGTTGGGATCCCTGTCCACCCCAAGCTAAGCAGGATCCCGATGACTGCCAGGCTGGAGATCAGGGGGCTGAGGGCAGGCAAGAGGTAGTGCTCGGCCGCATTGAGTGCCCCAAAGCCAATGCCAATCCACCCCGAGAGCAAGGCCAGCGGCGCCATGATCCGCAGTTGCTGGGCAGCAAGGGCATGGACTGCGGGGCTGGATCCCGGCGCCGTCAGGCGCACTACCCAGTCTGCTCCCCACCATAGGCCCAAGGTCACGGTTAAGAGAAGACAGCCCACCAAGGTGGAGATTGACTCCAGCCAGCGGGCTGCTGCTTCTCCTGAGAGCTGCTGCTTTTTAAGAATGCTGACGATGGCACTGTGAAAAGGACCGTTGATCCCGCCCAGCAGGATCAACAAGAAACCGGGCAGGACATAGGCCACCCCAAAGGCACTGTACTCCAGCCCCGAGCCGTAGATTGCCGCAATCAGGGCCTGCCGGACAAACCCCATGCCCTTGCTGAGCAGGGTAGCACCAGCCACTAGCCCCGCTACTGAGAGCAAGGAACGGTGGGAGGAAGAGGCCCCTGGGATCCCTTCCTTCATGCCCTAGCTCCCCACCGCCGCCTTGGCAGGGGGCAACTGGCGAGATGCTGCCGTCCCTTCCTTCTCGAAATCCACCCGCAAGCTCACAGCCGCTACCCCCCTCGTTCGGCATAGGGCAGCACTATTATCCCGCCTTCTCCTGACCTATGGAGGGAGGTCGAGGAAGAGCTCAGGCCAGGAGTTGTCGCTCCTGTTCCAGTTGCTGCAACAGATGCTCATCCCCGCGGGCCTGGGCGGAACGGATGCGCTCCTGCAGCCGGCGCAGCAGATTCTGCCGATGAGTCTCCATATGCGGGGAGATAGTTGCCGGCGCCCTGCTCGCTGTCTTCGCCACTGGGTTGAGGGCAAGGCCTCGATACGTCAGGGCAAAAGACTGTGGCAGCGCCACAGATGCCGATTGAGCTGGCCAGTCCCACGCTAAGCCCCGGTACCGCACTCGCACCGCCTGCCGCTGGCAGCTCGCGGGGGCAGAAGGGACAAAGACGTAGGCAATGCCGCGATAGGTCAGTTGCATATGAGGAGTCCCCCAAGTAGACGGCGGCCATCTGACGGGTAAAGCAACTTCCGTAGCCCGCTTCTCGGGAGCTGTAGGACAACAGCTTCAGCTTCCCTGGCGTGGCCCAGAGGGTAAAACCCAACTTCATTCTGTATCAGCTTTAACAAAATAAGCCTTTGGATGTCAACTTTAAAGCAGCTCGTCGATTAGCCGTAGCACCTGGTGCAAGTTAGTTCCGTCTTCCTTTCCACGTCTGAGGCTCACCTCCACCAACTGCTTGAGGGCAAGCAGCTTGAGGTTAGCCTCTACTGCTGCTCTCGCCATGGCCGGAGCTGCCGGCAAATAGCCGCTGGCCCCTAGATCCAAGAGGGCAGCCCGCCGCAGATGAACGTTGGGATGAGCCAGCAGCGACAGCAGAGGCTCAAGAAAAGTGGGATCTCCCGTCAAGCGGTAACAGGCCTGCCCTGCCGCGCATTGCAAACGAAGGGAGGGGTGATCTCGGTAGAGGCGAATCGGCTCCAGGGCAGAAGACACCTGCAGTTGTCCAAGCGCCTCGATGAGGGCCTCTAAGGCAGCAAGGTTTTCGGTCTGGAGACCCTGCTCCGCGCGGCGCAGCCCCTGCAGCAATGCCCCTCCCAGGTCTTCAAGCTGGGCGGGATCCCGGTCGAGGAAGTTGGCTAGGGCAATCTCGACCAGCGCCTGGGCTGCTGCCGCCACCACTTGGCCGTCGGAGCAGCGCAAAGCCTCTTTTAGAGCCGGGATCGCCGCAGGGGATCCCAGCTTGCCCAGGGCGCGGGCGGCATTGCGCCGCAGCGGATATCCCCCCTGGGCCGTGCGATCAGTCTCATCGGCCAGCGCCTCGATGAGGGCCGGGATCCCCTCTCTCACCCGCATGCGCCCCAGCCACCAAGCCGCGTAGTAGCGTTCTCCCGGATCCCCGTATCGTAGCTTGGCAATTTGCCCAGCCGGGGTGAGATCCGCCGACGGATAGGAGTCTGGAGGAGCTACTGGGCTCAGGGAGTCCACAGGCCAAAACTCCAACAGCTAGGCGCTGCGGACGCTGACAATCTTGGCGCCCGCTTTGAGAAGTCGCTGCATTGTTGCCGAGAGTTGATCGGCAGAAACGAAGATCTGCTGGTTGGATTTGCGCACGCGGCTAGAAGTCGCTAGGGCTGAAGGTGGGTTGAGCAGCCGCGTTACCTCAATGCAAAACATGCGGTCAGACTGACCCGTGGGCGGCCCCAAGTGCTTGGAAATGGGGCTGGGTGGCAGCAGTCCTCGTACCCCAATGCGGCGAATAGCTGGGGTAAACCCAGTGGCCAGGGGAATCATCAGGCGCGGCCTCCGCCCCTGGGAGCGGTCGTTGTTGGCATAGCCTCCGTAAAGAGCAAAGAGGTTGGTAAAGTCGCGGGTGGTGTGGGCCTTGCGGTATTCAAAGCCGCGTGGATGAGGAACAATGTTATCGCCGAACGCTTCTAGGTATTCTGGGCTGTCAATGTAGGAGTCAATCTCCGCGCTGTGGCCTCCCGAGTGATAGATATCTAGGTGGCGGGCAATGTCTTTTGGGCTGGTGGGAGCTCGCCCCAAGAGATGCTTAAAGTTAAGCTCGATGGCGCGGGTTTGCGAGTTGGGGTAGAGAAACCGCCGCTTGTAGGCTTCCGACTTGGCAAGCAAACGCACAAATTCTCGCACCGTCAAGCTGCCCTGGCGCAGCAACGATTCCGCACTGGCCAGCTCCTTCCTGTCGGAGGCAAATAAGTGATCGTTGCCCAAAACCTGGCGATAGATAGCCCGCAGGATGGCGTTGAGCTGCTCCTGGCTGGCATTGGGGCGCAACTCTAAAGGAGTTGTCTCTGTGATGCCCCGGATCCCCATCCGGCTTGCCGCTGTAATTCCGCTCATGCTAACTCCTCAAATCCAACAAACCAGCTAGACCAACTTTGAAACTGAAAGATTTACCCCCTCAAGATCTCCTCCCTGCAGAGCCACGGCCACTGCAGCCTACGGAGAGGGATCCCCTTCACCCCGGGGATCCCTACTGCCTTGAACCCAGCTTTGGGGTTAAGAACTAGCTGAGCGCGTTGATGGCGTAGTCAATATAGGCGTTGGCTTCAGTGGCTGCTTGCCCGGTCAGGCCATGGTTGGCCTTGATGTAGCGCAGGGCTTCAATGTACCAACTGGGAGAGAGTTCAAAAGCAGCATTGATCTCGCGGATCCCGGCCAGCATACATTCGTCCAGGGGGCCAGTGCCACCGGTAACCAAGCAGTAGGTGATATAGCGCAGATAGTGGCGCACGTCGCGGGCACACTTGTCTTTACCCGCCTGGGTGTAGCATTGTCCCCCTGGCTGAGTGGTGTAGGGGAACTTGGCATAAACAGCCTCAGTGGCACCGCGCACCAGCTCCTCGGCACGGCTGCTCAGGACGCGAGCTGCTTCCATGCTGGCGGCTGCCCGCTGAAAACGGCCGCTGATGGCTTGCAATTCGCTGTTACTGAGATAGCGTCCTTGGCTATCGGCAGTGGCAATGGCATCAACAATTGGGGTTTGCATGACTCAAAACGCTCCTTTACCTCAGCTCAAGTCAAGGCAACAATACAAAGGATTCAAAGCTTAGCTTGCAAATAGCTGCGGAATACTAGACCACTGCAGCAGCGGCGCGATCGAAGTAGGACTCGATTTCGGCAATCAAAGCACTGCAGTCACCGCGCGTAATGCCATTGGGATCATTGACCACTGCCACTGCCGCCTTTTTCATCTTCTGGATGCCATTGGCCACAGAGCTGCCAGGGGTGCCAAGAGCTTGGTAGGTTTCCCGCAAGCCATTCAGGCAGCGCTCATCCAGGACGCTCGGGTCTCCAGCCGCCACGGCGTAGGTGATGTAGCGGAGGATGATGTCCATATCCCGCAAGCAGGCAGCCACGTTGCGGCTTGGATAGGCAGGGCCGCCAGGAGCATTCAAATTAGGCTCCTCAGCAAACAATTCGCGGACAGCATCGGTCACGATTTTGGAGGCGTTGCTGGTGATGCGGTTCACTGCGTCCAAACGCTTGTTTCCGTCAGCAATCACCTGCTGCAGTGCCGCAAACTCGTTTTCTCCCAGGAAAGCGCCTTTGGCATCAGCTTGGGCAACAACTTTGCTAAATACGTCGTTCATGGTTCTCAATCTCCTAGCGAAAGCAAAAGAGGTTAAATCTCTACTAGAGGGCAAAAGCGCTCTACGAACCCAGCAGTCTTTTGCAGCTTCCCTACCGAAGAGCCCTGTTAGCGCAAATCTTTGCCCCAACAGAACCACCGCCAGGGATCCCCCCCACCTCACCTTGCCTAGCCAGCTTCAAGAATGAAGCCACTTGCTGGCAGACTGTGGGGAATCGGGGTGAAACAAGGATTTTTTGCTGCTGACACCCTGCACTGGGTAAGTGAGGAAAAGCCAGCTTGCCTTGCTTCCAGTTCTTACTTCTACCGCGAGGTCGGGGAGGGATTGAATCAAAAAATGTAAAGGGCCTTTACTAGATGCAAACAACCCCAGATCTGCTCCTAGTAGGCAACTCTGGCCTTTTTGTCCAAATCCTTTGGGGCCTTGGTTTTTACAAAAAACAATGCTACTTTACATGAGTTTACAATATCAGGAACGACGACAGCCTTGCTCATGGCTTTGCAGCCAACTTCTGTATCCAGGTAAACTTTCTCATAAAGTACACATAATTTAACACTTGTGTCAGTCTCCTAGGTAAGGCAAAGCTGAGAGAAAATCTGAGCAGGCTTTCACCGGGAAAACGCGGCCCGGAAAACCCCAGACTTAGCCGTGTAGTGGCCCCTACTCTGGCTTTGAGGCTATGGCGATCCAGTTGCAGCCCACCTTCTCTTCCGAGCTGCTGCAAATGGCGCGGTGGCTAGCGGGAGACTTCAGCAACCAAGAGCAAGCCTGGGAGAACCCGCCTTTTTTTGCCTCCATCCGGGTGGCTTATCGCCCCTTGCCAGCCGGTGTGTTGGCAGGGATCGGCTTTTATGTGGAGCAGGCCTACAGCGGCCATCTGGAGGAGCCCTATCGTCAGGCGGTGGTGGAGCTTACCCAAGTAGGGGACGGGATCGTGATTCGCAACTACCGTCCTCTGGAGCCCCAGCGGTGGCGGGGCTGTGCCCGCGAAAGAGCCGGGCAGCTCAGCCAATTGAGCCCTGCGGATCTGGCCTACCTGCCGGGGTGTGATGTGCATGTGAAGAGGCAGGGATCCCACTTTGTCGGCACCACAGAGCCGGGGTGTCGCTGTTGGGTAGTGCGCAACGGCCAAACCACCTATTTGCAGACCACGCTGCAGTTGAGCGAAAGCGAGTTCTGCAGCCACGACCGAGGCATGGATCCAGTTACCCACCGCCAGGTGTGGGGGGCATTGGCAGGCCCTTTTCGCTTTCGCAAAGTTGTCGATTGGCAGAGGGAGCTGCTGCAGTAGGAGGCGCTGCAGGCAAAAATGATACGGTTGAAGAAGTGACCTAGCCCACAGCAGGGATCCTCCTTCCTAGCTGCTTGGCTGGGCTACCACAAGTGGGGGAATAACCGACTCCATGCAAGAGGAACAGGACATCCTGCGCCAACAGCTGCTTGCCCTTCAGGAAGAAGCACTTGCCCAAGTGGCCCAGGCTGCCGAGCTAGACGCCCTGGAGCAAATCCGCATCGACTACCTGGGCAAGAAGGGAAAGCTCTCCAAGATCTTGGGGGGAATGGGAAAGCTGCCGCCGGAAGCAAGGCCAGCTATCGGCGCTTTGGCCAACAGCTTTAAAGAGGCCCTGCAATCCAGCCTGGAGGAGCGCAAACGAGCCCTAGCCGAAGCCAAGCTCCAAGCCCGCCTAGAAGCAGAGCGTTTGGATGTCACTATGCCGGGGCCGCGCCGGCCGCTGGGCCGGGTTCACCCGCTGCAGGCCACCATTGACCGCATGCTCGACATCTTTGTGGGAATGGGCTATACGGTAGTCCATGGCCCGGAGATCGAGACGGAGTACTACAACTTCGAAGCCCTCAACACCCCTGCCGACCACCCGGCGCGGGACATGCAGGATACCCTCTATCTAGAAAAGGGTTATCTGATGCGCACCCAAACTTCTTCGGTGCAGGTGCGCTACATGGAGCAACACCAGCCGCCTCTGCGCATTGTCCACGCGGGACGGGTGATGCGCCGCGACAAGGTCGATGCCACCCACTCGGCCGTGTTTCACCAGGTGGAAATCTTGGCAGTAGGGGAAAACCTTACCTTCACTGACCTCAAGGGCACCCTCAAGGAGTTCGTGACTCGCCTGTTAGGCCAGCAGGAAACCCGCTTTCGGCCTAGCTACTTTCCCTTCACGGAGCCCTCGGCTGAAATGGACGTACGCTTTGGCTCCAAGTGGCTGGAGATTTTCGGCTGCGGCATGGTGGATCCCAATGTGTTTCAGGCAGTTGGCTATAACCCAGAGCGCTACACCGGCTTTGCGGCAGGGATCGGTGTCGAGCGGGTGGCCATGCTCCTGCACGGCGTTCAGGATATCCGGCTGTTCTACAGCAGCGACCTGCGCTTTCTGTCGCAATTCTAGAGCGGCTTAGGAAAAGGTGCGTTTGTAAACCAACTGCAGATGTTCCAGCTCGTCTTTGCGATTGGCGCGGCGCAGCAAGCGCATCTGTTCTTCGAGAACTTGGCGGGCTTCGTTGCGGCTAATCGGGTCAAAGACCAATTCTTCCACAGCAGAGGGGTCGTCGTCAGCGGGGGGCTTGAAGTAGACCCGAAAAAACAGCCTTTGGGCATAAAGGGTGGTGAAGATTGCCTCCCCTTCGTTAACCTGACACAGGCCGTAGAGCAGACCAAAGGTAGGGTGATTTAGATAGAACTCTTTCATGCGCAATAGCGTACCACTCTTGGATCGCTCTTGGGGGAAGGAACTTGTTTCAAAGACAGCATCACCGGGGCTATAAGAAAGAGTTTTTCACGAGGAAGCCGTTATTGCCGCCGCTGTTCCTGCACCTTCTTCCTTATGGTGTCCAATTCTTTTTCCACTTCGAGCTGCATCTCCAGCCGCCGAAATTCCTCCTCCAACTTATCCTCAAACAGACTGCCCCAGGGGTTGAACTTCCGGTCCGGCTCGCTGGCCTTCTGGGTTTGGGCGGCTTTGACTTCTTGCAGCTTGGTGCGCACCTCTTGGCGGCGCTGGGCAATTTGCGGCAGCAGAGCTTCCAGTTGCCGGATTCTCTCCTCCAGAGCCTTCCCTTGGTTGAATAACCGGCTCCCTTGCTCCAAAAGCTCGGCTTCCCGTCGGCGCGCTCCCTCAGCCAGATCCGGGCGGTTGGCCCGTTCGGCCTTTTCGATGCGAAAGTGCCAGGTCTTGATTTCCTCTGCCAACTGGAGAATGCTGCGCTGGAGAGCTTGCCGCTGGGCGAGGCTTTCCTGCAGCAGCCGCCGAGTTTCTTCTTCTTGCTGGCGCAATTCCTCGGCAAGGAGCTGCAGCTCGATCTCCGGATGGGCTCTGAGGAATTCCTCTAGGCGGGTTTCCAAAAACCGGCTGATATCTTCAATGAGTCCCATAAGTTTGCTAGAGGCTCAGGGGATTGTGTTTAGACTAGCGCAAGCTAGCTAGTTCCACAGGGGAGGAAGCCCAGATCCCGGTCTAGGGCAGCAAATGTCCATCGGCAACGTGGATGAGGCGCTGGGCGGCCCGCGCCACCTCTAGGTCATGGGTAACTACGACGAGGGTAATGCCCTGGCTGTGGAGCTCGGCAAAAAGGCTGAGCACTTCCTGGGCGGTGCGCCTGTCCAGGGCGCCAGTCGGCTCATCGGCCAAAAGCAGTTGTGGCCGGTTAACAATGGCGCGGGCAATCGCCACCCTCTGCTGCTGGCCGCCAGAGAGCTGGGCTGGGCGCTGGTGGAGTTTACTTCCCAAGCCCACTTGTTCTAGAGCCTGTTTAGCTCGCCGGCGCTGTTCTGACTCGGGGATCCCGGCATAGGCCAGGGGCAGCATCACGTTCTCCAGGGCGGTTAAGACGGGCAGGAGGTGAAACTGCTGGAAGACAAAGCCAATTTTTTGGTTGCGAATCCGGGCCAGCTCCCCATCCGGCAGGGCAGAGACTTCCACGCCGTCTAGCCAGTAGCGCCCCGAGCTAGGCCGATCCAAGCAGCCCATGAGGTTCATCAGGGTGGACTTGCCGGAGCCCGAGGGTCCCATGATGGCGCAATACTCTCCCGGCCAGATTGTCAGGTTGATGTCGTAGAGAGCCTGGAAACTGCCCTCCAGCAGCGGGTAGACTTTGTTAACCCCCACCATTTGCACCAAGGGCAGGCGGGCTGGGGCCAGAGCCTCGGCGGGACGCTCCAGGGATCCAACCGCCCCCTGGCGACGATCTGCCCAGGGTTGTTGCTCGAGCATGGTTGACACCGCAACTGGCCCCATTCTAGCCGGCTTTTGGGCGGCGACTGCCCTGGGCACTAGCTGGAAGAGCGGATCTCCCGCGGTTGGTGATAGGGGCAGCTCCCCTGGGGATCCACCCGGAGACGGTAGAGGGGGGAGCGCTCTTGATCGCAGCGAAGAACTTGGGTGTGGGCGGACAAGCTCTGGCGGGCAAAGCGGCAGCTCTGGCACCTCATGCCCCCGGCAGCGAAGACAGGGGCGGGTTTGGGGCGCGGCACAAGGCCAGAGGAGGGGGCAACCTCCGCCGGCCGGATCAGCTCTCGCGGCGAAAGGCCGCGCAGCACCAGTTCGGATCCCTGCCAGCGGGCCTCCACCAAGCCGGTCTCAGCCCAGGCGGCCCAGCGAGGATCCTCGGTAATCTGGGGGGGTAGGCGCACCTGAACCCCGGCCAAGGAGCGAGGCGAGTCCTGTTCCTGCCAGATCTCCTCCACCTCCCCCTCGTAGCGCACGCCGGGATCCCTGAGGAACTCGGACGGTTTGACCAAGGTTTGCAGGCGGCTGTCGACCAGCTCCAGCCAATGGCCAGGCTGGGGGCAGTGGACATGGTAACGGTTGCACAGCTCGGGCAGATCCGCCAGATCCTGCGCTTGCTGGGGGCTGGCGTGCACCAAAACCACATGTTGGGGGCGAAAGGTGTGGACGATCTGGGCAAGATGCCCAACATCGTTGTGGCTGTGCCAGGCCAACCACTCCACCCCAACGCGGGAGCGCAGCGGCGCTGGCCACTGCTCCAACGGCGTAGCCAGCTCCACTTCCGGCAGCCGCAGCAGCAGGCAGGAGCGCTGCGGTTGGGCCAACAGGCGTAACCAGATGGGCTCCCAGGCCTCCGGATCGGCATCGGCGTCGCACAGCAACAGGCCCTGGGGCAAGGGATCCACCGCCGTAAGGGGCTGCACCCGCGGCTGCAGGCGGTCTTCCCAGAACAAGGGCTGGTAGGTGGCAAAATTGCGCACGGGCTCCGGCAGGTAGGGGAGCAAGCGTTCGTAGAGATCGCAGCCTGCAGCTAGGCCTGGCGCCACCCACACCGTCAGCTCCTGGGAAGCTTGGGTAAAGCGGTGGTGAGCTTTGAGGAGGAAAATCAACTCCTGGCCCAACCCCAGCACTGGCAGCGGGAACAGCACCGTCTGGCCTGCAGCCAAGGCGCCAAGCAGGCGCTCCACCAGGCGGTTTTCCAGATGGCGACGGGGTGGATGGCGAGTAGAGCCTAGGGAGGCCTCGATGAGCAGCACATCCGGCTGCCAATGGCGCAAGGCGCTCAGATCCAAGCCAGGGGCAAAGCGAGTTGAGGCCAGGGAGCAGTCGCCAGTGTACAGGCAGGTTTGAGCTGGAGTAGTCTGGGTATTTTGCAACAGGGTTGCCGCTGCCCCCGGCAGGTGCCCGGCGGTAAAGAAGGTGAGCATTAAGTGAGGCAAGATCTCCCGCGCCTGGCCAAAAGGTAGCGCCCGAAAAGGAGGAAAGCGAATCTCCCGGTCGTAGTCTGGCCAGATGCCGCGCTCCCAGAGGCCGCTGGCCAAATGAGCCGTCACCGGGGTGGCGTAGATGGGCACCTGTGGGTAGCGGCGATAAAAGCCAGGTAGCCCCTGCACATGGTCAAAGTGGGCATGGCTGCAGATAACAGCATCGGGGATCCCTGGCAAAGCTTTGAGGAGAGCGGGAGCAGGCAAGCCACAATCGAGAAGCAAACGGTAGGATCCCATCTCCAGCCAGTAGGCACAGCCCTGCCAGCGGGGATCTGTGCCTAGGGGGAATAGTCGAAGGGGAGGTCTCTTTGACTCCACAGGTGCGTTGTCTTCGGTTGTCTTTTAGAAGAGCACGCTCAAGCTTTGCCAAACCCACGGAGAGCTTAGGTGGAGACCTCTGCTCTCCATCCGTCCATGGAGGCAGTCTCTGGCACTTCGCCCTATCGATAGCGCTATTGCTTCTCCAGTTCCAGCATAGCTTTTGGCCTCTGCCTGCCTCCAGCCAGCTAAGAGCTTCCACTTTAGGAGTTGGGGAGTGCATCTGAGATCTCTGCTGGCGCCGGGTTGCGGCTACCCAAGGCAAAGCCGGCAAAATCGTGGTCGTCCGGGCGCACCGTCAGGATCATCAGGTTGTAGAAGGCCCAGACCAAGCCAAACAGCAGCTCTAGCCAGGTTGGATCCCAGTTGCCAGCAAAGCGCAGGGATCCTACCCCCATTGCTGCTAGGGTCAACGCAATGGCCAAGGCCTGCGGGCCAAGAGAGAGTTGGGATGGCTGCTCGGGATAGGGAGGCACCCCCCGCATTGCCTGCACCAACGCCTGGATGGACTGGAAAAACTGGCTACCTGTCTGGCGTTCTGACTGCCACGCAGCCCCCCACCGAGAGGGAGGAAAGGCCAACAGCCAGCTGAGCCGCCCCAGCAGGGCATAGGGCAGAAACCAGGCAAAAAAAACCCTGTCAAAGGCCGGCACTGGCATCCAGCCCGTCCAGAGGAAGAGGATCGGCACCGCCAAATAGGCTAGCTCCGCCGCCCCTCCAGCGGCCCAGAGGGCCAGCCACAGGTACTGAAAGCGCTGCTGCTGGGTGGTCGGCTTGCCCCAGAAGGGATTTTCCCGCAAGGCCGAAAAAATGGCCAGCAGAGCCACGCGGCGGTTGCGCAAGGGTAACAAAGCGCCGGTGACCTGGGCTTGGCGAGCCAGGTAGGACTGCCAGCCGCGACAGTGCATCTGACACCCCAACTGCACAGGACGGCGAATGTCGATGTGCGGGATCCCCTCCAGGGCCGCCCGCCGAATGAGACAGCCGGATCCCAATAGCGGCGCTGCCTGGTAGCCGTGGGATCCCACCGCCAGCAGTTGCTGCAGGGGGTGAACGGCCTGGGGCCGACCTAGGGTGCGCAGCATGGCCTGGACAAAGCCGGTTGAGTTGGCGATGGGGGCCCCCTCTGGAAAGTCGTAAAACAGAGGCAGAGTCTGCCACAAAAAGTCCGGCTCGACAAAATGGCCTGGCTGCAGCAGCAGCAGGTACTCTCCTTGCAGATGGCCGGATCCCAGCAGGTAGGCTAGCGGATCGGTCGTGGGGCTGGGGCAAGGCCAGTACTCGCAGGGGATGGCCTGCGCCACCTTGGCCATCTCCCTGTCTTCAACCCGATCCACAATGTGGACCAATAGCCGCTCCCAGGGGTAATCCAAGCGTAGGGCTGAGAGCACCGTCTGCCGAGTGGCCTCCAGAGAGTCCCGCTGACGTATGACCAGCACGTCCACCCGCGGCAGCTGAGAAAACGCCCGCCGCAGAACCTCGGGAGAGGGAAGGGTCTCGCTCGGCACCTGAGCGTAGCGGCTAAGGGTAAACCCCACTGCCGCCAGCCAGACATAGGCCTCCGCACCCCAAAACAAAAGGGATCCCAGACCGGTCAGCCCCTCGGTAATCCGCCAGTAAAGATAGGCCACCCCGGCAATGAGGTGCAGCAACCCCACCCAACGGAACAAATGCACCCGCACCCCCCTCGATCTCACAGGCACTCTCCACAAATTGGGCACCAGGACAAACTGGGATCTCTCCCCTTGCACAAGAGCAGGCTGGGGGACAGGTTGCTTGGAAAAATCGCTGCCTATTGCGCAGCCACGGGGTAAACGCTCACCTTCTGCCGCCGTTTGCCGTAGCGCTCAAAGGTAACAATGCCTGTAGCCACAGCAAACAAGGTGTCATCTCTACCAATGCGCACGTTCACCCCTGGGTGGAACTTGGTGCCCCGTTGCCTGACCAGGATATAGCCGGGATGAACCAGCTCGCCGCCAAAGCACTTCACACCCAACCGCTTGGAATTGGAGTCACGGCCGTTGCGGGTGCTGCCCGTTCCTTTTTTATGAGCCATAGCGCCTCCTATGCACCTGTGTTGCCGCTGAAAACTGTCTAGTTCTCCGCCGCAGGGATCCCTGGCTCTGGAGCAGGCTGCGAAGTTGCTGGGGCTGTGGCTAGTGGCGTCCCGTTCAGTTCGATGGACTCAATGAGCACACGGGTCAAGAGCTGACGATGGCCTCTTTTCCTGCGGGTTCCCTTCTTCGGCCTCATCTTGTAGACGATGATTTTGTTGCCTCGGCGGTGTTGCAAAACCCGCGCCCTCACCACCGCCTCGGGAATATAGGGACGCCCTAGGGTTACTTGTCCCTCGTGGTTGATCAACAAGACCTGGGAGAGGGCCAAAGAGCTGTTTTCCTCTGTGTCAGGCAGGTGATCGATGTCGTAAAAGCGCCCCGCCTCTACCCAAAGCTGCTTGCCACTGGTTTCCACAATCGCGTAGGTCATGCCTTTTCCTTGCCGTACAGGTGCCCCTGCGGGTCTTAAAACCTGATCCGAGCATTGACAGCGACTTATAATCCTAGCGGAAAAACTTGCTTCCTGTCAGCTTCATTCGGTCAGCTTTTCCCAAGCGGCCTGGAGGGCAGCTTGCATGCGCTGGGCAGCCCGTTTAAGGCGCTGCTGCCAGCTTTCCCATTTCTGCTGTAGGAACTCTGCCGCCTCATCCAGCAGGGAAAGGTCGAACTTGCCCCCTTTGGCCAGCTCGTCCCGCACTTGCTTGACCTTGACGCGCACTACCTCGGGCGGATCCTGCGGGCTGACTAGGGCTTTGAGGCGATCCCCCATGCGCTGGATGAGCTGCTTGACTTGGCGAGACTTTTCGCTCCAAAAGTTCTTTAGGCCCTCGGCCTCCGATTGGAGTCGCTGGGGAGCATCTTCCTTAACTACCACCGCGTCCACATCGATGGCCTCTACGTCCTCAGGCAGGAGAACGGCGCGCCCCCCCCAAGGCTCGGCAATGCTGCCACCCAGAATATAAGCGGCAATCGCTCCAGTCTCCCAGTCAAAGAGAAAATCCTCAATCCAGCCGACCTCTCGATTCCCAATGCGCACTGTGCGACGGTAAAGAGAGCTGATGGGGGTTAGGGGGGTATCAAAAACGGTAGAGTAGGTCAGCAGCGCGTCCGGCCCGATGAGAGAGATTTGCTCCAAGGGGGTGTATCCCTGCTGGCTGGTAAAGTAGCAGACCCGTCCCTGCCCATCGACCCAGACTTCCTCGACAGTGCCCAGGGCTGTGGCAGTGCTGCCATCTATGGCCAGCAGGCCCACCACTTGGCTGCGTCGGACGATTTGTTCCATACAGAAGTTCTCCTGAAGTTGACAAGCAGCGGGGTTCAAGGGGGCTAAAGCCTTGGGCTGCTTAGCCTCCACGGTAGTAGTGTAGCTGCGCCCTGAGGCGGGCAATTTCCTGGGCCATGTCCACAACCATGGCCGCCCCGACCCAGTTAAGGCCCAAGTCGCGATGCAGGCGGGTCATCTGGATTAAGCGCCGCAGTTGCTGGGGGTTGAGGTAGCAGCTTTCGGCTTCCACCAGGCCTTGCCCGAGCAACCACTCCAGCAGGTGAGGAGGGATCCCGGCTACTTCACTTGCCTGCTCGAAGGTATAGAGCCGCTCCTCCACCCGCACAATGGCCAGGCTCATAGACTCACCTCCTGCAGCCGGGCGCGGGGATCCCAGCTTCGATTTTGCCGCAGTTTTTCGTAGAGATCCCGCTCAGTTGGGGAAAGGGATTTGGGCGTGACGACCTTCAGCCGCACCAGCAGGTCACTTCGCTGGCCTTGGGGATCCCGCCAACCTTGGCCCCGCAGCCGCAGGGTTTGGCCGCTATCCACGCCGGCAGGGATCTTCAGTTGCACCCGACCGGTGGGGGTGGGCACTTCCGCCGTGCCGCCTAAAACCGCCTCGTCAGGGGTGATGGGCAGCTCGCAAACCAGGTTGTCGCCCTCGAAGCGGAAGAAGGGGTGGGGAGGCAGCTCCAGGGTGAGGTAGAGATCTCCTCTTGGGCCGCCAAAGGGGCTATATTGACCCTTGCCCTTGACGCGGAGGCGGCTGCCCGGTTTGGCGCCGGGGGGGATGCGGATGGTGAGGGTTTCGCCGTCCACGCTTAGCCGCTTTTGGGTGCCGTGGAAAGCTTCTGCCCAGCTGAGACCCAGGGTGCCCTCCACATCCTGCCCCGGCAGATCCACCGAGACGAACGGCCCAAACCCGGTGGTGAAGCCCTGAAAGCCACCGCGGCGGGATCCCATACGGCCCAACAGCTCGTTGATAAACTCCTCGAAGCTGGTGTACTGGGCGAAGCCCTCCATGCCCGGCCCCGCCGCCGCACCAGTGCCTACTCGCTGCCAGTACTGGCCAAACTGGTCGTAGCGCCGCCGCTTGTCTGGATCGGAGAGCACCTCGTAGGCTTCGTTGATCTCCTTGAAGCGCTCCTCTGCCGCCTTATTCCCAGGGTTGACATCGGGGTGATACTGGCGAGCCAGCTTGCGATAGGCGCGCTTGATTTCCTCGGCAGAGGCATCTCTGCTGACGCCCAGGATCTTGTAGTAATCCTTGAAGTCACTCGCAGCCATAGGCTCACCCCTGCAAGGTTAGGTTAGAGTTTTTCGGGCTATTCTCAGGATATAAGG